>Ga0209515_10001609_pt1 | contig 37172 bp, 34 predicted proteins | sample Subgroupgradi54m_FD_187454 | JGI IMG/M metagenome (GOLD analysis project Ga0209515, IMG submission 187454) | Subsurface groundwater microbial communities from S. Glens Falls, New York, USA - GMW60B uncontaminated upgradient, 5.4 m (SPAdes)... ... | reverse complement strand
TGTTTTTTTCTTTTTTGAAAATAAATGTTTTATTTTTCTAAAATCAACTGTTTCACTTTTTGATTCATTTGTTTTTGTATTATTTTTTTGGTGCTCTTGCTGTATTTGCGGTTCTTTTTGTTCTTGTGCAGGCTGCTCTTGTTTGCTTTGCTGTTCTTCCATAATATAACCCCCTTTGGAATATGAATTTCAATTTAAATAAGATAATCAGATTAAAAAATAGATTTTATTTATAAAGTGTTTTATTTTTAAAACATTTTGAATCCATATTTTATTAACTTTGGTTCTTTTAGCACTAATTTTACTGCAAGTTTTATTGCGGTGTCACGATCTGTTTTCAGAAGTTCTTCTTTTACTTTTGGTTTTTTGAGCAACTGTAATAATTCATCATAATCTTTGTTTGTGAATTTGTCGAGCATTTTTCGCATTAAAAGGTGGAGTTTTAATTCTTTGTTTATTTCTTTTAAACCTGCTTCATAGGTTTTTATTTTTTTGTGAGGATTTGTTTTGTTATTATTGTCTGTCTTGATAATCCAATCAGCTAAAGAGACTGCTGCTTTCATTCCAGGAATTATTCCACCGCCTGTTGTTGCTTTTAATTGAAGCGCAGCATCGCCGAGGATTGCAAGCTGGATGTTATTTTTTTTGTCATGCATACTGACTTTGAATTTTGGATCGTATACTGGGATCAATCCACCTTGATAAGCGATGATGTTTTTGGGGTTGATGTTCATTCGCTCGAGAAGAAGGTCAAAATATTTGCTTGGCGGTTCAAGGGTTGCAACGCCAATTCTTGCATAATTTTCATTTTCTGGAACACTCCAACCAAAGAATTTTGGAGCGATTGTATTATCAAGGTAAACCTGATAAGTATCGTGTTCAAATTTTCCTTTGACTAATGCTTGCTTTCCTATGTAATATTGTATTTTGTGATTTGGATTTATTATTTTTGCAATGATGCTATTTGGACCATCTGCTCCGATGATGAAATCAGATTTTATTTCTACAATTGTTTCTTTTGTTTTGAATTTGACTTTACCATTTTCATTATTGATGCCAATGCATTTATGTGCTGTTTTGATTATTGCACCTGCATCTTGCGCCATTTTTGCAATGTATGAATCGAATTTTGTTCTGTCAACAATGATGTCTTTTATTTTAATTTTTGTTTTTTCGTTTGGCGAAAAAACATCAACATAATTAATTCGATTGATGACAAATTCATTATCGAGTTTCATTAATTTTGTAATTGATTCTGTTAAAATTCCAGTACATTGCACTGGTTTACCTATTTCTGCATGCTCTTCATAAATTGTTATTTTGATTCCTTTTTTTGCTAAGAGGTAGCCGAGATAGTTTCCAGCAGGACCTGCGCCGATGATTGAAACTGTTATTGGAACTGTTGCCATAATTGTTGAAAAGTAGGGTTTGATTTAAATGTGTTTTGTGTTAAAATTTCATTCTCTTTATGAGAATGAAATTTTATTTTTTAAACAAGACGAATTCCACTAATCTACTGATTGATGGTGGAATTCGTAAGTGTCAAGAACCACTTTATCGAGACATTTGTTGTGAATTTCGTTTATGCCACCGGTCTATTGACTGTGGTTCTTGACAGGATTAAGTAGGATCAAAATAGTTTAGTATGTAACTTTAAAGGGATAACATAACAGTAACCTTTAAATATGAGTTGTGTATTTGACCTTCTGTGAGTGTCTATTTTATAGTAATGACACTGTTATGGCACTATTTTTGGAGGATCATGATCATTATGGCAAAGAAAAAGAAAGATGGACAAGTAGATGCACCGGTTGCAGTTGATGGAAATTCTCCAAGTCCTGCAGTTGGAAAACCAGCGGTTGCAGATGATGCAGTTGTTGATGATCAAACAACTCGAGCTTTTGATATGAGTGCTATTCTCACTGCTGATGCTCAAGCTTTACCTTTATTAAATTCTTCTCAATCACCGCCACCATTACCTTCTGATGGAGATGCTGATGATGGAACTCAATCTCAAGTTATTTTTCTTTCTGATAATCATGATGTTAATACTGTTTTGAAATCATATTATGATCATCTTCTTTCAAATTTTTATGATCAGCATACACAAAATATTGTTGATGATCAACTTACTTTGAGAGGAGAAGTTGATAGTTTAGTAAGAGAATTACAACAATATAAGTCATTTGGTCATGATCAAAATACTCAAAATATTTCAACAGTTAATGCAAAAGATACACCGCAAGGATTAGTAGAAATTCTTAATAATTTAGGTAGAACACCTGCACTTGCAGTGCCTCAAGTTATCAAATCACCTTCTTTAGCACTTGATACTTTATTAACTGGTGTTGCAGCTGATCGACTTGATATTTGCAAAGCAGAAATTGAAAGAGTAAATTTAGAAATTTATGCTGCAATTAAGCATCCTTATGAAGATCATTCAATTTTAGTTTCTCGAACAGAATTAAATGGGTTTGGTTTATCAGAACAGATTACTCAAGTGTATGATTTAGCAGCTCAATTAGAACAGTATAGGGCATTTACTCCAGCTTCTTTGGTATCTCGTGATAAATTAAGAAGATTAAGATCTGATATAGGCGATTTGTTAGCTGCACAATCTGCGTCTCGTTCTTCAATTTCAGTAACTCCTCCTCCTGTTTCAACTCCATCTCTTGTAAATCCTGCTACTCCAACTCCTTTATCAAATCCAGTTGTTTCAGCACCTTTAGTAGCTGCAGTTCCATTTTATCAGCGATGGTATAATAGTGGTATTGCTGCAATTGTGGGGAGTTATCATGCAGCAGCTCAAAGTAAATTTGTAGCTGGAACTCAGAATGCTTTTAGTTATGTTCGTCATCCAAGCAAAATTGGAAATACTAAAGCTGGGCAATATGTTGGTAGTTTCTTTAAACGAAAACCAAAAGTAACAACACCTGCACCAGTCCCAACTCCAGCTATTCTAACAACACATTGGTATACTGGAATCTTTACAGGACAAAAATGGAAAAATATTGGCAATACGTATGTTGCAAAACCTTTTAGTCAATATATAGGTATACCTGTTGCTAATGGTTATAGAGCAACAGTTAAAGCAACTAAACGACAAATAAACGATCATCCTTATCGAACTGGCGGAATTGCCGCTGGAGCAGTACTTGCTCTTGCAATTGGAAGTTATTTTTATTTTCGTTCACCAGAAAATGTTGCACAACTTCCTCCACCAACAGGTGGAGATAGCGCACAAGTAACTTCTGGCAATCCTGATGATTTATCGGGAATTCCTGCAGCACCGTGTGATAAAGAAGAATTAGAGAAGAAAGTTGCTCAGTTAGAACAAGCTAACAGAGAGTTTGTTTCAGCTAATAAAACACTTGCAGAGCAAAATGGAACTTTATTGTCTGCAAAAGCTGATGCAGTTACTGCTTTACAAGCTTATCAAAAAAGTCATCCGGATGGACAACCTGGTCAAGCACCTACTGTTGTTTGCCCTCCGGTTGTAGAATGTCCACCAGTTGTCGTATGTCCTGCACCTGTTGTATGTCCACCAGTTCAAGTTGCTCCTTCTTGTCCTGCAGATAAAACTGCTGATCTTGAAAAATGTGTTGCAGATTTAAAACAATCTCAAGCAGGTACTGCTGCTATTTTAGCAAATCCTGCAATCTATTTAACTGTTGAAGCACGAAAGCAAGTTGTTTTAGATGCATTTACTGCTAAAGCAGATTATCTTGAACAATTATGTCATGAGAATTATCAAACTGCAGCACCAAATCCAAATGGAAACAAAAATCCAAATGGTCAACAAACAAAGAAACCACGATATGCATTATTGACGCCACGATTACTTGGGGAATTAAAAGCAACTTGTCCTTATGGTGATGGATTTACTATCAAAGGTCCTGTTCAACAAGGCGTTGTTTATGGAAGAATACGTGCAGCAGTTGCAGCAACAGATGCTCAATATTTATCTGATCATCACATTCGATTAAGTCCAGCAGATGCTGCGAAAGCAGATGCTGTTGTTCAACAATATCGAATTGGAAAATTAGGTGTGCGATTAACTGAGCAACATCTTCAATTTGAATCAGATGGATTAGACAATAAATATGATGCTGATCGTGTTGTAACTGGATTAACATTATCCTGCAAAAATATGTAGGTTATTAAATTATTAATTTGATTATTATTTTAATCAATTATTATTATTATTATTATTATTTATTGTTGGGGGTATTAAACAATGGTAAGAAAATTATTAACAAGCGCTCTTATAGGATTACTTGGTTTTGGAGTACCAAATTATGCATTAGCTCAAACTCCTCCTGATAAAGATGATTCAGTTGAGGTAACTTATAATCGAAAACCAGTTGCATCAATTGAAGATCTTACTCGAACTGCAATTGTTGGAGAAGCTGTTCGATTGCAATCAAGATCAACTGATGCTGACGGTGATGCATTAACACTTGATTGGTATGTAACACCTCATGGAACTCCTCCAGATTTAGCTGGAACTCCAACTTTATCAGGAGCTGAATTACAACATACTTTTTCAGTAGTTGGTAAGTATGACGTTACTCTTCGTGCTCGTGATCCTTCAGGAGAAGAAAATATTACTGGCATGATAATTGATGTCAAAGCAAAAGCAGCTGTTTTTGTTCCTCCTGTTGTTGTACCAAGTAAATTAGATTCTTTACAATTATTTTTAGGTGTTGGTGCTGGAAGTATTGATAATCTTCAAGCTTTACGGTTGCCGACGGTAAATACTGATACTACATATCAAAATAAAGGATTTAATGTTGGTGTTGGAATTGATCGATTATCATATGAATTATTTTCTCAAGCAACTAAACGTCTTTTATTAGAAGGAAGTGTTTTTTTTGGTTATACTTCATTGAAAAATGATGATCAAGGAAAAGTGATGGTTGGCGATAAGCAAACTGGAAATTTGAGCGGCAGTCGATTTGATGTTAGTTTATCACCTGCAATTCGCTATGAAGCTGATAAAACAAATTCTGCTGTACTTCAGTTATTGCTTGATTTTTCAAAATTATCGTTAAATGGAATCAATCATCGAGCAGGTTTTAAACAAAATGAATCGCTTGAAGATACAACACTTGATTGGAATCTTGGTCTTGTTGGTTCTTATCAATTAGGTGATAGTCTAAATTATATTCGAACTGGATTAGGTCTTGCATATGAATCATTTGGTAGAACTGGACTTACTGGGGTTGTTGGAGTGTTTGATCTTAAAGCACAATTAAACACTGGATTTTTAACAGCAAATCCATCATATCCTTTTACTACAAGTGTTGCTTATCGTCTTGATTTTGCATTGCAAAATGATTTAGGTCTTTCAGGATTATCAAATGATAATTTACAAGTCAATTCATTGATGCATCGAGTAATTGCTGATATGGCTTTTCCTGTTGCAAATTGTGTTTCACTTGGCGGCAGATTTCAATATACAGAATCTGTTCTTGATTCTGCGAAATTAAAAGATGGTCGAGATCTTCCTATAACTCATGGTCAAAAAGATTATCAAGGCATTTTTTTTGTCAGTTATGATTTTGGCAAAGAATGTAAGAAATGGTGATTCAAGATGAAAATAAAACAAAATTCAAAACATAATTTCAAAAAACACAATTTAAAATTTAATTTATTCATTTCATTACTTGTAATTTTATTATTAGCTTTTGTTCCGATTGCTTTTGCAATTGGCAATGATGCTGATGGTGATTTTGTCGATAATGATATTGACAATTGTCCTCTTAATTATAATCCTTTTCAAGAGAACAGTGATGCAAATCCTGATGCTCAAGGAGTTATCCAAGATGGTCTTGGGGACGCTTGCGATGATAATATGAAAGATCCTGTGATTACAACAGGCAATCAAGCTGTTGATGAAGAAGTTACTTTAGATTTTACTGCAGATGCAAATAATGGCGGCGAACCTATTTTTCCTGATACACTATCAGTTACTTATGAAGGCAATCTTCCAGAAGGAATGACTGCAAAAGATGTTGTAGCAGCTGGCGCACAAAAATTACATACAAAACAATTTATTTGGAAGCCAACAAAAGATCAAGGTGGAAAAGTATATTCTTTAACACTTGTTGCTACTGATGGCCCAATTCAAGACGGCGATCAAGCACGTGTTGTTAAAAAAACAATACAAATTACTGTTAATGATACAATTAAAGAAGTAAAACCTTCTGAAGTTAATCACGCACCTGTTGCAGATTTCTTCTGGACACCAGTTGAACCTGAAGCACAACAAAATGTTGATTTCACTGCAATTGTTGCTGATCCTGATGGAGATACTCCTTTAGCACTGTCATGGGATTTTACGAATGATGGTGCCCCTGATGTTGTTGGTTTTAGTTCACAAGCAAATATTATGCAACCTCATTTTATTTTTCCAGCAGCAGGAGATTATCCTGTAACATTATTAGTTGCAGATAAATTCTTAAGTCCTGATTCAAAGTCTGTGACTGTAACACATATAGTTCACGTTAAAGAAAAAACTGTTCAAGAAAATGGAACAAAAAATGGATTAGAAATAACAACATTACAATGTTTTCCAACAGTTGTTGTTGGTAAAGAGCAAGTGTGTGGTATTAAAGTTAAAAATTTAGTAACAAATAAACCAGCAGTTGGAGCAGATGTTTCCTTATTTTTTCATCCTGATGATTCATTAATTGGAACATGTAAAACTGATATTAATGGTGGCTGTTCTGTGCAGTATATTGCAACAGCAGTTGGCACATTTACTGTCAAAGCAAGTGCAGAACTTGGTACATTGTATGACAAAACATTTAATCATAAATTTACGTATAATGTTGTTCCTCATGCTTATGACATTATTAACTTAGGTATTTTTAATTCAACCCAAAATATGAAATTAAATTCCGAAGACCACGATTATTTCCGTGGAGAAGGTTTTTATATTAAATTTCAAGTTGTTGATAAAAATGATAACAGTCAATTAATTACTGATCCAAATTTAGTAACAAGCGCAACATTAGTAAGTCCTCCTGGAGGATTTGCAGATCTTCAAGAATTTCAAAATTTGAATGACGGTTGGTTTTATTTTGAATTGCCAGCAATTCCTTTGAATCATGATTTTAAAGGAGATAGTCAAGTGTTTACTTTTGCATTCAACTTTAAAGATAATGTCGGCGGCGAAGCAAAAACAGATTTGGCAATTTTCAATAATCCACCTGAAATTAATCCAGTTATTCCTGATTTAACATTGAAATTACAAGACGGTGTTTTTCAATATGATTTAGCTGCTCATGAAACTGACAAAGAAGATTCTGGAGCAGACTTATCATGGAATGTTGCTGGCGGCGTGCAAGGTGTGTTTACCGCAGCAGTTGTTGGTAAATCACTTGTTATTACTCCAATTAAAGAAGGAACTGATAAAATTACTCTTACTTTAACTGATCTCGACGGTGATAGTGCTACACAAGATGTTTTAGTGACTGTTACTAATGGGCAAGTTGGTCCAGGTTTAGCTGTTATAGTTAATGCTGACAAAACAAAAGGAGATGCTCCTTTGCAAGTTGGTTTCACGTCGAGTGTAACTGGTGCTGTTGGCGCTGTAACTTATGTTTGGAATTTTCAAGATGGAAGTATTTCAAATGATGCAAATCCAAATCATGTATTTACAAAAGCTGGCGTTTATACTGTGACTTTAACTGTTGCAGATCAAGCACAGCAAACAGCAACTGCGTCCGTTGTAATTACTGTGACAGAAAAACAAATTCAACCAGGAGTTGTTGCAAATTTATTTATTAATCCTGTGAAAGGAGAAGCTCCATTGTTTGTTAATGTTGATACATCAGGAAGTTCAAGTGGTTGCGCTATGACAACAAGTCTTGATTTTGGCGACGGAACAGCAGTTGTAAATAATGTTATTCAAACAACACACGTTTATACAACACCTGGAGTTTATACTGCAGTACTTACTGTAAATGCTGGAGCATGTGGAACTGCAACTGATAGTGTTGTTGTAACTGTTGTTCACGACGGAGCAAGCTCTGTTTCCGGCGCATCAGCTAAAAATATTTTTGACTGGTCAAAACTTACTTTAGTTTCAGGAGAAGTTTATTCACCTGGTGACACTTTGTATGTTGCTGTTGATTTTACTAATGAAGGCGGTACACAATTATCTAATGCAGATGCAACTGTTGATGTTCCAGAATTAGGAATCCATCGATCAGTAAAAACGTACAGTGTTGTTTCCGGTGATACAGTTTCAAAAGGAATTTTTACACAAGTACCTTATGGAGCACAAGCTGGGACATATGATCTTCAAGTAACACTTGATGGTTATACTGCAGGACAACATTTTCACAGAACAAAGTTCAGGCAAATTATTGTGAAATAAATTTTTAATTTTTATGAGATTTAAAATTTCAAAAAAATTATGAGTTTTATAAAATAATAATTGCGAAAGAGTTTCATAAAAAAGAAGTGTAGCGTAAAATCAATGATCAATTTTCCTTGTTTTTAATTTTTTTGAGGTTGGTTATTTGTTGGTAGTAAACCACTAAATAGAGGCAAATAATAACGAAACATTTATATATTAGTTATTATTTTCCACTATGTAATGGTTAATATCATACACTACTCAAAAGGATGGGTAGTAGCATCGATCAAATCACGATCAAAATAAATGCTAAAAATAGAATAATATGTGAGGGGGTTTAATACCATGATGGGAATCAAAAAATTATTAAGTGTTTTCGTATTGCTATTAGTATCACTAATGGTAGTATCAGATGTAAAAGCGTTGCAAGACGTGCAGCAAGATTTGAAAATTAGTCTTGATGAAGTACGGTTTGACGACAATGTTTTAACAAACGATGCAAATGTTATTGATAACTTTGATCGAAATCAACAAGTTGAAGTTGTTGTGCGATTCACACCTCAAGATACTTACAAAGATTTAGAAGCTGAAGTTTCATTACGAGGCTATGATCAATCAGAAAAATTAATTGACAGCACTTCAGAAACAATGAATGTTGATAAAGACAACAAATACACTAAAAAATTCAAATTAAACTTACCTTACAAATTAGAAAAAGGAAATTACGCATTACATGTTAATTTTTACACAAAAACTGGATCCTTTACAACTGGATATGTTTTAAACATGAATGCAGAACCACACTCAATGATGATTAGTGATGTATTATTTTCACCATCAAGCGCAGTTGAAGCTGGACGAAGTGTTTTAGTTTCAGTACGAATGAGAAACATCGGTGAAAAAGATCAAAATGGTATGAAAGTTACTGTTGATGTTCCTGGTTTAGGAATTTCAGCAAATGATTATGTTGATTTAGTAAATGATAACGGAAATCCAGACGGATTACAAAGTGACAATTCAGTTTTAAGCGAACAACTTTGGTTATTAGTGCCTAAATGCGCTAAAGCAGGAGTTTATGATGCTTATGTTACTGTTACTTTCCGAGATGGAGATAAAAAAGTTTCAACTACAAAACAAGTTACTGTTTTAGGAAATCAAGAATGTGAAGCAGTTACAGCTCAACCAGCACAAGAAAAAACTGTTATTACTGTTGGCAGTCAAAGCCAAGATGTTACAAAAGGAACTGCAGGCGCAATTTATCCATTAACTTTAACAAACGCTGGTAAAGAATCAAAAACTTACGTTGTTCAAGTAGATGGTTACGCAAGCTGGGCTAAAGTAACAGTAAGTCCTTCAAATGTTGTTGTATTAAACGGTGGAGAATCAAAAGCAGTCTATGTTTATGTTACTCCATTAGATACAGCTAACGTAGGACAACAAATGTTCAGTGTAACTGTTACTTCAGGTAGCGAAACATTAAAACAATTTGCAATGAGTGCAAATGTTGTTCAAGGACAACAACCTACTGACAACTGGGCTTCATTAAAACGAGGACTTGAAGTTGGTTTAATTGTTTTAGTAGTTTTATTAGTTATCCTTGGCTTAATTATTGCTTTCAATAAATTACGAGGCAATGATGAAGAAAAGGATGATGAAGAAGACGGACAAACTTATTATTAAGTTTGATTTTTTTATTTATTTTATTCTTATTTATTATTTTTATGTGATTATGATAAAGTTATAAATTATATTTATTATTAATTATTATTAACTATTTTTTAAAAGTGGGGTTTATATCGATGAAAAAGAGCATTTTTGCACTATTATTTTTTCTCTCACTTGTTTTTAGCTTATATGTTTCTGTTTCAATGCCATTTATTTTAGCAAATGAAGATTTTTCTGCAATAGCAAATTCAAATATCGCAGCATGTTCTTGCACTAATTATATTGGCATTTTACAATTGCAGAACACTGGCAATATTGGATCTCATTACAGTCTCTCAAAAGCAGGTGATGGCGCGAATTATTTGAATTATGTTCCTTTTGCTACTTTTATTGAACCAATGCAAAAGCAGGATATTTCTTATTTTGTTTCGATGCCTTGCGATTTTCAAAAGCGAACTGTTGAAACAACAATTACCACAAATTTAAACACAAAAAAAAAATTGGTACAAACGATAACTCCTTTGTTTTGTTCAAACATCCAATCAGCATTTGTTAGCGCACAAGGTTATAAAAATTGTGCTTGTACTCCTACTGAATATAAACTTAAGGTAAAAAATACTGCAAACTATGCTGATATTTTTACTCTTGCAATTAATTTACCCTCTGATTATTATCAATTAGCAGAGAAAAGTGTTTTATTATTACCTGGCGAAGAAAAGATAGTTCCAATTTTTATTAAATTTCCTTGCTCATTTTCTGAAGCGTATTCTTTTACTGTTAGTATCAACTCCCAATCATCAAAATCAGTTCAAGAAGTTCCTTTTTATTTGCAGATAGATAATGCATGTTATCAAGCAGCTGTTACATTTGGTAAGCTTGTTGATAGGTTTCCGATGCAATCAGTACAAAATTTATTACAGCAATCTTCAGTTCGGCAATCTTTATTGCAGCAATCGCAAAAGCAATTACAATTACCTTTTCAATTTGAGCAATCAAATACAACTGTTTATTCAGTTTGTAATAATCAAACATCGTTGATTCCTATTCAAATTAAAAATCCAACTCAGCAAATTTCAAATAAATACACCGTTTTATTGCAAAATCAAGAATCTTGGATGTCATTGCAAGGTCAGCAGAGCTCATTATTTCGAAAAGTTTCTTTTACACTTTATGGTAATCAAGAAAATATTTTACCTCTTTTCTTGCAGCCTAGCAGTTCTATCCAAGGAGTTTTTAATCTTAATTTAATTACTTCTTTGTCGTATGGGAAAAAAGAATATCAAACTCCATTTACTCTTGTAGTTAAAAGTTGCTTGCAAGGTGAGAAATCATCTTTTGTTTTGCAGCAGCAAAATAAAACTTTATTGAGTTTGCAAAATCAAATAAATCAATCAGCACAGCAAAAGACATTGCAAACTCTTTTTAAAGATAAAAAAATTATTTTCCTATTTTTACTACTCTTTTTATTTTTATTATTACTTATTGTTTTATTACTTTTCTTTTATTTCAAGAAAAAAAATCAAGAAGATGATGAGAATGATGGTGCAATTGTTTCAACACAAACTGAAAATTCCCGAAATTTTCAAGAAGATGTTATTGAACAAGAGAAACCAGTTATTGTTCATGAGAAAAAGAAAACAAAGAAAGAACTTCAGCAAGAAGAGATTGCAGCACGAGTTATTGCTTCAAATGAAGCTCTTGAAGAAGAAAACAGCAAGCCTTGGTATAAAAAGATGTTACTATGGATTTTAATTCTTTTATTGTTATTACTGCTGTTATTTGCAATATTCAGCAATATTAATGGCAAACAAATAGCTTCTGTAAAGACTGCAAATACGACATCGAATTCGATGATCAATAATTCAAAAACTAATACTTCAATAATCCCCAAAAATATATCAAATAATGGTGCAATTGCTCAGCAAAAACCACTCACTGAAAAAGAGATTACATTGCTTGCATTTACTAATCGAACTTTATATCAGAATGAGCCTTATTTTATTAATCTTAGCAAAAATTTTAAAGATAAAAACAATGATACATTAAATTATGTTTCTACTCCTGTTGAAAATATAACTATTTCAATTAAAGAAGGACTTGCTTTATTGCAGCCAGATAAAGATTTTGTAGGTATTCGAAAGGTATTTTTCTTTGCAACAGATAATAAGGGGGGAACTGCAAAAACACCAGAGATTACTCTTAATGTTCTTAAACGGCCGAGTTTATTGAAGTTTCGGGAGAATATGATCTTTATTATAACGACAGTTATCATTATTATTGTTTTTATTATTTTATTAGTGCTTTTAAAGAGATCAAGAAATGATGATCTTGTTGACGGTAGTGAACAAAATGAGATTCCTATTGTTACAAAAAGAATTATTCGAAAGAAACGAAAGTAGAGAGAATTTTGAATAATTATAAAATTGTCAAAATTCTCTAAGATAACTTTGCAATTGTTTATACAATGTGGATACCACTTGTCTATTAGATAAGTGGTGGTATCCACAAGCGTCAAGAACCACTCGACGTATCACCAGTGGTTCTTGACATTTTTAGACGAGTTCGAAAAATAAATTTTCGAATTTTCTGATGAAAATGTGATTGTGCAAAGTTATCTAGAGTAAAAAGATTAATAAATAAGCATTTATTCTGTATTCTTAAGGGGGCTGTATTTTAACCTGGCTAGAATCGCCGGCTCCAGAATATGGAGCTATGAGCAGCAATGCGATGATCTTAGCGATTTGAAGTAACCGGCAAATCTGGGTTCAAATCCCAGCAGCCCCATGTTTTTATCTTTTTTGTTGTTTTTATCTTCTTTATTTCTAAACATTTATATATTCATTAATCATAAAATCACTTTAGTTTAAAAAGAGGAGATATTTGTGCGGAAAAAAAAGGTTAGTCTTAAAATTAATAATAACAATTATAATAAAACTGATTCACAGAAGTTAGCACAATTTGAGCAGAGTAAGATTAATCCTCAAAAACAGCAGAATAAGGATGTTGAAAATAAGCTTGTTAAAAAATCTCATAAAACAAATGTTCTCTTAATTATTATTGTTGTTCTTTTTTGTATTGCTCTTTTATTTGTTTTTTATCAACGTGCAGCTTATCGTGAAAGTCTTTCTCAAAACAATGCTCAAGCAGATTCTTATAAAGAATTAGTCATTAATAATTCTACTCAAGAGAAAGTAAAAGCAATTGTTGATGTTCCTCCTGCTTCAAAAGAAGAGAAGAATCTTTCAGAAATGCAAGTTGTGCAACAAAAAGAATTATTAGAGGAAAAACAGCAAAAGAAACCATTAGATGAAGGGTTATCAACAGAATTTGATCAGTATTTTGTAGGCGACTGTAAAGATAGTGATGGCGGAAAAAACTATTATGAAGCTGGAACGACTGTTTCAAAAGTAGGAATTGCTAATAATGATTATTGTGATTATGATTTACGTTTTCATCAAAATACTCTTCATGAATTTTCCTGTGGTACAATTCAAATGGAAGTAAAAACGAGTTTTGAATGCCCCCATGGTTGTAAGGATGGCGCTTGTGTTCAGTCTTAGTACCTTGTTTTATTAGGTTTTTTTTAGCAATAACTTTTAAAATAACCTTTCTTTTCTTTTTTTATGCTTTTTAATGAAACTAAAAATACACTTATTACTGATGATATATTGTTCTGTAAATCTCATTTTTCAAAGGCAACTGGATTGATGTTTTCTCCTCAAAAAAATCTGATTTTTATCTTTGACAAAGAGGTTAAAGAGCCACTTCATATGTTTTTTGTGTTTTATCCAATTGATGTTCTTTTTCTTGATGCAAATAAAACAATTGTTGAGATTAAGAGGAATCTAAAACCGTTTACCGTCTATAATCCAAAGAAAAAAGCACAGTATATTATTGAATTATCGCTGCAGTATAATGCAGTTTATGCTCTTGGCGATTGCCTTGAATTCTGATGACTACTCTTACCTATGGAACTCAAGAGCAAAAGCTTTAAATATTGATTTATTATAATTAGTTCATATAATGGTTAACAGGTGATTATTTATGGTAAAAGAAAGTAAAGTTATTGTTTATTCAACACCGACATGTCCTTGGTGTCATCGAGCAAAGGATTATTTGAAAAAGAATAAAGTTGCATTTGAGGATGTTAATGTTGCTGGAAATCAAGAGCGGGCAGAAGAAATGGTAAAAAAGTCAGGTCAAATGGGTGTTCCAGTTATTGATATTAGTGGAACAATTATTGTTGGATTTGATGAATCTGCAATTAAAAAAGCTTTGAAATTATAAGTCTTTTTCTTTTTATGATTGATTATTCTGTCTTAAAAGTTGAATTTCGAAGAATTCCTAATTTGATTACTTTGCTCAGAATTCTTCTCATTCCGTTTCTTTATTATTTTGCTTTTAGTCAGCAAAAAATTCTTTTTGTTCTCTTTTTGACTCTTGCAGGACTGTCTGACTTTTTTGATGGCTTTATTGCACGGAAACTTCATCAAACATCTCAGTTTGGCGCTCAATTTGATAGTTTTGCAGATGATATCGTTAATTTTTCTGTTTTAGTATGGCTTTGGCTTTTTATACCGCAGTTTCTTCAATTACATATTGTTTTGGTTAGCATAGCATTTGCTTTTTTTCTCATTTTTATTTTATTAGAGCTGCTCATTCATAAAAAGAGGCTGGCAATGCATTTATATTCTCATAAATTTACTAATCTACTGCTTTATTTGTTTATTATTCATAGTCTTTTATTTTCTCCTTCTGAATCATTTTTTTTAATCTTTGTTCTTTCTGTTATTTTAGCAATGCTTGAAGGAATAATAATTATTCTTTTTTTTAAGAATATTTCATCTGATATTCCCTCTTTATTTTTATTGCTTTCTCATAAATAATAATCTTGTTAATAATGATAAAGATAATAATGGTAATAATAATAATAATAATAATCATTTATAATCGAAAGAATTAAAATTGAATCTCGATTTCTGTCTTTTAAGGGTGTTATTATTAAGAAAAACAATAAGTTTCATTGTATTATTCAATTTCTTGATTATATTCCATTATTTACTCTTTTTGAATATTTTTCTTCTGATAATTCTTTCCAGTCTTTTGTTTATTTAGATTCAGTTAATAATGGTAATAAAAATTATTTAGCGTGTTTTCCTTTAGTTTCTTTTTCTTTGAAGGATTCTTTTATTGAGAAAAAAACTTTTTCTTATCATTCTCGAATTAATTCTTCTATTGTAATTAAGAAAAAATATATTCCTGCTCAGAATATACAACAATATTTACGAAAATATTTGCTTTTGTATCCAATGCAATTTGGTTACTTTTCGTATACATTTGTGCAATATCAAGAACCAACAGTAATCAATAAACACTATTCTTCTTCTTTTCCTGATGCTTGTTTTATGGCACCTGGAATTTTATTTATTGAAGATATTGCTCTTCAAAAACTTTCTGTGCAAATTACTTATCGAAATCTTGCAGAAAAAAAGCATTTTGATGAGATTATTGCAATGATTCTTCAAAATATCAGATTGGCACAATTTCCTTTGCAAAATTCTCGCCCTTTAATTACTCTATCACCTCTTCAATATCATTTTCCTTATAAACAATATTTAAAAGCAGTTTCTCGTGCAAAAATGTTTCTTTATGAAGGGGAAAGTTATCAAATTAAATTATCACAAAAAATGAGCTGTCAATTTAAGGGAAATCCATTTCAAATTTATCAGAAATTGCGAAAAATAAATCCGTCGCCTTATAATTCAGTTGTTTCGCTTGGCAATGCGATAATCATTAGCAATTCTCCTGAGCAGTTGCTTGAGGTAAGAGGTGATGTTGCAATTACTAAACCTATTGCAGGGACTTATCCTAAAAATTCTTTTCTTCAAGAAGAGCAAAAAGAATTGGTTAAATCTCTTTTTTTAGCAGATCAAAAGGAACTTGCTGAACATATTATGCTTGTTGATTTAGAGAGGAATGATCTTGGTAAAGTGTGTAGTTTTGGAAGCGTTCGTGTTACAAAAATGATGGATATTGAAGAATATTCTCATTTATTTCATATTGTCTCAACTATTGAAGGGAATTTAGCTCAAGATAAAAATGGTGTGTATAATGATGCTTATGATGCATTTTTTGCTTTATTTCCTGGTGGCACAATTACCGGTTGTCCGAAAAAGAGAACGATGGAAATTATATCTCAATTAGAACCTTGTTCTCGTGGAATTTACACGGGTAATATTGGTTATTTTTTTAATGATGGTGTAAGATTTACTGAAGCGCAATTTAGTATTGCGATACGATCTTTATTTTTTAATAAAATTCTTGATCATAATTATTTGTTGCCTCATTATTTACTTTCTTTTCATGTTGGTGGCGGAATTGTAGCAGATTCGAATTCGAAGCGAGAATATGATGAAACAATGTGGAAAGCTTTTGCGTTGCTTGAAAGTATTGGATTTAAGAAACGTGGAGTTAAAAAAAGAGGATTCAAAAAATGAAACATCAAAGAAATAATTTGAATAAAAATTTACGCATTGTTATTATTGATAATTATGACTCTTTTACTTATAATCTGGTTCAATATTTTGGTATTCATACTGAATCTGTTTTTGTTTTTAAAAATGATCTTGTTACTTTACGAGAAATAGAGCAATTATCTCCGACGCATATTATTCTTTCTCCTGGTCCAGGAACACCTAAATCTGCAGGAATTAGTAAAAAAGTAGTGCAAGCATTTTACAATCGAATTCCAATTCTCGGTGTATGTTTAGGTCATCAGTGTATTGCAAATGTGTTTGGGGCAACCATAATTCATGCGCCTTCTTTATATCATGGAAAAACAAGTCTTATTGAACATAATGGTCAAGATATTTTTACTGCTGTAAAAAATCCTTTTCTTGCTACTCGTTATCATTCACTTTTAGTTTCATCTCGAAAATTTCCTGCAGTTTTGGAAATTACGGCTTTCACAGATGAGAATATAGTACTGGAGACTCAAAAAATTAAATCAAAAAATAAACGTAGGGATAAAGAAAATATAATGAGTCGGAAGATAATTATGGCTATTCAACATAAGAAATTTCCTGTTTTTGGTGTGCAATTTCATCCTGAAAGCATTCTTACAACAGAAGGGATGAAAATACTGGCCAATTTTCTTGCTATCACTCTAAAGAAATAACTAAGATTTATATAGCTCTTTTTATTTTTAGTGTAGTAATGGTGCCACAAGAATTATTAGATTATATTAAAAAGGAGCTTGGCAAAGGCTTTTCTTTTGTGCAGATTCAAGCAATGCTTTTGCAATATAATTATTCTCAAGAATTGATTTCTGAAGCGTTTTCTGTATTGCAAGCAGGGCAGATTCAACAAGGACAGGTTCAGCAAGGGCAATTGCAGCAAAATCAGCAACCACAACAATTACAGCAATCAGCACAGTCACAAGATCAATTAGGACGGCAAATAGAGCAGCAATCTGGGCAGCAAGTACAACAACAAGGTCAAGCTCAGGGTCAAGTGCAACAATCAGTTAATGCTTCTGTTGATAAACTTAAAAAATCAGCAGTACATTATGTTTATCTTTTATCAGGATTAATTACTGTTATTGTTCTTTTTCAATTGATTACTCGTTTTAATCTTTATCCTAATTTAGTTAAATCTTTAGTTTATCTCTTTATTGCAGGAATGACTGTTGTTCTTGCAAAGCAGAAAGATGTTAAACCAAAATTTGCATTGCAATATAAAATATTTTTAGTTTTGAATATTTTACTTTTTATTTTTTTATTGATTGGATTGTTTTTAAGTAAATAACAATACATAGCTTTTTATATTTCTTCAGCATTAAATCAATATATGTTTCAAATCCTTCAGAATCATAATGGTAAAGTCAAACATGTTACCTTTAATGATATTCAATCATTAGATGTTGACTGGATTGATTGTTATAATCCTGACGAAAAAGAATTGGCTTTGCTTGCAAAAAAGACAAAGCTTCCAATAGAAAGGCTAGAAACGTATCTTCATGATGATGCAAGGCCCCATGTTTTAGAGATGAAACATTTTTCGCTTATTGCTTTTGCAGCACCGGTTTTAGTTGAGGGGAAGATTCGGAAAACAATCATTAGTATTTTTCTTTTTGGTGATAATAACATTCTTACATTGCATAAAGAAAAGATTGATGCACTTGATCGCGTTCATCAGCTTGTTAAAGAGGGAAATCTTAATTTACTTGAAAATCCTAGTCATTTTTTATTTTCATTGCTTGATGAAGTAGTCAATGATTATTTTACTCTTCTTGAACGATTGCAAGAAGATGTTGATTTACTTGAGGAGCAAATTATTCAAAATCCTAAAGTTACGCATACTGAACTCATTCTTAATTTTAAGAAAAATGTTATTTTTGTGCATAAAGCATTAACGCCAAATAGGGAGGTTATTGTGAATATTGAGAAAGGCTATCTTTCTCGCATCAATAAAGATGAAATTGTTAAATATCGTTTTATCTATAATGATATTGTCCAATTAATTGATATGAATGAAACGTACCGTGAAGTTTTGACAGGAGCTTTAGAAATTTATTTGACAACTATTTCTAACAATTTAAATCATACGGTAAAGCGATTAACTGCGTGGGGATCTTTAATTTTGATTCCTACATTAATTGCAAGCATTTATGGGATGAATTTTCATGATCCAAGTTCTCCGTATAATATGCCTGAGCTTGGTTGGAAGTATGGTTATTTTTATGCACTTGCTTTAATGGTTGTTTCTGTAGTTTCTCTTTATTATTATTTTAAAAAGAAGCAGTGGGTTACGTAGAATTATTCTACTTTTTAATTGAAATTATTTTTATTAAAATTATTATTTGGATTTATTTTAATCCTAAATTTTTGTTTGTCATTTTTATTGATTCTTGTGCATCTACAAATCCCATTGCTGCTCTGATAGCATCAATATTTTCAGGAATAACATTGCTTTCTTGATGAACTGCTTGCATGAAAAATATTTCTTTTCCGTGAATACCAATGCCATTATCCCATACGCAAATTTCCATCATATCTCCTCTTTTATTTCCGAGATCACGCGCATATTCGATAATATCTGCTGTGGAATTTACTTGGAGATTTGTCTTCATTACTCGCACTCGTGTTGTGTTCTTAAATAATTCAATAAGATCTTCTTTGCTTGGTTTTTTATTATCGTCTATTAAATCAATACTTAGATTATGCATATGCATTAATGTGGTTGGTACAATGACGGCAGTTGTAAATACTTCAACGTCTGGTATTATCGTTCGTACATCTGGTCCATGATGGGATGGAAGTTCAAATGCAGGAACTATAGAATTGATTGGTCCTTTATCTGAATCACTTGGATCAGTTGCTCTTCTGATTAAGGTTGCACGCACTCTTTTGATTGGATAGTGTGTATGGATTGCATGAATTGTTCGTGATAATCCTGTTGTATTGCAACTTACTACTCTGATATGCTGTTTATTTATTGCTTCTTTGTAATTACATTGGGCGACAAAACTTTGGCCAATATCGGCTTTTTCTCCTCCTTGGTAAATTGCTTTTATTCCTGCTTTTGTGTATAATAATTTATTTGCTGCTCCTATTTTTTTTGGTGTGCAGTCAACAATTACATCAATGTCTTTGAGAAAATTATCAAAATTGCTTTTGATGGTGATACCATTTTTTTTAAATTCTTCTGTTGATTTTATTTCATTTTCTCTATCACTCGAATAAATTGAAATTCCTCTTTCTTGAGCAATCTCAACTCGGTAATTAGCAGAATGCGCAGTGATTCCAATAAGTTCCATATCTTTTTGTAACAAAATAGCGTCTGCAACTCTTTTTCCAATTGTTCCATAGCCATGTAAGCCAACGCGGATGGTTTCCATTGTAGTTCATTTATTATTATTATTTTTCATCATTTCTCATAAATTTTCATTGCTTCATCGACTGATTTAGCGTCTAAAGTAATTGCAGCTAATGCATTTGTAAATTTGATTGCATCTTTTAATGACTTTTGATGAATATTTCTTCCTGTTGCATTGCCACGGCAACCTGAAATATTAATTTGATCCCATGTTTCCTGGAAGAATTCTTTTACTCCTTTTGAACTTCCACCTGCAGTTATTATTTTTGTCCTGTTTCCTGCTGCTAATATTGCTTCTTTGAATGCTTCTGCGGCTGTTCCATCTTTTGGTTTTGGATAATTCACTTTTACAAAATCAGCGCCTAAACATGCACCTGTGCCTGCAGCTCCTGCGATAAGATGCGGATTTTTTTCATCGGTAACAGCTTTTCCTCGAGGGTACATCCAAAGAACAGTGATTAGTCCATTTTGATGTGCTTCAAATATTATTTTTGCTGCTTCTTCAAGCATTTCTGTTTCAAATTCACTTCCAAGATATACTGTGTAGCCAACTGCTAAAATTTGCAGCCCTGAATCTTTTTTGAATTTTATGACTTGCTCAATATTCCAGAGAGCTTTGCTTCTTGGTTCTTGTTGTGCTGTTTTTACAAGATGAGATTTTGAGTTTAATTTAACAAGATACGGTATATTTTTATAATTATTATCATTACCATATTTTGCTATAAGTCCTAATTGTGTTGCAAATACACCTATTTTTGCTTCTGCTGCAATTTTAAAGAGATGCTCTGGGTCAGCATCTTCAAGAGTAATATTCATTTCCTTGTTATCTATTTTTATTTTTCCATAGAAATCATCATTGAGATGTTCTATTTTTTGATCACCTGCAAATAACATTAGTCTTCCTGTATTTTGTGTAATTTTTTGATAATTTTTTTTATATTCATTTTGCATTTGTTTAGGCACATCTGCTGGAATTGTTATTTCAATTTCATTATTTGTTTTCATATTAATCACCATCTTTATTGTATTTATTTTGTTTTTATTATTATGGTCTTGTTATTTCTGATAATTATTCTTATTATTATTTCTTTTTTGCTTTCTCATAATCATCTAAGAATTTTTTCAGTCCAATATCTGTTAATGGATGTTTCATTATTTGTTCAATAATATTTGCTGGACAGGTACAGATATCTGCTCCTAATAATGCTGCGTCTCTTATGTGCAATGGATTTCGAATGCTTGCTACAATTATTTCCGTCTTAAAATTATAATTTTTGAAAATTTCTGTTGTTTCTGCGATGATACTCATTCCATCGTAGCTGATATCATCAATTCTGCCAATAAATGGGCTTACATATTTTGATCCTGCTTTTGCGGCGAGCAAAGCTTGCAATGAGTTGAAAATTAATGTGGTGTTTACAGGAATTCCTTTGCTACTTAATTCTTTTATTGCTTTTAATCCTTCAGCAGTCATTGGGATTTTCACGACGATGTTTTTATGCAATTTAGCATATGCTAAGCCTTCTGTTATCATTTCTTTTGCAGTTGTCGCTAGAACTTCTGCACTTATTGGACCGTTAACAATTTTACAGATTTCTTTAATTACTTCTGTGTAATTTTTTCCTTCTTTTGCAACTAACGTTGGATTTGTTGTGATGCCATCAATTATTCCTAAATCGTTTAATCTTTTTATGTCTTCAATATTTGCAGAATCAAGATATATTTTCATTGTTTCACCCCATGAAAATGATGCGCTTCAATGTACCGTATGGTATTTGTTTTTGCACGCATTACAACTGAATGTGTAATTGCTCTTTGCGCTGTAAATCGAACACCTTTCAGTAATGGACCATCGCTGACTCCTGTTGCGATAAACATTGTGTTTTCACTTTTTGCAAGGTCGTTTGTTTTATACACTTTTTCAAAATCTGTAATCCCTTGATTTTTTAAACGTTGTTTTTCTTTTTCATCTTTTGGCATTAGTTTTGCTTGGATTTCTCCTCCATAGCAACGAAGAGCAGCTGCAGCTAATACTGCTTCTGTTGATTTTCCTACTCCTAAAAGCATATCGATACCAGAGTTTTCGTCTGATGGGGCAATTGCTCCTGAAACATCTCCGTCGGTAATGAATCGAATTCTTGCGCCAACTTTTCTTATTTCTTCTACGATCTTATCGTGCCTTGGTCTATCGAGAACTACAATTGTTACTTCTTCAACTTCTTTTTTGAGAACATCTGCAACTTTGTAAACATTATCTGGAATTGGATAATCAATGTTTATTTTTCCGACTAATTTTGGACCTATTGCAATTTTATCCATGTACATATCAGGCAAGGATAATAATCCACCGTGCGGAGCTGCTCCAATAACTGAAATTGCATTTAATACTCCTTTTGCGACGCTGTCAGTGCATTCTAATGGGTCGATTGCTAAATCAATTTTTTCGCCTTTTCCTGTTCCTACTTTTTCACCTGTGTATAACATTGGTGCTTCATCTATTTCTCCTTCACCTATGACAACAGTCCCAGCAAAATCAATGCCATCAAATCTCTTTCTCATTGCTTCAACTGCTGCTTCATCAGCTTTATTTTTATCTCCTTTGCCGTACCATTTTGCGCAAGAAATTGCTGCAGCTTCAGTTACTCGTACAAATTCCAATCCAAGATTTCTATCCATTTTCCCCCTCTTTTTTAGTTGCTATAATTTTAATAATTTTACTTTTAATATGTTTTTTACATTTTAATAATGTTATTATTGTCTTAACATTAAATATATAATTATAATAATTATTATAAAAAAAATAAGTTCTGTAATACTTACTGATGGATCATTTTTTTTCTGCTCTGGTTTTGGCATTCCAATGCTGTGATATTTCATTTAAATTAGTAATATGTTGCTATTATTTAAAGGTTTCTAAATCATCATACCTTATCATACTTTTCAAAAGATTTAAATATATGTACAATTTTTCAGTTTTTGGTGTTTTTATGAAAGAACGAGTAACATTAACTTTGGAAATGGATTTATTATCGCAAATCGATAAGAAAGTAGATGGTGTGAAGATTAAAAATCGAAGTCATGCTGTTGAATTATTGCTGTATAAGGCACTTGGAAAAAATATGCCAATTCTTGGTTTAATTTTAGCAGGAGGAATGGGGACTCGATTGAAACCAATTACTCGTGAAATTCCAAAGCCACTCGTGCCATTGCATGGCAAACCAATTGTCGAGCATACAATGGATCTTTTTAAACAATATGGGATTAAACAGGTTTTGCTTTCTATTGGTTATAAAGGAGACAAAATTAAAGAGTATTATGGCAATGGAAAAAGAAATGATCTTGATATTATTTACCTTGAAGAGAGTAAACCCCTTGGAACTGCTGGGCCATTAAAATTAGCAAAACAATATTTAACGGATACTTTTATCATGTGCAATGCAGATGAATTGAAAGATATTGATCTTGAAGAAATGTATTATTTTCATAAGCAATCGAATGCAATTGCGACAATTGCATTAACAACAGTTGAAGATCCTTCTGCTTATGGTGTTGCAAAATTGCAAGGAAATAAAATTTTAGAATTTATTGAGAAACCAAAAAAAGAAGATGCACCTTCAAATTTAATTAATTCTGGGTTATATATTCTTGAACCAGAAGTCTTAAAATATCTTCCTGCTGATAAAGAGCAAATATCTATCGAGAAAGATGTTTTTCCAATTCTTGCAAAAGAAGGAAAATTATTTGGCTTTCCTTTTTCTGGACAATGGTTTGACACTGGAACTCTTGAGAGATATGAAAAAGCAATTACCGAGTGGAAAGGGATTAAGAAATAGTGATAAAATAACTAATTATAGGAATACAGAACGCGGACTTCGGGTCTTGTGGTATTTTGTATTAATGTTTTATTTGTACATTTTTTGGTTCAAAATGGGGTGAGATTATGGTAGCAATTAATCAATATTTATTTCGAGAATATGATATCCGTGGCAAGGAAAATGCTGATGAATTAAATAATCAATCAATTGAAGCTATTGCAAAGTCGTATGGAACTTTTTTACGAAAAAGAGGAATTACTACTGTTGTTTTGGGGCATGATAATCGAACAACTTCTGAAGAATTTTATGCAATTTGTATTACTGCTCTTCAAAGTACAGGGATTCATGTTATTGGCATTGGTATGTGTTTAACTCCAATGATGTATTGGGCGCAATATTATTTTAAAAGTGAAGGTGGTTGCATGATCACTGCAAGCCATAATCCTGTTGGATGGAATGGTGTCAAATTAGCGTTAGGTTATTCTTATACTTTAATTGGTGAGGAAGTTCAAGAAATTAAAAAAATCACTGAGTCAGAGCAATTTGCTCTTGGTACAGGTAGTTTTCGAGAAGAAAGTATTTGCGAAAAATATGTTGGAGATTTATTGTCTCGAGCAAAATTACATAAAAAATTAAAAATTCTTTTGAATACTGCAAATGCAACAAGCAGTTTTTTCTCTCCTGATTTATTTCGAAAATTTGGCTGCGACGTTGTTGAACATAATACTGAACCTGATCCAAGTTATCCTCATTATGTTCCAAATCCTGCAAATGTTCAGATGATGGAGGATACAGGAAGAGAAGTCGTTAAGAATAATGCTGATGTTGGAATTGCAATTGATGCTGATGGTGATCGACTTGGAATTACTGATGAGCTTGGCAATACAATCTGGCCGGATCGCTGGATTATTTTACTTTCTCGTCTTGTATTAAAAAAACATCCAGGTGCAAAAATTATATTTGATGTGAAAGTAACGGAAGCCTTGCCTGAAGATATTAAAGCACATGGTGGTGTTCCTATTATGTGGAAGACTGGGCATTCTTATATTAAACAAAAATTACATGAAGAAAAAGCAAGTCTTGCGGGAGAGCAATCTGGGCATATTTTTTTTGTTGATGGTTATTATGGATTTGATGATGCAAATTTTGCTGCATTAAAAGTACTTGAGTATATTTCTCAGCAAGAAGAACCTTTGTCAGAAATTATTAAAAAAACTCCGTATTATATTTCAACTCCAGCATATCATGCACATACTGATGATGCATTGAAATATAAAATTGTTGAAGAATTAACAGAGGAATTTAAGAAAGAAGGTCATAGAGTTGTTGATATTAATGGTGCTCGAGTTTATTTGCATGGCGGTTGGGGGCTTGTACGAGCATCTTCAAATTTGCCAGCATTAGTTATTCGGTTTGAAGCAAAGAATGAACTTGATTTACAAGCAATTGAAAAAATATTTCGAGACAAGTTAAAGAAGTTTCCTGCAGTTGCAACTGAATGGGAGTCGGCATAAGATTTTTCCATTAGATTTATAAATACTTACTCTTTACTTTGTTTTGATCAGAGAAAAGAACGAGAAATATACTATTTTCTCAAAAAAATTGGATTACAATGAAAAAAACTGTACAAAATAAACAGAATAAAACTAATAAAATTGCAGCTTTGTATCCTTCAATGCGAGAAAAAAAACGATATGTTGTTTTTGAAGTCATTTCTGATCACAATTCAAACAATCATCCTGTTTCAATGCAAAAGGTTTATGTTGCAATTAAAAGTGGTTTGCAAAAATATTTAGGAACACTTCACTATGCGCAAGCACAAGTTATGTTTTTGCCACAATTGTCAAGTCAAAATAACGGTACTATTAAAGGGGTTATTCGGATTGATCATGCATATGATCATCAACTTCGAGCATGTTTTTGTTTGATTGATGAGATTGAAAAAACAAAAGTTATAATAAGAAGCATCTTATCTACTGGTGTAATAGATAAAGCGAAAAAAAGTTTATGAAATAATAAATGTTTATAATAAAAATGTATAACAAATAAAAGTTTATAATCAAAAATAAAAATTAATGTAATAAAATAAAAAAGTAGTGTAGGTGAATCGTATGCAACCAATGTCACATCAAGTAATGGGTTATGATAGAGCAATTACAATGTTTAGTCCTGATGGAAGACTTTTGCAAGTAGAATATGCAAAAAAAACAGTAAAGCAAGGATCTACTGCAATTGGTATGGTTTGCAAGGATGGAGTTTTGCTTGTTACTGATAAAAGAATTGTTGATTCTTTAGTTGTTCCTGAGTCAGTTGAAAAGATTTTTCAAATTGATGATCATATTGCAGCAACTGCAGCTGGAATTATTAGTGATGCCCGAGTTTTAATTGAAAGAGCGCAAGTTCGAGCACAACAATATCGAGTTACATATGATACTCCTATTGATATTATTACTATCGTTAAAGATATTGCAAATCTTAAGCAAATGTGCACTCAATCAGGTGGATTACGTCCTTTTGGCGTTGCACTTCTTATTGCAGGAATTGATAAGGATGGTCCAAAATTATTTGAGACTGATCCGACTGGAATTTTTTTTCAGTATAAAGCAACTGTTATCGGTGAAGGAGAAACAGAAATTGAAGAATTATTGCAAAAAGAATATAGTCCGACGATGTCTATTGAAGAAGGATTAAAATTAGGGATCAAAGCATTAAGCAGAGTGGTTGATCAAACATTTAATGTTGAGCGATTAGATTGCGTTTATTTGAAAAGTGATGAGAAAATGTTTACACTTGTTCCAAAAGATAAATTATTACAATTATTAAATGATGTTAAGAAAATTAAAAAGTAAAAGTTAAAAATTGTGCATTCACGAATGCACAATTTTTAGTGGTTAAAATATGATTGCAGTTGATAAAGCGGTTATTGCACGGCTAAAAAAAGGTGGAAAAGTATTTGAGGTGCTTGTTGATTGTGACCAAGCACTTTTGCTTAAGCAGAATAATATTCAGAGTAATGCTCATGGTACTATAGTTCATGGTAATGCTGTTTCAATGCAGGATCTTTTAGCATATGAAAAGATTTTTGTTGATTCAAAAAAAGGTGTTATTGCATCAGAACATTTATTACAGGAGTTGTTTAAAACAACTGATGTTTTTGCAATAGCAAAAGAAATTATTAAAAAAGGAGAATTGCAATTAACAACTGCAATTCGTGATCGATTACGTGAGCAGAAACGAAAAAGAATCATTGAATTTATTCATAAAAATGCAATTGATCCGCAAACAAATTATCCTCATCCGATGCAGAGGCTTGAACTTGCGTTTACTCAACAAAAAATAAAAGTTGATGAATTTAAAGAAGAGCAAAAGCAAGTTGATGAGATTATTAAAAAATTGCAGCCGATATTACCAATTAAAATTATTGAAAAAAAACATTGAATTAAATATTGAATTAAATCATTAAAAAATAATAATTAAATAAATAATGAATAAACAAGAAAATATAGAATGAATATAAGGTGAAAATATGACTCATAAAAGTGCATTATTTGTAAAGGACAAAGATGTTGTCGTACCTGGAGAACATCTTGCTCAAGGAATGGATTATCTTCCAGGTTTAGGAACGTATCGAAAAGGAGAAGTAATCTTAGCAGAACGATTAGGATTAATTAATCTTGAAGGAAGAGCAATTCGAGTTATTGCGCTTTCAGGAAAGTATATGCCTAAATTAAATGATGTTATGATCGGTAAAGTTGTTGACGTAACATTAAATGGTTGGAGAATTGAAACAAATTCTGCGTATACAGCAATGCTTTCTATTAAAGATGCTACTTCAGAATTTATCAGTAGAGGATCAGATTTAACAAAGATTTTTGCATTAGGTGATTATGTTGTTGCAAAAATTGTCAATGTTACTTCTCAAAAATTGATTGATTTGACGACAAAAGCTCCTGGACTCAAAAAACTTACAGGGGGAAGAATCATTAAAGTTAATCCTAATAAAGTTCCAAGAATTATCGGCAAGCAAGGATCAATGATTTCAATGATTAAAGATACAACTGGTTGTAAAATTACTGTTGGGCAGAATGGTTTGATTTGGCTTGACGGTGAACCGAAAAGCGAAGTACTTGCTATTAAAACAATTCGTAAGATTGAGGATGAAGCACATTTATCAGGATTGACTGATAAGATTAAGCTTTACCTTGAAGAACAAAAGAAGGATTTATAATTAACGTTATAATATTAATGTTATATAATTAACGAATAAACTAATAGGTGAAAATAATGGGATACTCACAACGATTTGATGGAAGAAAATTTGATGAAATAAGACCAATTGAAGCAAAAGCTGGTGTGATTAAAAATGCAGATGGATCAGCTTTTTTTCGTATTGGAAAAACAACTGCATATGCAGCAGTGTATGGACCAAGAGATTTATATCCGAAGTTCATGCAGGATCCAAGCAAAGGAATCTTACGATGCAATTATAGCATGATGCCATTTTCTGGGCAAGGCGATCGTGTAAGACCTGGTCAAAATAGACGAGCAAGAGAAATTTCAATGGTAACTGAAAAAGCATTGTTACCTGTTGTTGATCTCGTTGATTTCCCTAATGCTGTCGTTGATGTTTTTATTGAACTGCCTCAAACAGATGCAGGTTCTCGATGCGCTGGTATTTGCGCAGCGTCAATTGCTTTGGCAGATGCTGGAATTCCGATGAGAGATTTAGTTGCAGCAGTTTCTGTTGGAAAAGTTCATGATAAAGTATTGGTTGATCTTGATTATAACGAAGAAGCATATGAAGATGGACCTGTTGCTGACGTACCTATTGCAATTATTCCAAGTACTGAAGAAATTTCTCTTTTACAAATGGATGGAGAAATCTCCAAAGAAGAATTATTAGAAGCAATTGCTTTAGGCAAGAAAGTTATTAATCAAATTATTGAAGTACAGCGGAAGGCTTTGAAAGACAAATATATTGTCAAAGATTAAAGGTGAAAATAATGCATGATCTCAAACAACATTTAATAAAATCATTTCACGCAAATGTTCGTGCTGATGGAAGAAAACTCGATGAGTTTCGAAAAATAGAATTTGAATTAGATATCTCAAAAACTGCAGAAGGATCTGCTCGTGTTAAAATTGGTGATACTGAAGTTTTAGCAGGTGTAAAGATGCTTGTTTCAACTCCATTTCCCGATACACCTGAAGATGGCGCAATCATGATTAATGCTGAATTTCTACCAATGGCTTCTGCTGAATTTGAGTCAGGGCCACCTGGAATTGAAGCAATTGAACTTGCACGTGTCGTTGATCGAGGATTACGAGAGAGCAAGGCAATTGATGTTAAAAAATTATGCATTAAGAAAGGAGAAAAATGCTGGGCAGTTTCTGTTGATATTATGACTATGAATGATGATGGTAATCTTCTTGATGCAGCAGCTTTAGCGACTATTTTGGCTGTTAAAAATACAAGATTTCCGACGTATGATGGAAATGAAGTTAATTATAAACAATTAACTGATGATCGTCTTCAAATTGAAAAGATTCCTGTCATGGTAACAGTGTCAAAAATAGGGGATTATCTTTTTGTTGATCCTGTTGTTGAGGAAGAGCAAAATATTGATGCTCGATTAACAGTAACATTAACTGATGATGGTTCAATTTGCGCATTGCAAAAGGGCGGGGATATGCCTTTAACTCTTGATGAAATCGGCAAGATGATTGATTTAGCAGAGCAGAAAGCAGCTGAATTACGAAAGTTAATTGATTAAAATTGATTTCAACAGCTGTTGAAATGATCTTTGTTATTTTTTGTGTTTAATTTTTTTTGTCTTCGAAAGATTTATTAAGTTTTGTTTCTTAGATATCAATTATGGGTTTGTTTGGAACATTTGTTGCACGGAAAGTAGGGTATATGCGCTCAAGTTTATCGAATCGTGATCTTAATCGATTAATTATTGAGAAGATCAATGAACTTGATAAAGATGAGCAAAATACTTTGTCGGCGTTTCAAAACAAAGTGCATCATTCTGTACCGCATCAGTTTCATCTTCAGTTGAATACAATGGAAACAATTACTTTTTATCTTAATGTAAAAGTCGTTCGTTTACTTGAGGAAAATAAGAAAATGATTGATCAAATGAAAACTGAAATAAAACAGTTAGAGCAAGAGAAACGAAAGTTTGCGCAAGAAGGAAAATATGCTTTTAAGAATACTGATAATGATGAAATAAAACAATTAAAGCACGTTTTATTTCAGAAAGAGAATGATGCAATCATTCGTAAGATTACTGCTGTTAAAGAAGTGCTTCGAAAATGTGAAGAGTTTCGTACTACGTTAATTAAATCTGCTAATAAGACTATTCAAGATACTCATGTTATTCGAAGTAACGCTTAAAAGATAATTTTATATAGTATTTGTTTTATAATTATTATAATTGTTTAAAAAAGCTTTTAGATTATAAAAAAGGGTGAAATTATGAAATTTAGTTTATTATCTCAAAAAAAGGCACAGATGTTATTTTTTAATCTTAAATATTATGTTGTTGGTTTTATTCTTGGGTTTGTTATAGCAATTATTCTCGTCTATTTGATGAAATTTGGCAAGATTCCGTTTAATATATGTGCTTAAATAAAAAGCTTTATATAATGGTCATTGATTCTAGAAACTTAAGTGGTAATTATGGAGGATGTTTACATGGAAGCTTTGAGGCCTTTAGATGCTTTAAATAAAGCACGCAATAAACGAATTATTGTAGAACTTAAAAATAATAAACAATTAGTGGGTACATTAAATGCTTTTGATATTCATATTAATGTTGTTTTGCATGATGCAGAAGAACGTGTTGATGGTGAAGTAAAAAGAAAAATTGGAACAGTTTTTATTCGAGGAGATACTATCACAATTATCTCACCAGCTGAATAAAATTTTTAATTATTTTTAATTAACAACAAATTAATTTTATTAAACAATGTGTAAGGTGTAATCAATGAAAGGAACATATTCCCAAGGTCAACATAATAAAAGCGGATCTCATATTATTTGTCGAAGATGCGGAAAACATGCGTATCATCCACGAAAAGATGCTTGTGCATCCTGTGGTTATGGTAAGTCTGCAAGAATTCGAAAATATGCTTGGCAAGTCAAATAATATTATTTAATTATTATTTTAATTATTAATTAATTATCTTTTACTTTTCTTTCGGAACATTTTTATAGCTTGGTATGTTTCTTTACTTTTTATGGATAATCAATCTCATCAACCTCATTATCAGCGAACGGATGATACTTCTTTTTCTTCAGTTGGCTATAGCATTTTTTTAGGGACTCCAGTTTCTCCTTCACTTGAAGCTGCTCTTACTTCACCTTCATCTGCTGTATCTCAATATTCTCGAGGAACTGTGGGAAGAAGTCGTCGTAATAATTCTACTGATTCAATTGATAGTTTGATGCAAGAGATTGGTATTCGTAAAGTAACGCTTTCTAATGGGAGCACTCGATATGGTGCTACGTATCTTGGAAAAAATGTTATTGTTCAAGATGGTGTTGAATCAGTTTCTCGTGGAGGATTTAAATTTCGTAGTCAGGCTCAAGTTGATCAACTTCTTGAAAAGTATAGTACTTATAAAGAATTGATGCATTCAGATTCACTTGATGATAAGTATAAGGCAGTTGCTTTTGCAAAACAATATTTGACTAAAGAGGTTATTTCTGCTGCAGAGAATACAGTTAATGATATTGTTCATCAAAATGTTGCTCGAGAGAATGCTTTTACGTTGAAAACGAGTTTACGATTTGGAAAGCTTGTTAATGATTATCAATTTGAAGCTGCTCGAGATGTTGCTGATCAAGCTAGTATGATGCCAATGTTTCAATCTTATTTTCATGAATTTCTCCAAAAACAATTTGGAACAAGTTCTCTTTCTCTTGCTTATGATCGCTTATCGAAAAGTAGAAAAGTAGATGATCGAGTAAAAGCATTAAAAATTGCAAGGAATAATCAATCTTTTAATCATTTTTCTTCTGAAATGGAGCAGAACATTGCTGGAGTAATTCAATGGGATGTTGGTCATGGTGATTATGTACGGGCTGAGGCACTTGCAAAAGAAACTTCTTTGGTTGATCGTTATGACGCAGCTGTTTCAAAGCAGATTGATGATTTTCAAAAATTAAAAGATGATCTTAGTTCTTTGTTTGGTAAAACTTCTTCTTCACTTTATCAAGGTCTTATTGCAAAAATGCAGGAGAAAGTTGATTTTTATCTTACTGCAATTGGAAATAAAACTCAATTGCAAGGTGAAATCGATTATTCATTCCTCACTTTCAAGAAAGGTAATTTTTCATATGGTTATGGTGATCATGCTCTTTTTCAAATTGATCTTCATTTGCGGCAAAAAGATCCAGTGAAGCCTAAAGATGTTCTTTCTTCTTTTGGTAAGTATGTTCAATTACTTGATGCTGAACTTCGAATTGATAATCTTTTAATTAAAAAATCAAAAGAAGAAGTTCAGCAAGCATATCATTTAGCAATTGAACATAATTTACGGCAAGAGGATGTTGGTGCTCTGCTTAAACATCTTGAAAAACATGAGAGATTTGAATCAGAGTTGCAGGAGATGTACTCTCAGCGAACTGATTTATTTACTTTTGAACGAGCACTTGATAAGTATAGAGCAGAAGGATTGGCATTTGATCCAAATCAATTGCTTAAAGAATATTGGAAGTCACAACCAATTGGAAAAAGATTGAAAGCGTTCTTTAAGACTTTGTTCCCTTGGGGAAATAATAACTCTTCATCATTGCTTGAACAGAAATTAGTTTCGCCAGGGCAAGTAAGTTTTGATGGAGCAGAGTAATTCTTTTGAAAGAATAAGCTATATATATAACATCATAATTCATTCTTTTTATTATTTTGATTATACTGAGTTTATTCAATTTTATTTTTATATGCGGAGTTGCCGGAGTGGCCAAACGGGATAGAAGAATAGAAATATTCTGTCCAAGCTTAGGTAAGATGAGCTTTTGAGCAATGACTTTAAGTTACCTATTGGCTTAGTGCCTTCGCAGGTTCGAATCCTGCACTCCGCATTCATTTTCTTTAATAAAAATTGTATGCAGCAAGCTGCATACAATTTTTAGGAGTGTGTGTGGGCGCGATTGTGTGAGAGTCTGTGTATATTGTGTTAAAAGAGTGGAGTTTATGAAGATGGTAACAATAAGTGTTTGTATGATTGTGAAGAATGAGGAGAAGTATTTGCAGCGATGTTTGGAATCTGTCAAATATTTCGCAGATGAAATTATTATTGTTGATACTGGATCTCTTGATACGACAAAGGATATTGCAAGGCAATTTACTGATAAGATTTTTGATTTTCAATGGGTTCATGATTTTTCTCTAGCGCGGAATTTTGCGCTTTCTCATGCAAAAATGGAATGGATTTTTGTGATTGATGCTGATGAATTTATTGCAATGAATCCAAAGGAGTTGCTTCATAAATCTAAATTTGGACAAGATGTGCTTGCGTTTTCTTTTATTCAGCGGAACTATACTAATACGACTACTATTCCTAGTTTTAAACTTATTAAAGAAGATGCTGAGCATATCCCTTTGGATGTTCAACAAATGTTTAAGGGATATAGTGAAAGACCTTTTATTAAATTATTTAAGAATGTTTCATTTCTTCGATATAAATATTTTGTTCATGAGCAATTGGATGGATTTTCTGATGTAAAAAAACAGGTTGCATTTACTTCGCAGGTTGTTCATCATCTTGGATTTGATGCTGGTCTGAGTGAGGAGAAAAAGCGATACTATCTATCATTGTGTGAAAAGCAAGCTGCTCTGTATCCTAAAGATGAAATAGTTCTTTTTAATTTGGCAATGGCTTATGCTGATAATAAACAAATGGATAAGGCAGTTGTAGTATTGTATACTATATATAGTATCAATCGAAATTTTCATAATCTTGTAAGGGTATTATCTGATTTCTTGGTTAAATTGGGGCGAATTGATGAGTCGCAGCAATTGCTGCAGAGGCAGATTGAGTATTTAGTTTCACAAGAAGAGAGAGATAATAAAGAATTGTCTTACCTTTATTATCTTCTTGGGCTTTTGTATTTCGTTCAGAAGAAATTTTCTGAAGCTCAGCAAAATTATCAATTAAGCAACCAGTATTTTGAAAATGCTGATGCATATAATGGGTTAGCGTTGCTCTTATTGTTTGCGAAAGAATATCGAACAGCTCATGATATTCTATTAAAAGCAGAAAAGTTGAATCCTTATAATCCAAATGTGATAACTAATTTGGAGAAAGTTAAGGGGTTATTAGGGATTCTCCCTGAGAAACATAATCTTTAAATAGTATAGCTGAGTTATACTAGTTTATGGCAAGTTTAAGTAAGGAAGAAAATGTATTAAGACTTATTTTGGAAAATAGTCCGTTAAAAGAATGGCATTTTGAAGAGATTGTAAAAGAATCTCATGTAACTCGTGTTGTTGCAAGTAAATGGCTTCAAAAATATCTTCAATTAGGATTATTAAATAAAGTTAAAGAAAAAGGTAAATTCTCTTATTTTACTGTTGGAAGTAATAATCCGTTTTATTATTCTTGGAAAAGAATTTATGCTTTGGAAAGTCTTCATAAATGTGGTTTACTTTCTTCGTTATTATCTTTAAAGCAAGCAAAAACAATCATTATTTTTGGCAGTTTAATTAAGGGTGATTGGTATAAAGATTCTGATGTTGATATTTTTATATTTGGTACGATTGATTCTTTTGAAAAAAACAAATATGAATCTTTGCTTGGCAGAGTTATTGAATTTCATATTTTTGAGAATAAAAATGAAATCAAAGAAGTTAAAACAGGGTTAATAAATAATATTTTTAATGGTTATGTTGTTAAAGGGCAAATACAGGATGTTATGGAGGTGATGTAATGAAAATGGATATTGATGATCTTAATGCGACTTATAAACTTTGTATGAGTTCTGGAAAACTCAAGGAAAAAATAGTAGATGTTGAATTAATTAAATCTTTAAAACTTGTAGCAGAGAAAGGAATTGATTTTATTAATCGTCAATCGAAAAATATTCCTGATAATAGTACCGATTGGACTTTTGTTTTTCGAGATTATTATGAATCACTTCGTGGATTAATTGAAGCTTATCTTTTATTTGATGGAATTGAAGCTGATAATCATCAATGTAAATACGCTTATCTTTGTTTTAAACATCCTGAACTTGAATTTGATTGGGTGTTTTTAGAAACAATAAGGCTTAAACGAAATGCAATTAATTACAGGGGGCAATTATTGAAGTATGATGATTGGAAATTGCTCAAGATTAATTTTGGATTACATATTGATATTTTAAAAAAGGAGATTGAGAAAAAACTGAATGAATGATTTCATTCAACTTTTTTCTATTTTCCCCTTCAAATAGCAAAAAACTGTTTACACCACTTAGTTGGAGTAAACGCTTAAAGTTACTAAATATGCAGTTTTAAGGCTTTAATCTTTAAGGTTGGCTTTTTTGATAAAAAAGAGCTCACGAAAGCTTTATAAATAAGTCTCAACAATTGGTGATAATACAGTTTTTATGTAAAGTTAAGGTTCTCTGTGGTAGGAGAACATAAGTAAATAGTTAGTCTTGGATTATAACAATACTTTGTATGTATTGTACAGAAATAAAAAACGAAAGTTAAAATATAAAATTAATGGTAACCTAAACATACACTAAGGAGGTGTTAGGACGATGGAATTAAGAAAAACAGTAAAGAAAATCGCAGCATTAGGAATGGGTGCTTCAATGTTAGGAGCAACTATTGTAGGAGCAATGGCTGCAGGCAATTTGGCAGATTTCCCAACAAAATTTGTTAACGCAGATGGTAAATTTGATGGATTATTTGTTGTAGGAAAAAATGCACGAGCAGAAGATATTATCGGATTAAGTTCAATCCAAACAGCAGTTCAAGGAGTAGCAGTTAAAAAAACACCAAAAAACGCAGCAAAAGCTGGCGAGAAAACAACAGCAGTTGACGTACCAGGTGGATATGAAATGGGTAGAAGTGATTTCTATTACAATAAAACAGCAACTCAAGTTGACTCAATTCTTGGAAGTAATGAATTACCAGCAATTTTAGCTGATCAAACATTCCATGACAATGATGGAAACAACAAGAATACTGAAGATTATACACAAAATTTGCGATTTCAAAATGAAAATTCATTTCAATTGCAATTTGCACAAGATGATCAAACAGCTCCAAAAGCAGGAACTTATGTGTACTTTTCAGATTCATCAAACAACTATGCATGGAACTACACTTTAGAATTCAATAATGCTATTGATTTTGATAACTCAACTTCTGCTTTAATGAAGTCTGATCTTCAAGGTAACACTTTGAAAATTATGGGAAAATCATACACAATTGTTGATTCAAAAATGGCAGGAACTCCAACTAATACTGTTTCTGGTGTTGATATGCTTAAATTACTTGGTGGAGAAAACGTTCAATGGTTAAGTCAAGGCGAAGCAGTCAAAACAACAGTTGAAGGTACTGAACACACTGTAAGTTTAGCAGATGTTAACGAAGCTGCAACATCCTGTGGTATGTTAGTTGATGGTCAATCCGTTTGGGTAGATACAGGTTCAACTGAAACAGTTAATGGTGTTGTCGTTGGTGCAATCGAAGCAAGAGTATTACACTCAGAATCAAAAGACACTGACGTTTGTAAAGTTTCCGTTGGAGCAGCAACTATTGAATTGCGAAACCAAGCAGAAATTAAATTAAACGATAAAAAATTAACTGATGAAAAAGGTTGGTATGCTGAAGCATATTTCCCTGGTGCATCAGGCGGAGCAACAGCTAAAGGAAAATTAAAAGGATTCCATGTACGAGCTCGACCTGATACTGACAGATTGTATTTAGCTCCCGGTGATTCATTAGTTGATCCAGTATTTGGTGGATTCAAAGTTGTATTTAGTGAACTTGTTAAAGGAGATACAGAAGCTGTAAGTCTTACTGCAGGTGGAAAAACTGGAACTTTAGAATTTACTAATCGTGAAGGTAGAAAAGTTAAATTAGCAATGAAATCACAAGATAATGATGCACGTGTTTATTGGGGAGATGATTTAGCTACAGTAGATGGTAAAATCTATTTCCAAGGTGATGCTTGTGTTGCAGCAACTACTTCAAATATTAGTGATTGTAAAGGTGCAGAGTTTTTAGTTTCATCAAGCAGTAATAATGATGCACATTTGATTAAGATTAGTAAATTATCATTAACTGATAACAAAATTAGTTTTAATGATTTGACAACTGGTGTTGAAACAAATGATTTGGCATTTACTACAAGTACTGGTGGTGCATCTAATAGTTTTGCTTTAAGTTCAGGTGCAGGAACAATTACTTTGAATATGACTGCTAATGGTGCAACAAGAA
>Ga0209515_10001608_pt1 | contig 37176 bp, 2 predicted proteins | sample Subgroupgradi54m_FD_187454 | JGI IMG/M metagenome (GOLD analysis project Ga0209515, IMG submission 187454) | Subsurface groundwater microbial communities from S. Glens Falls, New York, USA - GMW60B uncontaminated upgradient, 5.4 m (SPAdes)... ... | reverse complement strand
CTGCGGCAAAGCCGCCCCGAAACCCAATCGGTTTCGGGACTGCTCAGTCCTTGAATCGGTCGGATTCAAGGGCAAAGCCGCATGTGTTTTTATTCGCCACAGAGCGTTGGCGCAATCTGTCTCAAAACGCTTTTCCGCCAGAGGACGGATCCGCCAATTTTTGTGCGGAGCGTACGAATCTCGCCGCGTTTTGTGGCGGATCGGAGATCCACAAATTAGATTCCCGCTTTCAGCCAAATTGCTCGGCTGATCCGCTGCGTATTTTGGCGGAAAAACGTGCGGGAATGACAGAAGAGATCTAACGGGATGAACATGGTTCCCCAACTTGACCTCAAGGCCGAATACTCTGAAATTCAGAGTCAGATCAAAAAGCGCGTCATTCGTTTTTTCAAAAGCGGCCGTTATATTTTGGGGCCGGAAGTTGAAGCGCTTGAACGTAATTTCGCTAAGTTCATAGGCACTCAATATGCGGTCGGCGTTGCCTCCGGAACCGACGCTCTCCTTCTTCCGTTAATGGCCTATGATCTTAAGAAAGGCGACGAGGTCATTACCACTCCTTTTACGTTTATTGCGACCGCAACGGTTATTGCACGGCTTGGGGCCAAACCGGTATTCGTGGACATTGAGGCTGACACCTATAATCTTAATCCTGATTTGATTGAGAGAAAAATAACCTCAAAAACGCGCGGAATTGTGGTGGTTCATTTGTATGGCAATCCCTGCCGGATGAGGGAAATTCAAGCTTTAGCGAAACGTCACAAGCTGTTTGTGATTGAAGATTGCGCTCAGGCCTGCGGTGCGGTCTACCGAAACAAAAGAGCGGGCAGCTTGAGTGACGCTGGCGCTTTTAGTTTTTATCCGACCAAAACTTTAGGCGCTGCCGGAGATGCCGGCATGATCATAACCAATATCAAAAAAATTTACGAGACAATTAAAAGCCTTCGCCATCACGGTGATGACGGAAGACATCACGCCTACAATCATGTTCGGATCGGAATCAACTCCAGATTGGATGAAATTCAGGCGGCCGTATTGAATGTGAAACTTAAATTTCTGCCGAAATGGAACCGGCAAAGACAAAGCCACGCATCCTATTATGATGAGCGGATTGAAAAATTGAAAAATTCCGATATTGTTCTGCCGCAAACGACGCCGAACAGCTCGCCTGTCTATCATCAATATGTACTTCGAGTAAAAAATGGAAAAAGGGATCAATTCTTGTCCCGGCTTCGCAATGCTGGAATTCAGGCAGCAGTTTATTATCCTACGCCCGTACATCTACAGTCTTGTTTTGGCTATTTAGGCTATCGGAAAGGTGATTTTCCGGTTTCTGAACAGGCAGCAAAGGAAGTCCTGAGCTTGCCCCTTTACCCTCAAATCAAGAAATCTCATCAGCAAGCGGTAATTAACACCTTATCCTCCTTGTAGTCAAAATTCGACTTAAATCATTTGTTTTAATATATTTATAAATATTTTTGAATAACTTTCTAAAATATTTGAATAAGTCACTTTTCCATGCTATACTTCCTTCAATTTACGCACCTTTAGGTATGCGGGCCTCCTGCAAATTTCCGCTAAAGGTTAATCGAGCTGATGCGTTTCAATTTAAAAGATAGAAAAAAAATAGTGTCAATTTATAGCCCCTTTTTTCACCGGGAAAGTAAGGGGTGTTAAATTGTCTTTCAAATTTGCATTTAAAGCCGTTGCTTTGTCGGTTGCGATTATCTTCTCTTGGGAGACCGTTGCCTGGTCTCAGCCAAACATTGGGGTAAACAGTTCTCGCTACCAAACTCCCGAACACGGCATAATCCCCTCTTCATTATACGATTTAAACATTCCAGAATCGATCGGTTCGATCGAAGCCAGACATTTGCCCTCAAAGGGTCTAGCCGGCTCGGTACCGTTTATCATTCATATTCAAGATGCTCACGCTCATCCAGAGGCTCAAAGGAATATTCAGGCGATACTGGATTACTTAAGCCAGCAAAAACAAATTGAAAAGGTAGCCGTAGAAGGGGCTTTCGACAAAGTGGACCCGAAGGTTTTTGATTTGCTTCCCGTGCGCGAGATCAATTATTCCATGGCTGAATATTTGGCGGATCGAGGAGAAATCACCGGAGCCGAACTGTTTGCACTCAAGCAAAAAAAATCATCGATCGAAGTCATTGGAGTCGACGACCCCAAATTATACGAGCAAAGTTTCCATTTATTCAAGCAAGTCAAGTTTCAGCAGAAAAAGACTCAAAGTTTAATTGATTTATATGACAAAGCGCTCGAACAGTCAGAGTTCAAAATTTTTAATGAAAGTTTAAGAAGCTATGCGCAAAAGAAACGACTGTGGAGCCAAGACGGCGATGAATTCCTGAAGTATTTCAAAGCACTATCCGAACTGGCCAAAGAGTTTTTGAATTTAGAACTGAGCGATGCGCATCAACAGTTTGACTGGCCGAATATTACCAGGATTATCAAGTCACAGCAGGTTGAACCGCTTATTCATCAAGAATCTGTTCGTTCCGAGCGGGATGCTTTGCTCCATGAAATTGAATCCAAATTGGGCCCGAGTGACCGTCGGAATTTTCTAATCGAAGGTCTTCGCTATTTAATTCAAGAAAAAGATAGCCTTCCTTTTGAGTCGTGGCTCGCCGGCAACAAACGCCTTCCCAATGCAAAATCGATTCGTCATTTCTTCGAAGTTTTGTACGCCGAGACCCAACAAAAAGAAATTCCGTTGTCCAACTTCACCCAATTTTTGACTTACGGCGGTCTTCTGATTCTGAGAGAAGAAATTGATGCCAAAGCATTGTTTAAAGAAGTCAGTGTTCTTGAACATCAACTCGAAGAAAAACTAATTCAAACGGATGAGGAGAAAAAGCTTCTTCAATTCGAAACCGATTTTTTGTTGATCAAACGCTTGATCAGTCTCGGCATGACCCGGGAAGAATACGACCGTTATCAATCGAGAAAGAATCAGATCCACTCACGCGCCATGCATGAGCGCTTAATGCCGTTTCTTTCGAAAGATGTCCGGTTGCCTGTTTTAGACGGCCGACTCGTCAAAATGGCCGAACAATTTTATGTCCTGTCCCGGAAAAGAGACGAAGCCCTTTTAAAAAATACTTTGAAATTGTCCCTTCATTCAAAAAACAAAGCCGTTGTTCTGATCACCGGCGGCTTTCACAGCGAAGGATTGTCCGAACTTTTAGTTGAAAAAGAAATTCCGCATTTCATTTTAAGTCCCAAAATGACTCATTTTGAAGATGCTCAGCTGTACGAAAAAGTCATGCTCGGTAAAAATGTGAATTTGGATCATCTTCTCGGTTTTTCCGGAGCGCTGGTGGCAAAATTGCTTGCCGATTCGTCCTTAAGAGAAAATGAGCGCCAGCAGGCTGCATTTTTGAGCGCGGTTTTTAAAGATGGAATTCCAAAGTTGGTCAAACGTGGTTACCAACCCAATCAAATTCCGACGATTCTGAACCGTTATATGTTGCGTCGTCACCCAAATATATTTGGCGGCATTCAAATCGATCCGGCTCGAAACAGCCAAACTCAAGAACCAGGATTTGTGATTCAATTTAGTCCCAAACGCAAGTCGGCGTTTACCTTTTCAGATGGGGGACAACTCCACGAAGCGAATGTGAGTGAACTCCGCACGAGGGGCGAGAAAGCGCAGCGATCCGAAGTGCGTTCAGGTGGACCGACTTTAACGCCGGCAGTGCCTCAAACGCCCGGAGGAACCGCACAACCAAATCGGGATAGACCTCCTAATTACTTGAGTAAACGGGAAAGCCCGATTTACCGGCCGCTGACCAGAATCGCTGTCTTAAGCGCTGTTCTTACTGCAATTTCTATTGCTTTGGGCGGTTTGGTTTTGAATCTCGCAATTGCATTTGCAATTCCTTTGGCCCCCATAATTATTCATTTTAGTTTCCGTTACGCGAAACGAATTTGGATTTACAGAGGATTAGAATCTAGCGCTATTCCCGAACAAGCCCATTGGGTTTTGGATTCATTGACTCTTTCTGAAATTCCGATTTTTCTTCAAATCTATCAACGTGCCAGAACTGCTCATGGTCAGCAAGAAATGGAACGGAATCTAGCTCAAATTTTGTGGTCACGGGAACATGATGGCAACTTGAATCGTCTTCAGAATTATTTAACGGACCACAGCTATTTGCGTGAAGTTCCCACACACAAACAGTTTGAACATGTCTTACGAGCGCTCTTTGCTGCTATTCCTGCCGAAGCGCATCGAGCCGCCATTCAAAATGAATACAGCCATTTGATTGCAACTCCTGAGGAATTAGCCAAAGCAGGCGAGCCGGCGGTAGAAGGTGAATTGGTTTTGCATTTGCCAAACGGCGGCTATCTCCATTTGGTAGATGCACCGCTCGGAATGGAAGATGAGGTTCATGTGGACCGGCGCTTGAATCAGGTAATGAGCGCTTACGGCCGCGGCCGGCGAGTCTATATTCCGGAAATTAGCCGAAGGACTCCATTTCCGGATACTTCTTTTCGTCAACTTTCAAGATTGGGCGACGAAAGCATTGTTCGGGATCATTCGATGGCGCTCAAAGATTCATTTTTGAAAGATCCAACGTTTATGAGAAATTCAGACAAAGAATTTAAAGAAGCGCAAAACGATTATTACCGGAGAAAAAGAATTTATGAAGTCAATCGAGTGCGACTTGCTACTGGAGTATTGGGCTGGCTCGTGCGTCCGATGCTTCATTTCTTTTTTGAACGCGGCGGCCCAGCGGACGGTTATTTCAATGACGAAGCGGCTCTTCGTCGGATTCGAGCAGGGCAAAGTTCTATTTTAGGCGGCGGACTCGGACTTTACGAACATCATCTTTCCAAATATTTAAATGGCGACCGAGCCCTCCATTCTTTTGATACCCTTTTTGGCGCGAGTTTTGTTCGCGCTGTTCTCACGCAAAAAAGACCTCAACCCGGAGAGCATGTGTATACCATTTACGACAGCCGCACCATCGGCGGGCTTTTTGGTTTGCTTGCAAACCGAAAGATGGCGGAGCAATTTTTAGAAAAGACGGACGAATATATTCCGGGCCTCAGATGGAATTCTGGCTCCGGTGAATATGAAGACGACCCTCATCAATTAGAACGGTGGCGGACACAAACCCCTCAAGTTTATACGAGCTTAGAATCGGGATCCGTTCAGTTTGTGGAATCAGCAATTGCTCTGGCACAGAAAGCGCCGACCGTTGCAAGTGCTTTGCTTCCGGAAGCAATCATAAATACCTTGCGCAGTGCCGGAACCTCTTTGGCTGAAGCGTTGCGTAACTTGACTCCGGAAGTTCTTTGGCGGGCCGTTCGTGAATTCAATCCTTATCAGTTCGTCGAGACACAGGAAGAATTAGCCCTTGCAAATGCGATTATGGTGAATGCCATTGATCAGCGCGGGAATGAATCGAGCGCCCGAGAATTTTTGCGTGCTGTGATGATGAATTCACAGGGCGGGGGGATCGATGATTTTATGGAGGATTTGTCGTATTACAAACTCCTTCCGCAAACGATCATTCAGGATCTGCTGCGAATGAGCCCGAAAGAAAAGAGGAAACTTGAAAATAGACAGCAGCGGTACCGTACGTTAATTCAAAAAGGCGATCCAGAAAGTTTACGAGCAGCTCGCAAGCTCGAAAAGGAAATGGATCAACTCTTGCACAAAAATCGCCGCGCCGCGCGGATCTTGGCTCAGCTTTGGTATTGGGTCGCACCGGAACTGGCAGAAACTCCTGAAGGCGCTCTGCCAATGCGAAGTATTGACCGGAACGGGATTCGCAAGATTCAAGGCATTGATATTTATCACACGCTTCCGTGGCGCAAAGAAACAGACGCACCTCTTTTTCACTTGGCTCAAACGCTTCATGAAGACCAGTCCACGCCGCTTTTGGTGGATCAAGTCTTGGGGGCAACGCTCGAGCGAATTCCTCAAGCGGCCGTCCAAAATCATTTAGGAAACTTAACGGTACGACTGCGTCAGTCGTGCGAAGCCGGCAGTTGTCCTCAGACAGTGGTTACAGCCATCGGCCGATTTGAAACTTTTCTTGGAAATGTAAATCGATCCGGAAGTGTTGAACGAGGAGAGTTGCTCAATCAGACCAGAATTCTCAACAACGCCGTGTTAGATGCCGAAACCGCAGCGGATGGTTTACGCCGGAATCTAACCGACACAAGGCAATTGGTTCAGGATGTACACGGCCGCATGGTCGCCTTGGCTGTGGAATGGCCCGCCAGTTTGAAAGAAGACAGAAATATTCAAATCCTTCCGAACTACAGGCATCTTCAACTTCATGCCGCTGCTTGGGATTCCCGTGAAGCATTTGACCGGGATTATGCACGATTCATTCTTCAACGTTTTGTTTTTGAACCCATGCTACTTGATCTCTACCGCGATCTTTTGTTTGCATTCATGAATCCATTCAGCGTGGAATGGCAGCAGTTCGGCCGGTTGCAGGCGCGCTTAAAGACAAGAATAGATCAACTGGTTGAAATGTGGCGGAATCTTCGTCAAACATATCCGGATTTGGATGATGTGAGCAACTTTTTTTGGGCGAGAGGAACCGGAATGTTTGAAGTGTTTCAGCAAAGGGTGCAGGTGGGCGACGAATCCGGTTTTTCAGCCTTGCTTTTACCCTTTGCCGAAGATTTGAAACAGATTCCAGGTTTTAGTATTACTGAAGAACAGCATGACCCTACTGGACATTTAACCGGTGCCGACATTCGAATGGCGGTTCCCACATCCATTGCTCAAGCGGTCATGGGAGTAATCGGTTCAGTAACGGCTCATGCCGATACGCTCCGGAACCATCCTTTAGTCCGCCATTTGGAATCCTTTCACAAACAAGCGGTGAATGGAGTTTATGATTCCAGGTTGCATTTACCCGGGCATCTTCCCGTCGTCCTTGAAGCTCAGACGAGTTATACGGGACAAGTAAGTGCCTCAACCAAACTGGAATTAATGGCAACTGCTGAACTTGCAGAGCAAATCACGCATGAAAGTTTGGTGCGCAACGGCCAGAGAGTTGCGGTTGCGGTGGATAGTCGATCGCTGAGTCTTTTGGCTGATTATTTCATTCCCAATTTTAAAGAAACCTACCGAGATCGTTGGTATCACCATCATTTGCCGACGCGAAATGATTTGGTAAGGGGGCCTTTCCCGGATCAAGTTGGACTGTGGTGGTGGTACAACCTGATCATGAATCGTTTCTGGAGTTGGCCGCTCAGAGAAACCGTCAAAGCAGAACTTCAGCGGCGGCTTCTCAATACGAATTTCCGCATCATGAGATTAATTTACAGGTTTTTAATTTGGCTCCACGATTTCGGTGCCGCGCTCGCTTTCTGGAATCCGTTTAAGGGGGGTTATTATTTGGGTGTCCTTCTCAGAACGATTTTCAGCGGAAACTTTTTTGATATTTTCAGTTCTAATTTCAACCAATTAAATCTGAAACCTGCACGACATGCACTCGGCGGAATCAGACGCGCGGACCGGACAGCAGTTCCGCAGCGAGACGCGGATTTGATTGGAATTTTAAAACTGGCGTTTCTTGATCTTTTTGATAAAGGATTTATTTCCTGGGCCGTTTGGGACATGTCAGATGCATTGCCGCGACGCGGAGGCCGTGAATGGGGAGGAGATGTGGACTGGCGCAGTCTTTTGGCGCAAGCCATGGTGAATGCTTCAAGCGCTGAGGATTTACTCGTTAAGGTTTATCAGATTTATATTTTTACGCGGGAGAATTTGAATAATCCCCAAGACCGAAGAAATTTTCGCCGGACCATCGAACTCTTTTTTGAACAAATTGCACCCTACATCAAACCGCGTGATCTGGGATATCAAACACCTCAACAGGCCGTTGCGCCCGGTGAAATCGTCGTTCGAAGTGCCGCTGGCGCTTATTACCATCTCATTCCAACTGCCGAAGGATTAGAAAATGTTAGAGTTGGTTCAGGCCGGCAAAAAGTGACGCATCGCCAAGTTATTCAACAAGTAGCCAATACATTGAATCAAAGAGGGCAGAATTTATATGTGCTTGAAGGCGTCGGTAATGATACACGCTTGGGGCTTCACGGATCCAATATCGTAGAAATTCGAGATGTATCAACCCAAAATCCGACGCCGGAAAAAATTCGGCAGCGCCAGAGAGCTTCATTTTGGAATAGCTTTTGGAACTGGATTTTTGCGTGGGTTCCCGTGCGCCTTTTGCTCAAGATTCTTTCGATTTCATCGGCTGTTCATCAATATCCGTTTTATAAACGCCATCAACGGGTTGAAGCCGTTTTACAGGGAAGAGATTTGCCAAGGGCTGTGCTGCCGGGTCGTTTGGGAATGAGCTTTGAACGATTTGAACATCCGGGAGATTCTCGGTATGAATCTTATACCGATGACGATTCTCGTTCTGCCCAAGCCGCTCGACTTTTAAATATGGATCTTGCTCCAAGGCCGGGCGAACACGTCTATGTGACCGTTCCAGATCGAATGGTGGCCCCGCTCGTTGTTCATCTGCCGAATCAACTCGAAGCCAATCAGCTTGTCCAAGAACAAAATTCGTATGCACCAACCGCTATGGATTTGCGGGATCAACGCACATTTCCGATTGATCTTTGGACTTCGCCCCAGGGCGAGCGGAATTTTCTGATGGCATCAGTGCCTCGAGCCTACGCCCGGGTGTTGAATGCTCTTCCCGAATGGGTAGTCAATTTAGGCAGTACAGGTTTTGATCTCGCTTCAAGTTTGACACCGGCACAAGTCACACAAATTCAGGACTCTTTTCTAAATTTAAGAGATGATTTGGGCTTTGCCGAGCTGCCATCTGTCAATGAAATGGTACAAAGCGTCGGAATTTCTTCTTCCATTTTGCTCACGGCTCAAGATCCCAGCCGGTACGGTGTAAATTATCAAACAGAACTTGGAAATTTAATTGAATCTTATGCGTCAAGGGATGAATGGGAAGGCCTTGCCAATGCGATGGTTCAACTTCGTTTAATTTCGGAACCTGTCGGAACGACCTTGCGTCAGAACCGTGAACTTTTGAAATGGGTGACCGGACTTGTTTGGTACGTCCTTCATGACGGAACTCCATACGAAAGACCTGATGCAACTGAGCCGTTGATCGTGGAACCGGACGCGCAAATGAACGGCGTTCCACTTCCACCGCTTCATATTTACGGAGTTCTTCCGTTCCAGGAACCTAACAAGGTAGAAGCGTCACTTCCGCACGGGGTTTCATTACTGGTCGAAGAAGGTTTAACTTCTCATCTTCCGGTCAATATTCAGCGTCAAGTTGAAGAACTGAGTGATTTGACGGAAGCCCAAGCCCCTTTACATTTATCACCTGAAAAACAATTGGAATGGCAACGCGAATACACCCAGTATGTGCGCTATCATCAATTAGATGAACCTTTGGTGGCTAAGCTGGCGGGCATTCTCTTAACGGAAGGTGATGCGGGCCGACTCAGTGATGATCTCGTAAAATTTAGAGGATATTTGAAAGAACGTACAATTGCTTTTGGAGATTCCATGAGGCGCCGAACCATTCCGGACGATCTTTGGGCTGGGACGATGCTTTTGCCCGGCTTAGGACAAACCGGTGCTCAGCAAATTTTCCGGAGATTTGTTCCACAAAGCATCAGAACACGTCTCGGTTCAATATATCAGTGGGGCCGGGCGCTTCCATCGTCCGCTTATCAGAAGTTTAAAGACCATGTAAAATATCGAGCCGACTACGATGCTTATGTCATCGAGAGAGTTTTTCCGGCCGGTGTCATGTTTGAGACCTTGGCTCAAGAAATTCAGAGAGTCATGCCTTACGTCAATTATGAACGCATCCCTGCTTCAAATGGAAAATTGCCCTCGATCAAACTGATTATTCCGATTTTTTCCGAACGGATTTTGGCCGACGTGTTTAGCGGTACAGAGCTGGGTGCGCAAACGAATTCACTCTTCCGTCTTTACGGCCGCCAGGAATTCTCGCAAGGGTCTCAACTTCCTTTATTTTTTGGACTCAGCGAAGTAGAGGTCGAGCGTATTGCACAACAAGCCAGACAACTCCAAAGAAAAGGAATTGAGGCGCACCGTCCGAATAGACCTTTGAAATTTGCGGGCGATTTACGTCACCGGCGGTCACTGGCCTATCTGTACGAGCGGCCCGAGTTGGTGACTCAAATTCTGACAGATCGGACCCATCTTTCCTCGTTTCAATTAAACAACAACACAACGGCTTCTTTGGTTGCAAACTATGAACGTCAATCCACTTTTTGGAAAACCCAGGCCGTGATCAAACGAAGAGGCGGAGCGCGTTCCGAAGTGAGAGCCCGGCAAGGAAGATGGACTGAGCTCATTCAACCGTGGCGTGGACATTCTCCCAGAATTTATGTTTCGGCAGAGCCCCCATTTATGAGGCCATTTTTTCATGTGATCATTCGAGAACTCAGTTTGCTGGCCATTGCATTTGCTGCTGCTTCGTTTATTTCAAACATGATTTTTACCGGGCTTTTGCTCTTTCTGGTTCCGCAGGGAATCTTTTTCGGGTTGCGGCAACTTCGTCAATGGCTTGGCGTGGGAATTAACTCCGATGTTCTGAATGCTTTGCGCGGAACGAATCAACGCCGTGAAGATTTATTAATCGTGCAAAAAGTTTATGATCAGGCAGAAGGAAACTTTGAAGGAAAACAGCGCGTTTTGGCCCGCCTTTTGTGGGGAGGCCAAAGAGTCCACACACTTGAAGAATTTACCGCTGCAATGAATCAAATGCTTGATCCTACCACGCAAAATCAACTGAGTCGGAATTCCGATCAAGCCAAACGAGTTGCACGTGCCATTATTGCCAGCATTCCAGAATCGGTTTACTTAAGTGAACTTCCGGCCGTTCAAAAAGATCCGGAGGTTCCCGGTGGTTTGATTGTGACGCTTCCGAATGGGGCTCGAGTCCATCTGGTGGGTTTGGTGCCCGGCGCGCAAAATGCGGCCGCAACGGACATTCAAAATAAATTAGTAGCGCTTCATAAATCCGGTAAACGGGTGTTTCTACCAGAATTTTTCAAATCTCTGAGGACCCGGCGATCGGCTTTTCCGATTTTAAATCAAATTCTTCAGGATCACGTCATTTCCAATCTCACGGCCGTTCTTCAAGATCCAAATTTAAGTCCGGAGACCAAAGAAACGCTGATGGCTGAAGCGTACGGTTTGGAATACCGGAAAAATGTGATTGAACCGGCTCGCGTGGCTCGATTGGGTGGCTGGAGAGGCAAGTTGATTCGATTCATTCTTCCGATTTTTTTCCAAAGAGGCGGCTTTGCCGAATCTTATTTTTCAGATCTCGGATATCTGAGGCGCCTAGAAAGTGGCCGCGCGGCCACTTTTGGGACCGGTTTGGGTCCGCTCGTTGAACGCGGTGTGGACAGTCAACGTCCTGAAAGTTTTGATGAACTCATGGCAAAGAAATTGGCCGGCTCCATTCGCGACATGGCGCCTCGAGCAGGCGAAGACATTTATCTCCCGGTGAACAGCAGGGAAATGGCGCTCGTGCTTTCAGAATTAATTGAGCGCCCAGCTCCGGTCACGGCAAAAAGTTTGGTTCCGGCTGAAGCATTGATGGTTCAGCGTCTCGAGCAAATTCAAACTCATTTCCCCCAAATTTATCAAGATATTGTCCCCGTTTCAGTGCGCGGATTAATTGAAACCACCGCAAAGGCCGTCGCGCCAAAAGTGGTGTTGGATACTTTGCGCCGCACAAATTTAAGCTGGTTTTATGAACATCTAGAAGAATTTGAGTTTGCGGCGGGCATTTTGATTCATGCGCGTCAAAAAGCAATCGCGGATGCGAAACGTGCCGGAGCGGAACCTGTGACGGTCGCAGTGGAGATCGCCGTGAGGACACGACTTGCAGAACTCGTTCGTTCTTCCTTGACCTTGGATGAATTTTTGGCAAATCTTGAGAGAAATTCCCTCATGCTTACGGCCGATATCAATGATCATTTTCGGTTGTCGCAAGAAGAAGCTGAGCGTTTGGAACAGCTCCGGAAAGCGTACGATCAAAAACAAACACCGGAACTTGCGGCTGGAATTGAAACGCTGCTTGAAAAACCCAGACGGGCTCACCGGTTGGCTTTAAGATTGTGGTACATGGTTGGACCTGAGGAACCTAATTTCGAAATTTATCGTTCACCCATTCCGGGCGTTGCCTCTCTTGAACTTTATCAAGCGCTTCCATGGTCAGCCCAAACGCAGGCTGAGATCGATACACTTTCCCGTGCTACGAGGGAATCTCGCCGCCGGAATTTCGAACATATGTGGAACGCAATTAGAAGTAATGAAATACAAATCGATTTTCGGAGATATTTTTCCGGATCGGAACCAGCGGAAATTGGGAATGCACTTCACCGCGAAGCAGATGGACAAATCATTTCCAAAACAGGTGAACGAATGCTCTTGTATCGAGTCGACCAAGCATTCAGAAAAGCCGTAGGGACAAAAGATGAACATGTGGTGCGGAATTTGCTTAAAGCGCTCAATGGCTGGGTTTCGGATGCAAGCGGTTATGAAAATTTATACGTGGATGAATTTTTACGGCCTGCGCTCGAAGGTATTTCGGTTACAGCAGTTCAAAGAATCGTCTACGAAGTCACAGCCCCTCTATCTGAATTAAACACTCGCATTGGAGCAACTCAATATGCCGTTGCTTTCGCGGATTCAAGTGACCCGAAAGTCAGAGAAGTATCAAGCCGGCTTACGGAACTGAAAAGTTGGTTCCAAGATTTTCAGTCTTTTATTAATTCCTCGGTGGCAAGAAATATTCCCTATATTCAACCGGATGTTTTAATGGAGCAGGTGATGCTCCTGGAACAAAATATTGAATGGGCCAAGGAAACGAGCGAATTCTCAGAATTATCATCCATTTATCAAGCTGCTACCGAAATTGCTCGCACTTTGCGTCAGGCCGCAGAACAATTGGTTCGTGCCCGAGTGAACACCGTGAAACAAAACGGCTCTTATTTAATTCCAACCGCACAATATGTGGAAGAACAGGCGCGCCGGCTCCGACCCGAAAACCCGGGCAAGTTTCTTGAGGAATATCAGGATTGGCTGCGCTGGCGGTTTGTATATCAACCGTTTGTGCTCCGGTTTTATGCGCGGCTTTATCAATTTTATCTAATGGTTCAAACACCTGGAACTCCGGATCGTGCGGCCGTGGAACGCCAGATTCAATTTTTAGTCGAAGCGAAACGCTGGCTGGATCAAAATCTGCCGCTTTGGAATAAAATTTTAGAGCGGATGATCAATTCCTCCGCGCGCAAAACTGTGGCGGCTTTGAGAACCGGCTTTACCATTACGAGTCAAGACGGATTTGCGAAATTATTGCTCCCGGTCTTGGATGATTTCCAAGAAGTTCCCGGCCTTAAAATGAAACAAGAAATTGACCAATATGGAGCAAGTGTCACGGTGGCTTTGGATTTACCGCCCGATATTTTTGCATTCGTCGCAAATGCGGCTTCGAACATGGAAAGATTTGTGCGCGGAGAACCGTTGGGGGCTTCTTGGCGAGGACTTCATGCCGAGGCCATTGAGCTTTCCTTTGATCCGCGCTTCCGGCTTCCTGGAATGCTCCACGTGACTGCAGGTCGTGACACAAGCATGAATGGCCATCTTTTGCCCTTTGATGAAAAAGATATGTTGAACGCCAGAGAACTGGCCATGCTCACCGGATCCAAACGTTCACTCAGAAGAAACAATACGCAACTTGCGGCAATCACGACGCCGGATCAGGAAGGAATGGTCGGTTTTTTCCAAGAACATCCTTTGGCTCAAGATGAAGCGACTCAAAACAGAGATTTCAAAACTACTTCGTATGAAATTGCTGCCCAGCCACAACGCGTTCAATCGGTGCTGGACCAAATTGCGCGGGAAAATCAATTTCGAAATCGGCTCATTCGCACGTTGGGTTTAAATGAAAACCAAATCGGCCGGTTCTTACTTTCAGCAGTTCATTATGATGTCTCCACTCGAAAAGCTCAGCTTTTGGAACGCGCGAGAGCGCTCTGGGGAGATCAAGGGCATCAGCGTTTGGCGGGTTACCTGATGAGGACGCCGAATGCCGGTGAATTTTTGCATGTGGATTTAAGAATTCGCCATTTGATCGACGATCGTCCGCTGACTGCAGAAGACTACCAACTTTGGGAAGAAGTGATTGACGAAATCAGACAAGAAGCTTATCCAAAAATGAGCGACCAAGAATTGGGTTACGCCAAACCTTCAGACAAAGATCGTGTTGCCGCCGGAGAAATTATTGTGACAGCCCCGAATTTACCCGGCAAACGAATTCATATGATTCCGTTTGTTCCGGGAACTCAAAATGTGGTTGTCTCTTCCTCGGCTCAAGGTGCCGTGTCCGTTCGAGACCGGCTGCTTGCGACAGCTGAAACTTTGCAAGCGAGAGGTCATCAACTTTTGGTTCCAGAATTTACGCCCCATGCTGTACAAATGGATCTTCAAAGCGACGGAGTTCACGAACTTGAAGAACAATCCGTCCGCTTTCGTGTGTTGGGTCGGGAAAGTGTTGCGACCGACGATCTTCATTCATTTTATCAAGATGAATTTATTACCTTGCCGCGCTCAGCGCGTTTTTACGCTTGGACGCCGGCGCGAACGGTGATGCGCGTACTCGGGCGTTTGCCCTTTACGCATCGATTCGAATGGTATCAAACTCATCGCCAAATTGAGACCGTTCTTGCAGGAGGCGATATCGTCAGAGAAAGTTATCCGGCCACGATCGCAATGACGCTCAGGAGTTTGATTTGGCCCCAGGCGCCTCCGGTTCGCGTCCATTATTCAAACCCGGCCAAACGTGCAGCACGGCTCGCACTTTTGATTGATTACGTGGTCGCATCAGCAGTTGATTCCAATGACATTTATATTGCAGTTCCAGCCGAACCTTTTCAGCATCAATCCACATTTGAACTCACACGGCAATTTATTTCTCGTCCGAATGAAGCTCGCATGGTCGTTCAGAAAGGCGATGAATACATGACGACTTCGGGCAGTCTGCGCAAAATGAGACGAACCTTTCCGATTGCAATCCACATTTCCCCCGCCGCGCTTCGGGCAAAAATGTTGACACAGGCGCCGGCGCTTTATTCTTCTGCATTGGCTTCCGTTCCGACTTCGGTTGTGGATTCCATTCTTGCCGGAAAAGAATTTGTTGAAGATTGGACGCATATTCGTTACCGAAATTTCCGGCAAAGGGCTGAGCAACTTTGGGTAGCGGCTGATCTTCCGGGACTTCCGAATTACAACCAAGCCGCTCAAGCGGTCACGATGGCTTTGGTGATTGTGACGATGGCCCGAGAAAGTGATCGGTTCGGTGAAAATTATCGTAAGGAACTTGTGCGAACGATCGATCTTTTTGCTGCTTTGAATGACCTGCCCGGCCTCGTTAATTTCTTCGATCAAATGGGAATGCTTCCAGATCCTTTGATGTCGACTTTAAGAGCCAACGAAGATCTTCAGAAAATGACGATCCACCAGATTCAAAAAACTGTAGACGTTCAAGAACCTCTTCCATTTGTACGTGATCATGGTGCCGACCAACTTCCGAAACTTGTGGTTCACACGTTTCTCCCTTGGCAGAAGGAACCGGAAATTCGGGCAAATTTGGAAGCGAGTCTGACCCATGTTGAAACCGAGGCCATTGTTGCACAGGAAGGAACGGCTTCATATATATCACGTTCACATCAGCAGCGGGTTGAAGAAGCCGAGGATCTGCGTTTTGCTCAACTCGCTCCAAAAGGCATGAATGCCGCTGAGCAAGCAGAATATGAAAGAGCCTACCGAAATCATATTACCGAAACTTCTTTTACCGAACATCATTTGGCGGATCTCGTTAAAATTTTAGCAGCCCGTCGTTCCAATATGGCCGTTGAGCTCAGAGCCCTTCTAAGCAAATTAGAAGCCCTGAGCAGAAAATCATGGGACATGCTTCCGGCGTCGGTTCGAACGTTTGTTCGACAGCGAATTGCCGAAATGAAAGCCGTCGTCCTTCAATTAATAGAAGAAGCGGATCAGGGCCGGTTGCCCGCGCTTCGGAAAGCGATCGACATCAGCCGTTGGAATTTGGATCAGCTCAGATCCTTACGTGAACGATTCCAGCCGCATTTTGAAACCCAGCACGGCCGGACGCAACTTTTCTTTGTTGCCGAACTGAATTCAGGCGAAATGAAGCATGCATTTTTGCAAACCCTTCGCGAGACTGTGCCTGATCTAAAAATGAAATCGGTCACGAGAACCGTTAAGGGCAATCCGGGAAGACGTATCGAAGTTAAAATCCCCATTCTTTCATTAGCCACAATTGAAGCGGCTCTTTCGAGCACCGATTTTGGCGAGGCCGTGACGACTACCCGTCAATATCGATACGATTGGGTCCGGCCGTCCGATCAACTCCCGCTTTATTTTGGACTCGGGCCTGTTGAGATGCAGAGAGTGATTGAGCTTGCGGATACATTGATTCAAACTGCCAGGCGTCAAAGTGACCGAAGAATTCATTTGGTTGCTGACGGGCGCTGGGCTGAAAGTGTTTCAATTCTTTACCACAATCCCAATATGCTTGCCTTACTCAAAGAAAAAGGAACACAAGCGAAACTGATTGATTTTGAAACGCGTGAAACGGGAGCCCGCCTTCGCATCGAAGCAGATCAAGATTCAAAAACCAATCGTCGAATTCGTTGGCAAAGATTCTTCCGGGCTTCTCAAGGGATCCGGAATGCGATGAAATTCCGTGCTCCTCCTGCGCGGTCTGAGCTTCGTCAGTCCGGAACCGACACCACAAAGAAAATTTCACTTGCAGTTGCTGGAACTCTATTGACCGGAGCAGTGATTTGGGGTGCTGGCTCCACCCTTACCCGTGTGACCGAAAAATTTCCCACGCTGAGTTTATTTCAGGTAATCGAACTAACAGCCGCATTTTTAATCCTCCTTTTGATCGGACGAAATTTTCGAAAAATATTTGATTTTGCAAGCGGCGTGGTTGTATCTACTGCCAAGGCTGTGGGCCGAGCATTGAGGGCCGGTGCCAAAACAACCGTCCGTGGTGCGGCAAAACATCCCGCCCTTCCGGTATTAGTTCTTGCCGCCGCAGCCGGATTTAGCCTTTATTATTTTAAACTTTATTCCTTGATTTCTTCCGCTGCCAAAATGTATCGCGCTTATGCAACGAAATCAGCCACACAACTTCAGACGCTTCCCGAAACGATTGATCAAGTGCGAGGCGCAATTGAATCAGCGCCCTCCATTTCTTTCGTTGCATTTATCGGAATCATATTTGCCATAATTGCTGCCGTGAAAATTGTTCCGCACTTATTTTCGCCGATTCATACCGGTGCAAGAGGAACGTCTCGCGGCATCAGTCGTGCTGCACGTGCGACCGCAACATCGGTCGGAAATTTTTACGATCGTCACCCTGTTTTTTCAAGAGTTGCCATTATTGTTCTGATCGCCGCTTTATATCATCTGGGGTATTTCAGCTGGATGTTACCGGCGCTTAAATGGATCGGAAGTAAAATTGCTGCAATCGATTTCAGCGGAATTAAAGCGTATCTTCCGGGACTGTCCGCGCGAAATGTTTGGATCGGCGCCATCGGAACTGTTGGCGTGGCGGCAGTCGTTGTCCTCCGAAATGTATTCAGATCGATCTTTAATGGAATCGCACAGCTCCTTCAATATATTTGGCATCATCCGTTTCGCACGTTGTTTTTTGTTGCCGGAATCTTATCCATTTTTGCGCTGCCGGCTCTTCTTTCGGGTGGTTTGACGATACCTACTGTTCAAAGTTTGGCTGCTATTGGTCAGCGCTCAGCTTTGGCGGAGTCGTTGGCAGTCCTTGGTTCAACGGTTCGATCTTGGTTTCAAAATTCCGCCGGGCAATATCCGGTTGTGACCACCATTGGAACTCTGATCACAGCGACCGGAACTTTTTGGGCCGCTCGTCGTTACGGCCGAACCGGAACTCAATTTGCCGCTCGCCGGGGGGCGAATCTAAGAAACGCCGTTTCCTATTCAGCCCGGTGGGCTTGGTTCAATCGAATTCCTGTCGCATTGACGCTTCTTGATTTAGTCATCGTCGCCTTTTTCTTGGGATTTAAAATTTCTACCTTCATTGCCGGTTTCGCAAGCAGTCTTTCGGCTGCCGTGAATTGGATGGCGCCAGTTGTCCAATGGTTTTCGTCAGCTCGGATTCCAACCGGTCAATTTATTGAATTGCTTCTGGTGTTTGGAGCAATCTATTTCGGCTATGCGGTCTTGGCCAATTTGTACAATTATCTGTTCCGGCCCATTGTACTGGATGGACATCTGATCACCATTGAGGAACTAGACCGCCTCGGACACATTCGCGGAAAAACGATTTACGTTCGCGTCGATTACAATGTTCCGCTCAAGAAAGTGGATGGGAAGTGGGTCGTCGCAAATGATTACCGGATCCGTAAATCATTGGACACCATTCGGGAACTCAAAAGAAGAGGTGCCAAGAAAATTGTGCTCCTGAGCCACCTCGGTCGTCCAGGCGGAAAAGTAAAAGAGGATGAAAGTATGCGACCCGTTGCAGAACATCTTACGACGCTCCTCCGAAAGAAAAAACTGATCAAACAAAGACAAAATGTTCTGTTTCCAGAAAATTACGAATTGGTTGGACCGAATGTGGACCGACTCGTTGAGAATGCGCCGCGCGGCAGCGTCATCCTTTATGAAAATGTCCGGTTCGACAAACGTGAACAATCCAAGGAACGAAACGAAATCGAAGTTTTGGGTGCCGAATTATACAAACATGCCGATGCGGTGATCGTTGATGCATTCGGAGCCGCTGACCGTGCTGATGCGTCAATGACGGGTTTTCCCCGTTCTATGCCGCGCGCTGCCGGTCTTCTTATGGTTCACGAAATGAAAACATTGGAAGCGGCTCAGGACGCGGAAACGCTGCTCGTCGCCGGTTTGAAATCAGATACCAAATTGCCGGTGATCAGGCGGGCTTTGAGAAGTGGAAGATTAAAGAATTTAGGAATTGGCGGTGCCATGTCAAGTTCCTTTCTCCTTCAACAGTATCCGGAACTCAAAGGCAAACTGGGATGGTCTTATGTGGGGCTGGAAAGTGAAGCGGAAATTGCGAGAGCGATTATCAAAGAATCTGCGGAACGAAATATTCGGCTGATTACTCCGGAAGATGTCGTGATCGCAAAAGGGCGGGTGAACACGTCCAAGCCGCAGCCGACGGAATATCGAGTCGTGACGTTAATTGAAAATGGAAAAGTAATCGGATCAATGCCGGATGGTTGGAGCATTATTGATGCCGGGCCCAAAACTGCCAAACGCATTGCGGAGCTGGTTAAAAAATCTAAGAAAGTTCTTTGGAACGGGCCCTTCGGTGTTTTCGAATGGGAAATTGGAAGAGGTGCCACCAAAACAATTGCCGAAGCTGCCGCGGAAGGGAATGTCATCGTGGGCGGAGGCGACTCCATTGCTGCAGTTGAAACACTTGGGCTGACCGAAAAAATGGCACATGCTTCGACCGGAGGCGGAGCATCACAAACCGTGGCATCGGGTCAAGAGCCCCAAGCGATTCCTTATCTTCGGGCCAGGTCAACCAACACAGAATTGTGGGCGCCAGCATTCAGACTTCGTGATCCAGGCTACAGTCCATTACTATCGATTCGGGAATTCACCCAATCCGTTCGAACGGCCATTCAGGAATTAAAAGCGAAACCGGTGAGAGTCATCATTCATTCCAGCAATCCCAGAGTTGGAGATCTGCGCGCAAAATCTTTTATTTGGCATGATGAGGCCCAGCCGAAACCTTGGTACTTAAAAATGTTTGGCAAAAGAGATTTTGAAATTGTAGCCATTGTCGGTGCCAATTTAGATGAAACTTATCTTCAGACACTTATGTATGACAGTTCTCATCTGAATCATTTCTTCGGCGGGCGTTTGAATCCTCTCAAAACTGAAAATTCAGGAACGAATTTTAATTATGGCGAACAGTGGGTCAAACTCTATGGAAAAACAAACACCCGCGTTTATTCCCAAATGCCGACTGGAGAAGAATTAGATCGATTGGTGGATCGTGCAGATCTGGTAATTCAGGCGGATGAAAATGTCCAGGACCTTAACGTTGCGAAAAAATATGTTGAAGCAGGAAGCCGTCAAATCAATGTCTTGGTCGCATCCGATCGTTACGTGCCCGGCGCTGATGCTTATTCGGTTCCCGGAGAGGGAAATCCTTTTTCTGAGAAAAATAAAATCGTAGCGGCCGTTCCGCCGTTTATGAACACGGCACTTACGGTGATCGATGCCTTGAGCCAGCACATTCCGATTGAAGGTGGAACCATTGCTGGAATAGAACACTTTACCGGCAATCAAGGTGTTGCGACCGGCGGATCGATTCCTCAGCGAATGGACGTGAGTGCCAGTTATTCCGGAATGAACAATCTCGTTCCTGAAGCAGTCATGGCGGAAAACGCTGCTTTGATCTTAGAAAAAACTCGGCCCGATTTGAGCAAGGGTTTCACGATCTCCTATACACGTGTTCCTCATGCAGAAGGCGGCGCAGACGTTTTAGTTCTCTTTGCCGGACGCCCGACGAACGCGAAAGAAGTAGCCAATATTCTTACCCGGGCTTCTCAAAGCTCAGAATTTCGCGGAAGGTTGGCCGTTGAGCAAGATGTCCTGTCTTCCGGAAAAGTGGTTGGAAGACGGGAAAGCGCTGTCATCGACCCGTCTCAAATGGCATTTACAGATGATGGACAGATGATCATTCTTAATGTTTGGGATGATCCAGATTACGGCTTTCCGAGTCAAGTTGCCCGGTCCGTGAGATCCCGCAGCGAAGTCCGTGAGATGCAAAAAATTCATTTGGTTGCGGTTCCCGCATCTTCTATCGAAAGAGCTACTCCGGTACAGCTGAATGATTTCGATCGCCTGATTCCGCCGCTTCCGGAATATCTTCAAGATGTGTTTCGTTCACGGCTCACAAATTCGGAAGGTAAACCGCTGAAGCGCCGGGTTGCATTGAACGGCCCTGGCAGAACGGGAAGAAGTTTGCTCTGGTATTGGTTTGGCGCCGCATTGAAATTTTCACAAGCCGAAATGAAAGGAAAAATTCTCGACGACGAAATCGGCATTTACGGCAATCCGGAAACGGATGATTTAGAACTCGTTGTCATTAATGGCGTTCCGGGCGTGGAAGAAAGCACCCCGCGTGCTAAACGAATCCAAGCGTTAAAAGAGTGGCTGCAATTTTTAACGAAAGATGACGTTCACGGGAGATTTTTCAATCATTTGGCCGCCGCAGATGCGGAAGGGAGATATTACGGCATTGACGACCAAACCGGAAAAGCGTGGGTGAAATTTCACCCAGAAGGCAACCGGACGGATTTGATCAATGAACGCGGTTCCATTGATAAACTTCCGTGGAAGGAATACAAAATTGATATTGCTGTGGATGCGACCGGAAGTGCAACGGACCGAAAGAAGCTTGCACTCCATAAAAAAGCGGGCGCCAAAAAAGTTCTTCTCACGGCTCCCGGAAAAGATGTCGATGCCGACGTGACACTCGGCGTGAATGATCAAGATTTGAAGCCAGGCGTTGATCTCGTTTCTATGAATTCCTGCACGACTATGGCCATCGCTTTTATTTTAAAACTCATCGATCTTATTTTTGGCGTTGAAAGAGGTGGCATGTGGGCCGAACATGCCTGGACGGATGAAAACGCCGGACAAGATACACCTACAAAAACGAAAGGACGCTGGTTTTCAATTTTTTCGAATATCGTGTTTACAACCACCGGCGCTGCCGTTGCGATTGGAAAAGCCGTCACAAATTTGCTTGGAAAATTAAACGGCATCGCTCTTCGTTTCAACAATGACGACGGTTCTTTTGCTCATTTGGCGCTCACGCTCAAACGCGGGACGACCGTGAAAGAACTGAACCGCGTTTTTGAAATCGCGGCCAAAACCAAACGTTTTCACATTGAATATCACGATCAAAATGTTCCGGTATCAGGCACTCTTGTGGGCAATCCGCATTCATCCATTTTCATTCCCAAACTGACCCAAGTTTCCAAAGACGGCAGGAAAGTGAAAGTGACGGGTGGTTACGACAACGAATGGGGATTTTCTGGCCGGCTTCGCCGCATGCTCAGTTCCATGTCGCGACTTCTCGACGAAGAAGAAAAAAATCAGCCGGTGACAAAAGAAATTGAGAAAAAACCGGAAATGAAACCCCGCTTTGTGAAAAAGGGTTCAGCCGGTGATATCAGTCTTCAGGAAACGACCGGGCTTCCGATTTGGTTGACGTCTACGAATGAATTTGCATTCGGAGAAGGAATGGTGGTGGACGATGTCACGCCGGTTTATCAACATCAACTCGCCGGTTTCATTATGGACGATTCGGCCGCTCAAAATAATCCGAATGCCGTAGCTTATTGGGTGGCTCACGGAGCTTATGGTTCTGAAGCGGACAGAGTTTTGTTTGAAAGCAATCGCCAACGGTTTGATTTAACAATCGTTCCGGCAGGCGTTTTAAATGGAAAGTTAAACGTCAAAGAATTCAACCGAGTCAGGGGCCATGTTCACCCGGATATGCCGGGCCGGCAAGGAAGTCCATTTTCTGAAATTTATCAAATTGTGGCGGGTGAAGAAGTCATCATTTTGATGGAAAAGCCAGGCAAAAACGGCCGTCCCGCCCGAATCATTGCCAAAAGAAGAAAAGCAGGTCAGCTTCAAAGAATTCCAGCTGGCTGGAGACATTTGTTCATCAATGCGGGAAAGAAAACGGCGGTTCTGTCCAACATCGTTTCCACCAATTTTACGCCGAATTACGCACCGGTCCGAAAAACGCACGGCCTTTCTTGGTATCTTGTGCTCGAAAATCGGTCGCAAGCGCGGTTGCTCGACCGGCTTTATGCTTTGGCCGCCACTCCCTTAGATACAGCAACAGCCACCGCAGAAAATTATCAACAAACGACTCGCAGAATCAGAAACGTGCTTGAAGTGCTTCGTTATTGGTCGAGCCGCCAAAAATCTCAGGAATGGTTTGGGCGCGATGTGACTGAATCGTTGGCTGCGCAAATGCAGAATTTGGCGGCCCGTTTTGTGGCAGGCGCGGCTCAAGCAGGCGAAGAAAGTCTTTGGGATTATTTCAGAAATCGCGCACGTGAAATGACCAATCAAGCTCGACCTCTCGCATGGACGCCTGACGGAAAAAATCAATTGGCACTTGAAACCGCGCGTCTCGAAGCGGATTTAGGTTTGGTTCGCGGCGCGCTCCTCAGTTTGCAAACCGGAACTCGAGCGGTTGGGCGAATGTGGCCCGAGCTCATGCGCGTTTCAGAAGACGGTGAAGGACTTGCGAATACACTTCGTCAAGCGTACCGCGAATTGAACGAAATCGTGACCGCTCCGAGGCCGCAGGCGACCGGTATCAATATTGCAGACCGAATTCTTGGAATTTATGACAGTGCTGTTTCAAAAATTCTAGGTATTGTTGATACCTCAGGTGATTCACACGTCGCGTCTCATTCTCGTGTTGCACAGGCCTTGGCCGTGGTTGAAGGATTCCAGGATCTTCTGGAACTGACACGCGCGGCAGATTGGACGCTCCAGAAAGTTTTAAGGGAAGAAGCAGAAGGAAGTTTAACGAACGACGCATTCCGAGTCGCGCACGAGGCAAAAATATCCTTACTTCAGGCCGCTTCTGATCACGCTTTAGCTGCATTTCAGACCAGGTTCGATAATTATTTTTCGCAAGCAGAAGATGTTAGGGCACAGATGGATGAAAAGACTCGCAAGAAGCTCGAGCGTGAAATTATATTTTTAGCGGGTCTCATCCGTCGCGCTAATCGTGGAATTCAGAAAAGTCAAAAACTGGTTACGACCGCCGATTTCACCCCCGCTGACCGGCTTTATTTAACGGTGAGACAACTTGAGGCGGCACAAAAAGGATTGGTTTTGGCGGCTCCGAAAGTGGAAGCAGTGGGTGAAAAAGTAACGCAAGTGGCTGGAAAAGCGCTTGATCGAGTTACGGGAGCCAAGCACCCGAAACGGCCAAGAGTTCCCAGAGTTCGTGTCCTGAGAAATCCAAATTATAAAGGAAGAATTCCAGAACTGGAGTGGAGTCTTGCGCCCGATAGAGGGCCTTGGAGTACGTTGTTTCCGGCGGGCCGACCGATTTATGAATCATTTTTAGATCATCCGGTTGAGATGGCGCAAGCGTTAAACAATCCGGATCTGTTTGAATCTGAAATTCCGTGGGCGCACGAGGTGATGCCTGAGCGGTTTGCCGAATGGATTGGATATGCCCGCCTCGTGAGACAAATTATTTTCTGGGCGCAGTACGTTTCGAATTGGCTCAACCAGCTGGCTGCTAAAACAGAAGGGGTTAAGCCCAAGAAGAAAACAAAACCGGCCGAAGGTTGGGACATGAAATCTTTCCGAGCTTCTTTGGCCGCCATCATTCGATTTCCAGTTTGGCTTTTGAATTGGTTGATCAAAGAGATCAACCGGTTTTTACGGGCACTTCAAGTTTTCTTAGACCGGATTTTAAGAGGTCTCGAACGAGGCCGTGACCGCGCACGTCCCAATTCAGCGAAAAGGGCTTCTTACAGCGCTTCTCACGCGGTGGTGAATACCTTCCGCCACAACATTTGGCGGCACAAACCGTCTTCTGAGTTGGAACAAAAATTAGACGGTTTTGAACTCTTTCTCGACAATCTTTATTTTCAAATCGAAATGGCGCGAACCGGGCTGGAGGGTGCGAGAGGAGTTGAGCCGCACGCAAAAGGAGTTTTGGCCCGAATTAAAACTTGGCTGGGATTAGTGGATGTTTCCATTCCTGCTGGGAAAATGTTTACCGAAGCAATGGGTCGCCAGAGCAGCATACTCAACCGGCTCGCGGAAGTGGCACTCATCGTCCGAACCAGCGAGGTAGATGACACATTGATTCATGAACTGACTTCCACCATCGAAAACCAACTTGGCCGAATTTGGTCGTTCGCAGCTGCTGAGCCGACTGAAGCGGGACTGGATCTTTGGCTCGCTGAGGTCCAGCAGAAAATTTCAGAAGTTTTATATGCGCTCGAAATTTTCCGCATGGCCGCTGAAATTTTGGGAACATCCAAATCCACCCAAACGAACGTCATTTATGATTCTGTGAACGGATGGATCGATCAATTATCTCTTGCGGACCAAACTCAGAAATTTGCTGAATATCTCGACCAACACTTCGGAATTGAAAAAGGCACACGCTTGGCGAAAGCAGTCCCATTTTTAACTGAACCTGGGACCAAATCCAAAAAGTTTGTGAGTGATTTTATCTCGAAACAGACGGCAACGGATTATTCCGCGGATGATATTTTAAGACTTACCATGTTGCGCGCTGAAGCAGCCGGGAAATTTGCGGCGTGGGCGCTCAGACGATCTGGAAAAACGGCGCGCCGAATTCAAACGCTGGTTGGAACTGCGCGGCCGGAACCCATTCAACCGCTTCAGGAAACTTTGCCCGCACTTGGACAGCCTTTGTCGGATTTACAAGCCGAAACCTTGCGTCAGGAATTATTTGCGAGCGCAGATGGACGTCTTACGGTTGCCAATCTTAAAGCACAGCCAATTCCTGGTGGTCCGGCGAAATGGCTGGACCGGTTTAACAAAGAACGCGGATTCAAGAGAAGTGAAGTGAGAGCCACAAATGCTGAAACGGCTGTATTTTTTAATCCTGCCGCCTTTGCGACGCTTACGGCCCATCCGGAATTTTCCAAAATTTGGAAGTCAAGAAACCCTCGCGTTCAACTGGCGGCTCAAACCGTTTCCGATCGAGATGCATTCGGCCAGTACGGCGCTTATACCGGCGATGTTCCTGCCAGAGAAGTTGCGTCCATTCCGGGAGTCAGGCACGTGTTTATCAATCAAGATAACCGATTTGATCTCACCCTCGCACAAGATCGAAAACGCCTGGTCAATCAGATTCAAGCTTCATTAAATGCAGGACTTGAGCCGGTTTATTTTCTAAAGCAAACTCAATCTAAAAATATTCAAGACGAGATCGTAGGTCTTCGTTTAGAAATTGGCACACTCACTCAAGCCCTGCGTGAGGCGGGAATTCCTACACGAAAACTCAATCAAATTAGTTTTGTATATCCAGGCAGCACGAGCAGTCAAGAGTCGGCGCGGCCGCGCCGAATTGCCCGCGAGATTCGGAAAGCGATCAGGCGCGAAAGCAGTTGGTTTTTCCTTCTGCGTTGGCTGCTCCAATGGTTTTTTAATCCCCGTGTTTTTTATCAAGGGGTTCCTTCCGATGAACTCATTCATACTTCTTTGACTCAGCGAGTCACAGGCCAGTATTTTGACGGGGTTTATTTGTTTCCTTCAATCTTCCGCCGCGGCTTTTTCCCGGCCGTGAGTCAATTCGTCAGCCGTCTTGAAAACGTGAACAGATCTTTTACGGTAATTGCCGATGCCGGTCAAAGAGCACCCTTGAGCAAAATGGAACAATTGTTTGATCTGGACCGAAATCTCAGAAAAGGCAAAGCGAGACTCATCATCGCAGCCAGTTTTCCGGATCTTGGAAATTTAGGAGTCACTTCCGGAACCGGGAGGAATTTTGGAAATGTCATTTTAGGTTCTCAAGTGACAGGCCGGTATGTCCCCGCCGAACGCTTGGCCGCAAACGGCGTGCGTTACGCATTTGCCGGACATGCGGAACGGGGAGAAAGTCTTGAGATCATCAATCAAAAAGCAATCATGTTGCTCCAAGAAGGAGTGAGTCCTATTTTACCGTTCGGTGGGAAAACTGCCGAACAAATCAATTCAAATTTAGGAAGATTGCTGCGCGGATTTTCGGCTGCAGATGTCTTAGATTCTATTTTGCTTTATGAACCACCTGATTCAATCAGCACTCAAGGGGGGCAAACCGTAGATGCTGAGACCGTCAATCTCCGTCTCGAATGGGTTCGCCACCAGATTTCTCTAACCTATGGTGAAGCGCCGGCGAAGGGGGCCCGGCTGTTAAACGGCGGAAGTGTCGACGAACACAATGCTGCTCGAGTCATTGCTCAGCCGGAAGTCAACGGAGTCGCTGTTGGCGGAGCCAGTGTGAATCCTGAGCGATTTGCCAAGATCGCGGCGGCGATTGAACAAACCACTCCAGCACGAATCGGCCTGGAAGAAAAACTTGCTCAGGGAAATTGGATCTTTCATTTGAGAGCCGCAATTCATTTCTTGGCTTCGAATTCAGAACATCTCACGTTTGCGCCGCTCGTTGCATCAGCGATCCGCCGTCAGAAAAATTTTAAAGAAATTCACATCCATCTTTTGGGAAGCCAGTATCAAGATCATTCCAGCCAGGCGGTCAAGCAAGCGGTGAGGGCCGTGCTGGGTGAACTTCCGCTGCTTGAGGTTCGTGAAGATCGGATGCAAGTCCCTTCCGAATGGAAGCGGCATTCAATGACTCCGACTTTTACAACTCATTCAACCTCGAATGTTTCTGCTGCTGTAAAAGCACACGGGCACGTGGGCAAAGGATTTGGAAAAGAAAAGAAAGCGAAAGAGGCGGATAAGGCAGAAGCAGATGCAACCGCTTTCGATACCAAAGTCGGAACCGCGATGATTAAAGGAGTTGCCCTCGAAGAATTTTTTAATGAAGGCGGCGGGCGTGACCAAGTGGTTGCCTCTAACGCCGGAGACATACTCAATCGTGAACATGCGACGAATGGAATCCAAAAAACCAGCGGCGATGATATAGAAGGAACTGAACCGACAATCACGGGCAACAACGGAATTCCTTTTGAACATCTTCCGCGACAGGCTTCCGGCGGAACCTCGGTTCGCTTGACCGGCGAAGCCCATCGATCGATCGGATATCTTCCGGACGGTTACGCTCACATTTTAGTGACTCATGTGCCAAGTGAAGTGGTGAAAGAAATTGCGCGGCTTCTGAATCCTGATGTCTTCAGCGAGGATTCACAAGAATTGAAACAAAATATCGAGCGAACCTTAAGTCTGATTGCGAAATACAACCATTTGAAAAATGGTATCAGTGGTTTGGAAATTGTGATCATGAAACGTGACCGGGAAACTCAGGTGGTGAAAGCGCTTCGCCAGTTACAGAAGCAGTATCCGGGTCTAACAATTACTGAAATTGAAGAGGGAACTTTTGAGCACGGAGTTGAAGCCGCGGCCAAAGGATGGAAAAGTCCAACCGGAAAACACAAAGTGCTTTGGACAGTCGGAGGCCAAGCGGAAGTAGCGGATAATTTTTTAATCGCATCCGCCTTTACGAAGCAGGGAGCGGTTGCAAACATGCGGGTTTACTCGGCTGAAATTAATTATGCGGATGCGACTCATTCTCAGCGGGCGTTTGACATGCGGAGGCGTTACGCATTTCATGAAAGCCAAAGAGATGACAACGGCGAAAACGAAGTGGAAGCCATCAGACGGCTCCGGAAAGCGAGTGGACATTCGGATGCTGAAGAAATTTTGAACGGGCGAAAAATATTCCGTTCCGTGGATGTGACGGGTGATGTTCAAGCGTCCATTGCGTTTATTACAGACAGCGGCGTGTTCGGAATTCCCGGTGTGCGGCAATTGGATGGGCAAGAAAAATATTTGGTGAATGTAGTTGAAATTCAAGGCAGCCGAGACGAGGGCGGACAAATCGGAATTGTTCAGCGCGTCGTTGAAAATCCCAAGAAGATTACTGAACTCGGCGCGAAAGAGCGACTCGAACGACAAGCGTTCCGGGATGAACTTGCAGGAATCATGGGAATTCCGAAATTCCGAACCGCGCGTCAATACTTCCAACATTTAACACCCGGAAAATTGCGTGGTTTGACCCGACTCATGGATGAAAATGGAACAATTAAAATTTTGGCGGAAGACCAAGTCGGTGGTTTTCAAGGCCCGATTGCGCAATATCATGAGGGTCGCGGTGAGGCCGTTGTCGTTACGACAAATGATATGACGGCTGCTAAAGTTGCCATTTCCCGGTACTTGAGTCCTTACGCGACGGCAGTTCTTCATGACGTGACGTACGGAGCTCGCCAAGCCGTGAATGCTGGAGCCGTCGCGCGTGACACCGCACTCATGTTCCGATACGAAAAATCAACGAGCGCCGGTGTACCGGCTGAACGTGAACCGGGCTGGACGATGGCTGAGTTAAAAGCCAACAGTGTGGACGGACTTGTGAAACTTTTAGTTTATATGGATGTGGACAATCCGGAATATACAAAACATCAAGTTGAATTTGTCAAAGAAGTGGCGCGTGAAGCCGCCAAATACGACATGCTTTTAATGGTTGAAGTGCTCAGCTTCATGCGTCCTTCAGAAAAGGAAGCGTTGGCTCAGGCAGAAGCCAAGTACGGCAAGAATTCCAGGCAAGTTCGAAATCTTCAGCTCCGTTATGCGCGGCGCCAAACGCGTAATGCCGTTCAATCGGCATATTTATTTAATATTGCCGCTGACATTTTGAAACTCGAGGTTCCGGGATCTATCGATTTAATGTCTTCTGAAGAACTCCAAGAAAATTTTAGTCGCATGGATCATGCCGCTGAAAAACCCTGGGTCGTTTTAACGGCAGGAGTTGATTTTCCAGTGTTTGAAAAGCAGCTTGGAATGGCCGTAAAAGCCGGCGCGAGCGGTGATGCGACCGGCCGCGCGGTATTTAAAGAAGCGCTCACGATGGTATCGCCTGAAGAACAGGACCGTTTCCTCCGGACCGAAGGCGTTCGTCGCATGAAAGCCATGAATACCTTAATTGACCAACATGCGACACCGGTTTTGAGACATCGGGAAGACGGAGTCAGAACACGGCTTAATTTATCTTGGGAAGATCTCACCACTCCGAAGGAACGATGGTTCGAAACTTATCCGGAACATCCGGTCGCTGGAAACCATTCCATTCCTCCCGCTCAACTTCCGACGGCGGAGGAAGTGATGAGTCAGAATCCCATGTTTGACCGGAATTCATCGGCCGCTGTCATCAACGCTTATCAAAACGATACAAACCCGTCGACTTATCAAGCTGAGCTCGCTACCGGCAGAGAGTATTACCGGAATCTTCCGCTCGGAAAACTGCTTGGCCTTCGCGGCGTCACGAACGAAAGAGGGCTTGCCAATATTATGGCCATGGACCAGAGTAATTCCTTCCGCCGGTTTTTGAAAGCCAGAGAGCGCTTAAAGCGCATGTCCAAAACCGATGCGGGCTATGAACCGGCTTACCGGGAATATATAGAAGCCAAGAAGGCGCTCGCTGAAGAATTGGGCGACCTCCCAACTGGACTTTTGATCGATCTTCCTTATGCCGGACTCGATATTGTGACGGAAGGTTTACTTCCTAGAAATACGGGTTGGCTGGTGCGTCTTGAGAAATCATATGATCCGGCTCTAGCTGAATTAGAACCGGGCCTGACGGTGGCTAAAATCAAACGCATGGGCGCGACGGCCGTGAAATTACTCGTATATATGGATGTTGAAGATCCGGTTTTTACCCGGCCGCAACTTGAATTTGTCCGCGAAGTCGCGATTGCAGCACATCGGGAGGGAATTTTACTTTTGGTTGAAGAACTCACATTTCCGAGAAAGGGTGAAGATAAGAACAGTCCTGAGTTTTCCGAGAGACAAAAATTTAACGCCATTCAATCCGCCAAACTGCTGCGCCCATTTACGGACGTTCTGAAATTGGAACCGGTCGTCGGCATACAAGATGTTAACGGTGTCACCGTTAATTTTGGAACGTGGGTGAACGCTGCCGCGGGACGCAGAGCTTGGGTCGTGCTCAGCGCCGGTGAAGAATTTGATCAGTTTACGAATAAATTTGTACAGGCCCTCGATTCTGGAGCAATGGGAGGAGCCGTCGGTCGCGCAAACTGGCAGGAATTTTTTGATGTTCAAGATGAAAGAGGAAGAGAGTGGCTTCGAACGACAGCCCGAGGACGGCTTCGAAAGCTAAGTCAGTTGATTGAAGATCATGCGACGCCGTGGATGGATCGGTTCGGCTTAACTCATGACGAAATGGCGGCTGCTATTTCTTCGGGCTGGCACCGCGGCCGGGAACGTCAAGCGGGAATTTCACAAGAGGAACGAGCTCGCGCGCAAGATTTAGAGAGCATCAAAAAAGAATTTCAAGTGCGGAACATCAAACTTTATGTGCTCGATTTTGACGGCACGCTCAGAATTGGAGACGGTGACGTCCCGCAAAGCGTCATTGACGAAGCGATTAAACAGCTTGAACAAGGCACTTATATCGCCATTTCCACAGGAGCTCGTCACCAAACAATATACGAAAAATTCATTCAACATATTCCGCCGCAGCATTGGAACAAGATCTTTGCGCTTGGTAAATACGGTGCCGACGCGGGGCAATTCACGTTAGTGGACGGAAAAGCAAAATGGAATCCAATCTGGGAACCCATCAGTTTGAAAGATGTCATCACGGAAACTCAAAAGAACGCGGGCAAGATTCAAACCGCATTGGCCCAGCAAAATATTTCCATTGTGCCGGAACTCACTGCAAGTGAAACCGGCATGTCCTTTTCATTCGATTACACAAATAAACGTTCCATCACTCCGGAACAAAAACAAGAGGGCGTCAAACTTTTAGAACAATTAATATTTCGAGGAAAAGGCGGACATGTGACAGCCGGCCGCTCAGACTTTGACGTGTATCCGATCAGTAAAGGTGATTCTTTGAGGCGGCTCATTACTTATTTCCAGCAAAATATTGATCGCTCACTCGAGCCAAGCAATATTGCAGTAGCGGACGACAGCTACACACCTTACGCTGGCGGTTATTCCTTAATGGCTGAAGTTCCCGGTGTATTATCCATTTTCGCTGGCGAATTTTTCGGCCAGTTACTGCAGCCATCTACGCACCGGGTTTATTACGCGCCCAAAGAAGGACCCGAAGGCATCGCGCAGCTGATGAAACTTCACACTCAGAACCGGCGGTCTGAACTTCGGCTTTCTCCTACACCAAAAATAATTCCGGAAGTGCAACGATTGCCCGTGTCGGACGAACACATGACCGCTCAGGAACGCCAAATTGATCAGTTGCTCAAGCAACAAGGGAGAGACCAAGCTCAAATGAGAGCAGTTGTGGATCTGGTGTCCTTTCAATTCATTGAGCCACACTTGGCTGGGCTCTTTGGACCTTATTTCGCCGCCGCAATTTTTGGGATGAGTGTCAGTGGTATTCCGATTAGCGCTGCCGTTTCAAAAGTACAGGAAGTGAAAGTCAGAGATCAAATTGAGAAATTCCGTTTGCAAGGTCCAGCTGATATGAGCTTGCAAACACCCCGGACGGTTGTGCTGGTACAAATCAAAAATAAATTTCCTCGAGTGAGTCTAGAAACGATGCGTCTTCCTCAAGGCAGCCGCGTGGTCGTGTTGCAGCCAGAAGGTTCTCAGCCGGCAGGATTCAAACATTATGAGAAAGCCAGAATTCCAGGTGTTTCTATTGTGCGAAGCGCTTATCGGTCAGCAATTCCAAATTTAACTCAGCTCCAAAAAATATTGTCCGTCAAACCAAATTCGATTCCGATCGTAGTCTTTCCGGATGATTTTAATGCATTGGATGCCTTTAAATTTGCCGCGAGAAGGCCAGGGTTTGTGGCCAGGTCGCCACGCCGGCCCGACGCACAAATCGCGTTTTCGGATTTATTGGGTCAGACTGTGCCGAAAACCTTGCTGAAGCAAGTACGGCCCGAACTTCTTAACTTTCAGATTTATGACAATGCATTGTCACCCATTTCGATTCCGTTTGCGCATGAAGGCAAGTTTGTGGAATTCTGGCTCTCACTCCTCAGCCAGAAACAAGCCGCTGCACAGGAAAGGGCAAGGGCCGCCTAATGAAATTCGGACGTTCCCTCAGATTCATCGCCGGTTTTGTTTGCGCACTTTTCCTCTGGCAGAATGTGACTGCGTATGCCTTGCCCGTATCGTCTCACAATGACGGTCAACCGAAGACGGCCATTTTGTTGTTAAACGCTCATACTTCCTCTGATGCGCAGAAAAATATTGCTGAACTGCTCAGCTTCTTTCAATCACAAGGCGTCGATTTAATCGGCTTGGAAGGTGCTGATGAGAAAATTGACGGAACCTTATTCCGCGATTTTCCATTTAAGGATTCACTCGCTCAAGCGGCATGGCAAATGGTGAAAGAAGGAAAATTCACGGGCGCAGAATACTTTTACATCATCTCAGAACAACTTCCACACTTCTTCGGTTTAGAAGACAAAGAACTCTATCTCGAAAACCGCGACGCGTTTATCAAGACAACGAATTCGGCTGAGCGCCTGAAGGACAAAATCAATTCGATCAACAGCGCCTTAACCACGCTTAAAGAAAAAACCTATTCGCGGAAACTGTTTCAGTTTGACCGCGCGCTCGAACGATATCAAGAACATGCAGTCAATTATTTGGATTATGTCCGGCTGCTTTTGAAAATGGCTGAAGAAGTTCACGTCAATCTCACCGAGTTTTCTAATGTGTATGCGCTTTCAAAAGCCGTTGAGAAAGAGAAAAAACTCAGCCAGAAGAACCTCCACTCTGATTTGGAGAAAATACGTAAGCATCTTTTAACCCCCCACCTTAATCCTCCCCCATCCGCCACAAAACGCGGCGAGATTCGTCCACAAAGCGTTTTCGGACGGATTGCGCCAACGCTTTCTGGCGAACAAGGGGGGAGGAATTTTCTAGAAGCGAGCACCCCTTCTCCCTTGATGGGGGAAGGTAGGGATGGGGGTGTTCAAGTTAACGAAGAAATCTTTAGATTTGTTGCCGGCGAAGGCTCTCGAACTGACTCAACCGAAGACATTCTCGTTCTTTATCAAAAAGTTCATCGTTATTTTTCGGCTTTGATTCAGGAAAAAAGATTCGATCCCAAACAATTTCCACATTTTTCAAAATACTACGAGTGGCTGTCGCTTTTTGTTTCTTTCGATTCGGCCAAGCTGTTCGAAGAGCAACATCGACTTACGGACTTGGTTTATGAACGGTTGGCGAAAAATGATTTGGAAAGAAAGTTGATTCAACTTTCAAAATCCTACTCGTTGTTTAAAAAAATGATTTCCCTTCAGCTGACACAAGAGGAATGGGAACAAATTTCAAATGGCCTGTCATTGCGGGGAAATGATCGTAGGGGCGTCCCCCTGTGGGCGCCCGGCATTCTCGAACGCATATTACCAAAAGGGCAGGCACAGGGGCCTGCCCCTACAAATGAAAAAACGTCTCCTCGCAATGACGTTGAGAATTTGATGTCTTGGATCCAGTCCGAACTCAAGTCCTTTCAAATTTCCGACTCAGACGTTGCAGAACTTCGCGAAGCCCAATCAATTGCCGCACGCTTTTACGAACTCGCGGAGCGAAGAAATCAAATCTTTGCGGAGCGAATCGCGAAAGAAATGAACCGCGGCAAAAAGAATATCTCAGTCATCGTTCTCGGCGGTTTCCACGAAAAAGGTTTGAAGGCGGCTCTTCAAGCGAAAGGAATTTCGACTGCGGTTATTTCTCCCAAAATAGACGGAGCACTTTCCGACGTTCCTTATTTGGACCGGATGATGAGCAAGCCGACACAACTTGAATCTATTTTGCTGAAGATGAGCACATTGGAAACCGCGCTCAAAATTTCTGGAATCATTTCCGAGCATGAACGGATTACAAGCGATAACGAATTGGACGCCAAAGCGGCGGTTATTAAATTGACCCAAGCTTCAGCAATTGAGGCTCAGGTGTTGATCGATCAAATGAACGCCGCCCTTCAGAATTTCAAAATTTCAACATTAAACCGCGAAGACGGAAACGGCCGCTATCTTTTATCTTTTCGAAGCAAAACGAACGGTGAAGTCTTCCGGCTCGAAATCGAACCCAATCGTCAGGGCGAAATTCAATCGGCGGAATTAATCTCCCGCGCAGAAACGCGGCAGGGCGAAATAAGTCCGAGACGGTGGACGGAACGTGAATCGCAAGGTACCGCTCAGAAGAGAGCTGCTGATAGAAAACGGAACCGGGTGGTGAGTCAATGGCTTCGGAAAGCAAAAGATCAATTACTCCCACAAAGTCCATTAATTCAACCAATCGAGCGCCTGCTCAAGAAGCTTCACGGATCTAAGGTCCCCTTTGGTATTTCATCTTCGATCGCCGGTCTTATTGCTGATGCAAAAAAACAAAAAGTAAAAGGAGAAGAACGTAGTTTATTAAGAGAACAGGAAGTTAGTCTGAGTGTAATTCGAGCACTCCAGCGCGCAATGAACGCGCGCGCCGAAACGCGAAAGGTAAGCGGTCCGATTGCTAAGGTGTTGGTCGTAGATGATGAAGAAATGATCGGTAGAATGCTTTCATCCATGATTCGGATGTGGGCAGGGCGAAATAATTTAAGTGTTGAGGTTATTACTGCTAGAAATGCCGATGAAGCACTCACTCTTTTTTCAGAAGCATCCGAACAGGGTGTGCCATTTGATTTGGTTTGGACGGACATAAATATGGAGCAGGGAAAAGAGGGAACGTGGCTGGCTCAAGAAATTAGAAAATTAACTGATCAAATCGACATTGTGCTTTGGTCCGGCGCTGAAGGTGGTGCCGCAGACCGGAACGAAGTTTTCATTCGGCCTCTCTTAGAGAGCGGAGTGATTCATCACTTCATCACAAAACCCTCTTCGCTAGATGAAGTTTCGCAAACACTCAGTAGCATCAACCAGCAGCGCCTATCCCGCGCCGAAACGCGAATGGAATTTGAGGTAAATTCATGGGATGAATTTGCAAGAAAAGTCAGTGCACTCCGCCAAACATATCATCGCTTTGATGCCGTCTATGTGAATGAAAATATTTTCCCTTTCGAGTTCCCTCAAGAAGCACCTTTTCCCGGTAGCAATTTGAGGGAGTTTATATCGGATGAGGGGTTTATGAGCAATTTGGCCGTTATGCGTGGGATAGGCCACAAACCTCTCGTTTTGCCTTTGAGGGTAGAAGTTAAGATAGAGGAAAATCGTACCATTCTTTTCATTTCAAGCCGCGCGGAAACGCGGGCGGGAAACATTGCAATTCTAGGGAAATTTCATCATTACGGCGATGAGCTTAAAACCGCCGTGGATCTGAGTCAATTATCAAGAGAGAAACAAATTGCGGGCATTAACGAAGCGGGCGCCGAAACGATCATTGTTCGCGAACATAAAATCGATCAAGATTTTCTGGATCAGGTTCCGACAGTAAAGAATATTGTCCGGTTCGGACATGGCTTGGACGGAATTGATTTAGCATACGCTTTTGAAAAAGGAATCAAGGTCTACCGGACTCAGGGAAATGAAAAAGCAGTCGCGGCGGTCATGATTCGGATGGCAGCCCGTGCCATTCAATTGAAAGAGGGATTTACGGAATCTGTAGATCAAGCACCTCCCTCACTCCTTAAGATTGAAGATTTTGCGCCGGCGCTCCAGAGAAGATTTGAAAAAACACCGGGGCTTACAAACGATGAATGGGCGTTTCTGCAAAGAAAAGCAGACGAAGTTTTTCAACCGATTGGCCCAAGATCCTTAGCAGCTTTACAAGGTAAAACGCTTGGAATCTTTGGTTTCGGTGTGCTCGGCCAGGAGCTGGCACGCATTGCCGAGGAATTCGAAATGAAGGTTGTGGTCAATACACTCTCTCCCGAGGAAATCGAAAGGGGAAGAAATTCGGGCTACCCCGTGGAAGAGTGGCAAGACGGAACCGGGATAGCTCAAGAACATGGCTATCCGGTGAAGTCCAAAGAGGAAATTTACGATACGGCCGATTTTATTGTTCTTTCTACGGGGCTTTATCTGAAAGGTCCCTTTAAAAATGTAGGCATGATTGGCCGCCCGGAAATTGAGCAAATGTTAAGTAATCCAAATCTGATCGCTCTTTTGAATGTGGACCGGTGGGAATTAGTGGACAAAGAGGCCGCCGTCGAGCTCATTCAGAAGGGCAAACAATATTTTGCCGACGCCATTCTCCAAGATCTTTATTTAAGAGAACACGCCCGTTTTACTCCGCACATTCCAGGTTTGACTGACTTAGCGCAAAGAGGGGCATGGGACAATCTTGTTCGCCTTTTGCCGAAAATTACGGCCCGCGCGGATACTTCTATTGTTGACGGTGCGATTCAGGACATTACTGCC
>Ga0209515_10001607_pt1 | contig 37189 bp, 30 predicted proteins | sample Subgroupgradi54m_FD_187454 | JGI IMG/M metagenome (GOLD analysis project Ga0209515, IMG submission 187454) | Subsurface groundwater microbial communities from S. Glens Falls, New York, USA - GMW60B uncontaminated upgradient, 5.4 m (SPAdes)... ... | reverse complement strand
CCCTTCCCGATCCCGCGGGGGGCGCCCCCTTCGCGCTCGCCGGGGTGGGCGGGGCGCAGCGCCGTCCGGAAATGGAATTCCTCTTCCCCTATCCGGCCCGCCAAAGCCAGGCCGGGCCCGACGGTTATTTGTGGGGGTTCATCGATCTGGTCTACCGCCATAACGGGCGCTATTACCTGCTGGATTGGAAATCGAATCATCTGGACGCGTATGGTCCGTTGGACCTGGATCGCAGCATGCGGGAATCCCGCTACGACGTCCAATACATGCTCTACGCTTTGGCATTGGACAAGTGGCTGGGCAGCCTGATTCCAGGATATCGTTACGAGGATCACTTCGGCGGCATCCATTATATCTACCTGCGCGGGATGCGGGCGGAAGCAAGGTCCCAGGAAGGCGCGGCCTCCGGCGTATTCGCCCTCAAGCCCTCCCGGGCCCAGATGACTGCGGAGTTCCCGGCCCATCTCGCCGGAATCATGGGCGCCTCGGGAATCGGCGGACGCATGGACGCCTCCCTGTTCCAGGCCCTCCTGGGCAAGGACGCGGACCCGGCGCGCGGGACCGGCGCGGGAAGGGATCGGACATGACCGCCGTAACCACCTTCGACGCCTGGTGGCCGCGCGTACAAGCCTCCGCGTTGGAAAAAGGCGCACTGGACGGGGTGGACGCGGCCGTTATCGCCACCTTGGCGCGCAAGGCGGATCGGGAGGACGATCGCGCCTTGCATGCGGTACTCGCTTGCCTTGTCTCCGCCGTGCGTGCGGGCGGCCTGCGCATCCCCATCGACGCGGCGACTTTGGCGGAACGGCTGGAAGACTATCTCCGCGGAGTCCTCCCTTTGGGATCGGATTCCTTGCTCCCCGGATCGGAACCGACGGAAGTCGCGTCAACCGGATCCGGCCCAAGCGAGACCGATCCCTTGCATGGCGGCCATCCGCAAGCGCAACCCGGGGATCCAACCGCACTGGCGAAACTACTCGCGGAGGAATTCACCCGGGCCCGCCTCGCGGGCGCATACACCGACGTGCTCGGCGTAACGGGAGATTTCAAACCCCTCATCCAAACGCAACGCGGCCTGTATTTCCAGAAGCACCATGCGGCGGAAGCCTCAGTCGGCGTTAGCCTCAAGTCATTGCTCTCCGCCCCGGACCGGTCCATCCCGGGGGAAGACTTGGGTAACATATTGGATACGGTACTGCGCGCGTATCCCCTGCGCCTTTCCTCCGCGCCGGACGCCCCCGCCATGGAATTCGATCCCCGGCAGCAGGAGGCCCTGGCGCTCGCCCTCCGCAAGCGCTTCACGGTGGTTTCCGGCGGCCCCGGCACGGGCAAGACCTCCCTGGCCGCCAACCTGCTGCGCGCATGGACCCGCTCTTGGATGGAATCGCACGAGGCCGTCACGGCATCCGGATCCGCCCCGGCCCCGCGCATCCGTCTCGCCGCGCCCACCGGCCGCGCCGCCCAGCGCCTGTCCGAATCCATCCGCCGCAGCCTGGAAACCGTGCGCCCGGGCCTTGCGGAAGGCGAATCGGACCCGGGCTCCCGCGCCGATCGTCTGGTCCTCCATCTCCCCTGCGGCACCTTGCATTCCCTGCTCCGCTACAATCCCGGATCCGGGGAATACTTCCACCAGGCCCACCGCCCCCTGCCCGCGGACCTGGTGCTCATCGACGAAGTCTCCATGGTCGACATCTTCGCCCTCGCCCGCCTTTTGGACGCGTTGGAAGAGGGGGCCTGCCTGGTCCTGCTGGGGGACATGGATCAATTGCCTTCCGTGGAGGCCGGTTCCGTGCTGGCCGATCTGGTTCCCGCCCCGGCCGCGACAAGGGCATCGGGCGCGCCGCCGCATGCCCTCCAGGACCATCTCGTCATTTTGGATCGCAGCCACCGCTCCGAGGCCCGTATCTTGGACGTTACCCGCCGCATCAACGCCATGGACGGGGACGGGGCCTTGGCGGCCATGTCCGCGCCGCTGGTTTTGTCCGACGCATCGGGAAGCGGAAACGGAAACATCGCCGCGAATGGAATCGTCACGAATGGAAAGCCCGCTTTGTGGCCCGTGGCTTTTCTAGTCGACGGCAAAAGAAGCATCCCCGAAGGAGGCTGCCGGATGCTGCTCCCTTCCGGTCCGCAGTCCGCTGCAGCCTACCGCGCCGGTTGGGGCGGCTGGATCGAGTCCTGGGTTGATTTCCATTATCTGGAACATTCCCTGGATCCGGCCCGTTATGCCGCTTTATTTCCTGGCCGAATCCTGGCCACGCCGCGCCGTGCGGCCTATGCGACCCTGGTGCGGGAATTGTGCGCCTTGGCTTCGCCGGAGGATCCGCGCCGGGACGCATTGCTGGAAGAGGCCTTCGCCTATCTCGATCAGGCCCGTATCCTTACCTTGACCCGCAAGGGTTGGCACGGCTCGGTCAGCGTCAACCGGCGCATCCGCGAACGGCTCATCCGTCTCTGGGATCCGCGCGCCGCGGCCTCATACGCGGAAGGAGAAGGCGGATTCACCGGATCTCCCATCCTGATCCTGGAAAACGATCATGCCAAGGGACTCTACAACGGCGACGTCGGGATCCAGGTCCGCATCCAAGGAAGGGATCTGGTTTTCTTCCGGCGCGCCGATGCGTACCTGGGATTTCCCGCCGCCTTCCTGCCCCGCCATGAATCCGCCTTCGCCATGACGGTGCATAAAAGCCAGGGATCGGAATACGATTATGCGCTGGTGGTGCTGCCGGAATCCGGAAATCGCCTACTGTACAAAGAGACCTTGTACACCGCCCTCACGAGGGCGCGCCTTTTCGCCGGCCTGTACGGACCGACGGAAACCTTTTTGGAAGCCGTGGCGCGCAAGGTGGTCCGCGAATCCGGATTGCCGGATTACCTGGCCACCCTGCTTCCGTAATTGCTATTTTTTGAGCCGGAAGACCCAAATCGGGGACGCCGCGGATTCCCAAAAGGGGGCGTTTATCGGCGCCAAAGCGGATGCGCCAAGGGCAATTTTCCCTTGCCCAGACCTCGGGCGCATGGTTTAATTGATCGAGTCCGGATAATCTTTTCATACCCAGCTTGGCCATCGAACTATGCCTTTGATCGAAGTCATCAGCAGCCCAGCCAACCTCAAGACGAACCGCTTTCCCCTCAAGGAAGGCCCCAACGTCCTTGGGCGCGACAAGGGTTGCGATATCGAAATCCCGGATCCCCGCATCTCCTCCAAGCACGCCATCATCATGGTGACCGGCGAGCGCGTCGAGTTCATCGACCAGAACTCCACCAACGGCATCTACATCAACGATCAGCGCTTGCGCAAGGGCGATTGGAGCGACGGCGCCACCGTGTTCATGGGCAATACCGAAATGCGGCTCAAGGGCGGCATCTCCGTCGACATGAGCGTCAAGACCGGCACCTCCCAATGGGGCCAGAAGCAAACCTCCCCTAAAGAAGGCGGCACGGGCGGCACCACGGGCGCGGCCTCCAACCTGGCGCTCAACAACGCCAACTTCGACTTCAACATCGTACAGGAAAAGAAAATCGGCGGGGACGCCCAGGCCGACGGCGGCCAGCCGGGCATGGAGAATTTCGCCAAGCGCATGCAGGTCATCAACCGCATGATCAAATCGGTGAGCGCGACCCTCACTGTGAACGATCTGCTGGACCGCACCATGACCCTGCTGTTCGAAGCCATCAATTGCGACACCGGCTACATCCTGGTCACGGACCCGTCCAACCACGACAACATCAACGCCCATATCGCCTACGAGCGCGGCAAGCGCAAGGAGAACCTGGAAGACAAGCTGTACAGCCGCACTCTTGTCTCCACCGTGATCCAGAAGAAATCCGGCTTCATTTTCGACAGCGATGAGAGCGGCGAGCAGGATCAGAGCCTGAGCATCTTCCAGCTCCGGATCAAGACGGCGCTGTGCTGCCCCATCCATTCGGAAGGCCAGATCTACGGCGTCATCTACCTGGACAACAAGAAGCGCGGCGCCAAGTTCAACGGGGACGATCTGGATCTTTGCATGAACATCGCCGGCATCGCGGGCGTGGCCATCGAGAACATGGAACTGTACAAGAAGCTGGAGACGGAATCGCTCATCCGCGACCATCTCAAGCGCTTCTGCTCGCCCAACATCGCCGAGAAGATCATCGCCGAGCGCGGCAACGGCGACTTCCACCTGCAATCCCAGAAGACCAACCTCACGGTCCTGTTCGCGGACATACGCGGGTTCACGCCTTTATCCGAAACCCTGGCGCCGCTGGAAGTGGCCCAGTTGCTGAACAGCTATTTCTCCGAGATGTGCGCCATCGTATTCGCCAACGGCGGCACCTTGGACAAGTTCATCGGCGATTGCATGATGGTGCTCTTCAACGCGCCCATGCCCGTGAAGGATCACGAGTTCATGGCCGTCAAGACGGCCCTGGAGATGAAAACCCGCTTGCGCAAGATGCTGCCGGATCTGGTGGCCAAAGGCATCCCGGAATTCCAGGTCGGCATCGGCATCAATACCGGCGACGCCGTGGTGGGCAGCATCGGGACCACGTCCCGCATGGAGTATACCGCCATCGGCGACACGGTCAATATCTCATCCCGCGTATGCGGCATCGCCAAACCGAACCAGATCCTCATCACCGACGCCGTGAACGAAAAGGTGAAGGACCGGTTCCGCACCATCTCCATGGGCGCCACCCAGCTCAAGGGCAAGTCCCGCATGGTGATGGTCCACGAGGTGGCGGACAACCTCGTCCGCTGAACCGCGTCTTCCCCACGTAGACGCGGTCTACTTGACCACCGTCACTCCACCACCTCTATTCAAGCACTTCCACTCCGCAATAATTACTCCACCACCAACTCTCTCCGGTACGAAAAGTCCAGGTTCCTGAGGCTCGCCACGAAGGGGTGTTTGTCCTCCACCTTGGAAAACGTCCAGGTCCTCACATTGGCTTTGATCTCCGCGATGAAGGCCTTATTGGTGGGACCCTTCACGATGACCTTTTCCACGTCGCCCGAGGCGTTGATGGTCAGCACCAAGCCATAGGTGCGGCCTCCGATGCCTTGCGCCTGCTTGAACTTCCAGGTCTTGTAGAGATAGGACAGGCGGGATTGGTTCTGCCGCACATCCTCGAACACGGATTCCGGGCTGCGGGCCTTGGGGAGGCCATCGTGGATGCCGCGCAGGGCGGGTTGGGAGCAGGCGATGCCGATGGAGAATGCCAAAAGCAGGATGAGTGAACGCTGGACCAGATTTCTGAGGATGACGGTACGCATGTGATTCTTTCCGGGTTGCTTCGATTCGGAGCGCATCATGGCTGCTCCTGGTATGGGGAAATTAAGCACTTGGAATCACGATTGGATTTACCCGGAGCCCGTTGGGGACCGTAAGATTACACCGCTCCCGCCGGATTGCGTAAAGAAGGGGCGACTCACGCGGATTCATCGGTGCGGGCATGGGCGGGCGGGTTACACGCTACGTCGAGGTAACAGACAAGGTACTCCACGGACGTTTTGTAATCCGGCTGCGCTTCCGTCGAGCGCAAAAAGCGGTAATGGGCGCTTCATTCCCTGCGGGCTGGGGCCATGCGTAATCCGGAATCGGATTCGCGCCTCCTCCGGATCCCGGCCCCGGCGGCCATGCAGTAGCCCGGCGGTTACTGCGTAGGGACGTGGTTCAGGGACGCAGGCGGAACAGGCAGGGGCCCATCCCCATGTCGGCGGCTTCGGGGACTGGAATCAGGATTTCCCAGGAGGAAGCGTCCAGGCGCGTGGAAAAGAGGTTCCGGCCTTCGGTGGAAAAGATGTCCACGCGCCGGGGTTTAACCGCGCCATGCGCCGCGTTCAACCGGTAGCGCAGGGACATTTCCGCTCCGTTCCGGGTCATCATCCATTCGGGTCCGCCGCGACGGGAGCGATCGTAGGTTCCGATCTCCCCTTGGCGGATGGCGATGGGATTTGGGAAATTCCCCAGGTCGCCGTGGGTGAGACTGGTCCAACCCGTGAAGTGATCCTCGCTCAGGCCGTCCGGGCGGTTCTGCGTGGTCACGAAGGTGGTCGTGGTCGGGGCCGGAATGCTCATGCGGTTGTGGTAATGGTTGTACGCCATCTCCCAACCGCCCGCGTGCTTGTCCTCGCCCGAGCAGCTCACGGCCCCGCAGGCTTGGCCCACGTTCAGGGGCTTGCCCAGGAAGGCCGCGGCGTGGAACTCCATTCCCATCAGCAACCGCGGGGTGGTCTGGCCGTCCAGCTTGCGTCCGTAGAAATCGATGCCTTGCTTCCAGGCGATTTCCGCCGCCGCCATCATGCCCAGCAGATTGTATTCCGCATGATTGCAGTCCCGGCAGGTCTCCATCAACAGGCCCGTCTTCTCAACGGTAAAGGGCAAGAGCACGTCCAGGTAGTTCATCCCGGTGTTGAACTTCGCGGTGTCGTCCTCGAAGACGCCCACGGCCATCAGGGCCAGCGCCGAGGAAGTACCCCAATTATTGGTCATCTTGCGGGGCGTGATGGTATATACCGCGTATCCGGTAAGCACGTCCAGCATGGCCTCGAACTTGGCGATGTCGGCCGCGGCCCAGCCCGCCGAGCCCTTGTCGTAGCGGCGGAAGATTTCCGCGGCGGCCACCCAGGTGGGCAGGGCCCACGCGGCCTCCAGATCCTGCTGCCGATTGTCGAGGTTGGTCATGCCCTTGAAGATGGAGCCCCACCCATTGAGAATCGAAAGCCCCTTGTCCCGGTAACGGACATCGCCGGTCACCACCCATTGCAGGGCCTGCGCGTAGGCGGCGTGTGAGGCGTCGCGGAAATTCTGTTCCGAAGGCCCGACGGCGCCGGCCACGACGGCGACCGTAACTTCCGGCTTATTCGCATAGTTGAGGCTCGCGTTGCCCCAGGTTCTCAGCTTGTCCCAGCCTTGTTTCATGGGCGTGATTGCGCTGGCGCCCACCATGGCCTTCATGTGCTCGAGTTCAGCCTGGGAGCTGAAGATGCCGGGATGGTTGTATTCCGCGCGGGCGGAGGAAGCGGCCACGAGCAACAGGCACGCCATTCCTGGGAACCAGGTGTATGGATGCTTCATGTATTCTCCCTGTCTTGCCGAAACGTGGGGTCTACCGGAGTAAAAGCCATTGATGGCATGTTCCGAATGTAGGCCCGCGCCTGGGCAGGCGCTCCCGGCCAATCCGCGGAACGCCCCGTCGCTGTTCTATTCCTAGATCATGCGGCAGGCATAGCGGGGGCGCCTGCAATAGTTGTTCAGACCTCCTTCAGGAACCGGGAGATTTGAGGAGTTTCCACCCGAAATTGCATAATATCCGCATTTCCATGTAAAATATCGGCACTCAATCGGCGCGGGGACGGTAGCGTCGGAGTAATCGCTTTTTGATTGGGATTCACAGCTGTGAATTCGCGAGGAACGCGCTGTTCCGGATCGGAGCGCAACCGGCAGGCGGAAACACCGCGGGCACCTGTCACCGGCGCGTTACCCACGCCGACGAGCGCGGGAAGGGCATCATCCTCCCGCAAACGGAAAAACCCCGCGGGCGCGGGGTTTTTCCTTAGGGATGCGAAGCAAGGTTCAGGCGTTGCGCTTGCGGAAACGGAAGCCCAGACCGGCGATGCCCAAGGCCAGCATGCCCAGGGTCGAAGGTTCGGGTATGGCTGCGGGAGCCGCGCTTTCGGCCACGAAGCCGGCCACGAAACTCGAACCGGCGCCGGTGTAGTCGTTCCAGCCCCAGTTGGGCACGTTGTAGCGGGCATCGAGGGCGAGGTGGGGTTCGCTGGCGAGACCGTTGGGTTCACCCGCGCCGAAGTAGCTGAAGCCGAACGCATCGCCATTGGACCAGGTCCAGGCGCCGCTGACATAGGTGCCGCCGATATAGTATTCGATGAGCGCGCCGGAACCCGGGCCCAGCAATCCCGCTATGAAATTCTGTTCCCCCAGGGAAGTGATGGACGCCAAATCCCAACCCGCTCCCAAGGCCAGCGCGGCCGCATGGGAATCATCCCAAGAGATGCTGTTCGATGCGACCACTTGATAAGAGTGGCCGTTCCCGCTCCAGGTAATCGGAGAAGCCACGGCCGTGCCCGACAAACCGCACAGGGCAATGCCCAGGGCCGCGAAAGTGGAAGTCATTCCGAATCGGTTCACAAGAGTCATGGTTCAAATCCTTAGCGTATGGTGCGGTAGGTTGAAGTTGCCGACCACTCCCAAATGCAAAGCGCATGCCAGGAAAAAGCGATGAATTCCGCCCTTTTTTCGCGCGATCTGTAAAATCGCCCAACAAAAAATGGATTCATTTACACTCCGGGTAAACGCAGCTCAACGATTCTGCGCGGCAACCCTTAGCTCGTTCCCCTTTCCACTTGCGATCCCATTAATGGACCGGCCCCATGCATATAGTGGAGAGGTCTCCCGAAAATTATTCGCAGACCCGAGGGACGGCCTGCGCGGACATCGCCTTTCCGTCGTGAGGCTATCGGCGGTATTTCCTTTCCCCGCGAAAAACTTGAATCCGCTCCAATCGGCGTGTTACACTCTGCCACAAGCCTTCAACCTGATAGGAAACCAAATGTTACGCAGAATACATCTATTCATCGCCTTCGGACTTTTGGCTTCCTATTCCCTCACCTACGCATTCAAAATAGACGGCACGGCGCCGACGATCAAATTCAACAACTCCAAGTTCAACAACGCGAACCCCCTTTTCGTCACCTACCAGAACGAAATGCAAACCAAGATGAACATCGAGGTCAAAGGCGCGTTCGACACCACCATTGCGAACGCGCGCAAGAACCTGGACGGCTTCAAGGAACAGAAAGAGTTGGCCCAAGGCTTCGCCAACGCGAACGCCTACTCCGTGAACTCCGCGACGCTGCAAGGTTTCCAGAACTATTCCCTGTTCGCCGTGGCCACGGGGTTGATGGTGGGCGTGCAGGCCCCCAGCACCAGCCTGAGCTACTACAGCAAGATCGGCGACGACATCAAAAAGAATGGCGATCTCTATGCCGGTCTGGGAGCGGGATTCTCCTATCTGAACCTGGGCATCAACGCCAAGTTCATCCACCCGGGCCTATACCTGAACGTCAAGTACGGCTCCTTCAGCAAGGATATCGGCGATTTCTCCATGGATTTCAAGGTGATGGGCCTGGGTGTGAACTACCGCCTGCTTGAGCCAAAGAGCCTGGTCGGCCTGGTCAAGTGGCGCGGCATATCCCTGGGGTCCGGCTTTTACATGCAGAGCAACAAAATCAACATGAAAATCGAACCGGAAAAGATCGTCACCCCGGCGCATTTCCGCGAAGCCGTGCTCCAGGGCAGCAGTCCCGCCGACTCGGTCAACAAGGAAGCCCTGCTGACCCAGATGGGCTACGGCAAGAATGATTCGGACGCGAAGGTGATCCTGAGCCCGGTCTTCAACATGGGACTGGACGTTTCCACCATGACCATTCCCCTCGACGCCGTGACTTCGGTCAGCCTCCTGTTCGGCCTCTTCAACGTTACGGCCGGCCTGGGCATGGACATCAACTTCGGTTCGAACGATATCGTCCTGCGCGGCGACTCCAACGCCAAGATCACCTCGGACACGACCAAGGTCACCTTTACCGACGCGAAGGTCTCCGTCGACGGCGGCACCAGCAACGGACCCTCTTTCGCGCGCCTCCGCGCCATGACGGGCCTGGGCCTGGGCCTGGGTCCGATCAAGCTCGACATCCCCCTCATCTACTATTTCAACAGCGGATTCGCCTTCGGCATCACCGGCGCCATCGTCTGGTAACCTAGGCGTTACGGACCGTCCCGGGCATGTCCGGTTCCATTTCGGATTAGGCCTTCAGGGTTCCGTTTCCGGCCCCTTTTCCGGCCAAGCGCTCAGGGTCCCGCTCCGGCGGGGCCCTTTTTCGATGCCACCGCCGTATCCGCACGCGTAGGTTCCGGTTTCTCTCCGGTACCGACTTCGCCGCACACCTTGCGCGCCGTCGCCACCCGGTCCACCCGGCCTTGGCGGGCCAGTTCCCGCGCGCGGACGCTGTCCGGCACGCCCTGCCTGCCGTACGGCCACCCGTAACCCCAACGGTACCACGTGGGGAAATAGGAGGAACCGCCGGCCCGCGTGCCCCGATAAACCTTGACCGCGAGGGCGGAGTCCCCCGTGCGGCGGTAGATGCAGGCGCCCAGGGCGCTGTCCGCGGCGCGGCGCTCCTCGTCCGGGCCGCCTTTCCAATAGGCGTAGTCGTGATCCACGCAGCATCCGCACCAGTTTTCGTGGCGCTCGGGATCGCCGTCCGGAAAAAGCGTACACCCGTCCGAGGTGAAAGCGCTCATGCGCGGAGGCCGGGAACAGCCGGCCAGGATGAGCAGGAAACAGACGAAGCCGGGACCGACCAGTCCGCGACCAACCGAACCAAAATCAAGGAAACGCTTGGATGTCATAGCTTCGCAAAGATAGGACGAGTGCGCCGGGATTTCGAATCCGGACCCAGGGATATCCGTGAATCCCTTCCGGAAACGCCGCTTATGTGGACAGGCCTGTCCACACTTTGTCCGGCGGCCGCCAGCGCGGATTGCCTGGGACCGGCATATTGGAAAGGTCGGCCACGGAATCCGACGGAAGCACGAATCCGACAGGAGAACCTCATGAAAACCATCGCCGCCTTCACTCTCGTCCTGCTGTCCGGGACCGCCCTGTTTCCGGCGGGCCTCCGCGCCGAAACCATCAAGCAGGATTTCAATTCCATGGCCGACCTGAATGCCTTCTGGGACATCTCCACGTGGGGAGGGGACAACCGGGTGCATTCCGCGCAGAACGTCTCCATCGATAACGGCATCCTGGTCCTGAAACTCAGCGGCTCGCAACCGGGCCAGAAGCCGGTCTGCGCCGAGATCGGATCCAAACGGAGCGACTTCCGCTACGGATCCTACCGCGCGAGCATCAAGACCTCCAAGACTCCCGGCGGCGTGGTGGGATGGTTCATCTACCGGGACTCGCCCTTGAACGAGATCGACGTGGAGATGCTGACCCGGGAGAACTCCAATCTCTACTACACCCTGCACCACATCCAGGAGAACGTGGACAGCAAGGTGTATAAGATGAGCTACGATCCCAGCGCCGCCTTTCACGAGTACCGCTTCGATTGGTACGCGGACAAGGTGGCCTATTTCGTGGACGGATTGCCCACCGGAACCTTGAAGGTGAGCCCGCCGGACATGGATGCGCAGATCATGCTGAACCATTGGAGCGGGAACATCGCGGGCTGGGGCGGCGACGCGCCCACCCAGGACATGTTCATGTACGTGGATTGGATGATCTATTCCTCCGACTACCCGGCCCCCACCTCCATTGAGCCGTTGCATGCGGCCCGCCGTATCGCCCGGCCCGCGACCCTCGCCTACGACGGCAACGCCATGAAGGTTTCCTTGCTGGATGCAAGTCTTGGAAAAGGTTTGGGTACCGGATCCGAAGCCGGCGCCAAGGCGGATCCCGTCACCCTCTACACCATCCAGGGCAGGCTCAACGCGAGCACCTCCTACGACGGACGCTGACTCCACACCGGCCGGTCCGATGACGGAACCCCGGGGCCTTTGCTAAGTCTTGGCATCGGGAAATCGCAATCAGGCGCTTCCCGTCCTCGACGGAGTTCAGCATGGGAAAGTCCGGACCGGTTCTTTATCCTTTTTCCCTCTTCACATCCCTCATCTTCCTTCTGCCCGGCTGCGCGGGCGGGCCTTCGCAGGATCCCTTCGCGGGCTACTATATCGGCGCGGACAAGACCATGAAGATCACGCCGACCGGTTCCGGCAAATACCATATTCTCATCAAGGGCAAATCCGGGCGCGAACAAGCCATTGAGGCGGAATCCCTGGAGGGAAAACTCGTTTCCGAATTAGGGGGCTACTCCCTCGATCTGGATAGCGGCTCCACCTATTCGATGGGCGCGGCGGGCCAATCCGAATCGATCCGAAAAACCGATTCCCTGCATTTCGTCCAATGGTGGCGGGCCGCGGGCGATACCCTGATCGGGACCCCGGACGAGATTCCCTCTCCTTGACCTTCCCCTTTCTTAACCTTCCCTGGCGGCGAATACCGAAGCCGCCATCCCGGGGCCCAGGCATTGAAACCGGCCCGGTAACCCGGAAGTTCCGCTTCCGGGATCCGCAAGTTCCGATTCAGGGAAAGTTCAATTTTCCATAATCGGATTTGCCAAACTAATCACCGGAACTGCCAAAGGCTCCCAGCCTTTTTCGCGGCATCATAGGAAGGGGATAATTGGAGGACGGATGGGGAAGCGATGGACGGTACGGACCGGACTTTGGACCGCATGCCTAGCGGCCATAATGACTTTGATACCGGCCGTCCCTGTTCAGGCCGGCCCGGTGATTTCCTGGGTTCCCCCCTACTCCGTCGACGCGTGCAAGAACATGGTCCAGCGGGATTTCGGCGGCGTGGGCATGAAGGACGGCCTCACCTATCTGGCCCTGCAATGGTGGGTCACCGACGGCCCCGACATCAAGCAATGGGGCGACGTGGCCGGTCCCGGCTTCGACGATCAGGTTCGCTTCTTCCGCGACTGGGGTAAATCCAACGGCGTCAAGATCACCCTGTGCGTGGTCAACCATGTGGGCGACTGGAACTGGGGCGAGGCCCGCCGATCCTTCGTCGACAACCGCCCCGCCTTCGTGCAATCCCTGGTGTCCGAAGCTGCGCGACTGGGTCTGGACGGCGTGGAACTGGATCTGGAAGGCCCCACCACCCCGACCGCCAACGACAGCGTGCAATACATCAACCTGGTCCGCGATTTGGGCGCGGCCCTCAACCCTATCGGCAAGACCGTGACCGTGGCCTCCTTCGCGGCCCAGTACAATGCGCCCAACTGGAAATGGTGGCCGGAGCTGATGAAGACCGCGGCAGCGGTGACCAGCATGGGCTACGACGAAGCGGGCATGAACAGCCCGGCGGGCTTTAAATATCCGGAGCAGAAGAAGCGCGCCAACCCTCCGCATAAACTCATGATCGGCATGTTCGGCGCCTCCGCGAGCTGGCAGGGCAATAGCGCCACCCAGCAAATCGACTGGGTGGTCGGCGACGGGCAGGTCGGCATCGGCATCTGGGACGCGTCCCTGGGCGACGGCACCTGGGAATCCGCCGAGATCTGGCAGAAGCTGCGCACCATCCGCGCCAACACGCCTTCCGAATCCATCCATCCCGAACTCCGCGCCCAAGGCACCCTGGCCGGCCGGATCACCTTGCGCCGCGTGTCCGACGCCCTCTTCGCCGATCTGACCCTGCCGGGCCGCGGCGACGTGAACGTGCGGATCCTGGATTTGCACGGTACGCAGGTTGCGGAACTCTACCGAGGCGCGCGCGAACGCGGCAACCTGACCGTGCAATGGAACGGCGCGGCCTCGCAAGGCGGAACGGCCGCTCCCGGCGCCTATTTGATCGCCGCCACGGTAGATGGCCAAACCTCGGCCCGAGCCTTTACCCTCGATCGTTGATGGCGCGATGCCCCGATGCAAGTGCTACCTTGAGGCCATGGCATCCTTGGACTTCATCCCGATCTCCCCGGAACCGGGCGAAGCGATGTATCCGGATAGGGATTCATTGCCGGAAAGGAAATGGCGGCCATGAGGTTGGTTGAGCGCGCCCGAAGGCCGATTCCAAAAGGACGGACGGCTACGTTGTCCTTGGTCGCCGCGCTTTGCATCGGCGAAGCCGCATCCGCCTCAGCCGCACCCATCGCCGCCACGCCCGCTGCCGCGACATCCGTTTCGGCCGCGCCCAATGCGGTCCGGGCGCCCTTCAAAGTGCTTATGATGGCGGCGGTGGCTCCGGATCATCTGCCCATGTCCGCCGCGGCCCGCGTCGCCTTGGCCCAGATGGGCCCGGCCAACGGCTTCACGGTCGACTTCTCCACCGACACCAGCCTCATCAACGATACCGACCTGGCCCGCTATCAGGTGCTGCTGCAAATGCATCTGGCGCCATTCGAGATCTCTCTCAAGCAACGCGCCGCCTTCGACAACTTCATCAAGCAGGGCAAAGGCTGGGTCGGCATCCACGGGGCCGGGCTCATCATCCCGACTTCGTACGTGAAACGCAACTATCCCGATTGGGAGCTCTATTCCAAAATGTTCGGGGGCATCGCCTATGCCATCCACCCGGCCCTGCAAAACGGGACAGTGCTGGTGGAAGACCGAACCCATCCCGCCACCCGCAACCTGCCGGCCTCCTTCACCATCAAGGACGAGTGGTACGAATGGGACAAGAGTCCGCGTCCGGGCCCCGGCATCCGCGTCCTCGCCAAAGCCGATGAAAAGAGCTACACCCAGGTGAATCCCATGGGCGATCATCCCTTGATCTGGACCGACACCGCGTATCAACGTGTGCTCTACATCGGCATCGGGCACGACTCGTCCGATTGGAGCAATGCGAACTTCACGACTTTGGTCCGGGATGCCTTGAAGTGGGCGGCCACCGGAACCCTCACCACATCCATGCAGGCGAAGCCGACTATCGCAGCTTCCCGGACCGCGATGCCGGGCGCGGAACCTTCTCCCGGGTTTTCCATCGACGGCCGGGAACGCAACAAAGTGGGCGAGGCCGGGAACGGCTCCGATACCCGCCGATTCAAGCTGATTGTCCCCTGACGGACAGGAAAAGACCGATTGCCGGAACCCGCCGCCGGGCCTTAAAATCCTCAAGGCGGACTCCGTTCCGGGGCCCGCCGGCAAGGGCGTTCCGTGGCTTCCGAGCCCACATCTAAGGAATCCTGCGGCCCGGTCGTTTTGGCCGGATGGACGCGCGCGATCGGCGCGGCCGTTTTCATCGCCCTGCTCCTCCAATGCCAACCCAATGGGCCGACCTCCCGCGAGGAGAAATACGTCACCGTACGCCTCAACGATTCCCTGAAGCGTTATGACAGCGTCGAGATTTCCATCCTGGTCGCCGGCGACACCTCGACCGTGATCGGCACCGTTTGGAAAGGTCCATTGCCCAATCCCGGCGCCATTCCTTCGTACAAGCTCGACAACGCGGAAGAACGCAACCTGTCCATCCGCGTGCGCGGATTCGATTCCACCGGAGCGTTGACCCTTAACATGTTGATCTCCAAAAACGGCGGCACGCAGACGGTGGCGGATCTTCCCGTGCCGAAACTCCCGGTGATCATTCCCATCGACACGGTCAAGCCCAAGCCCTCGCTTCGCCTCGCTTCGCTGGGGATATTCCCCGGAGGTCTGGTCCCGGTGTTCGATTCCGCGCACGGCGACTATCTCATCAAACTGGTTTACGCCGAGTCGACCCTGTTGGTCACGGCCGTTCCGGTCTATGCGCAAGCGGGGCTCAGCATCGCCGCGCTCCCGCTCGTTTCCGGGAAGGCCTCGGATCCCATCCCGCTCAAGGTGGGCGACAACACCCTGGTCCTCAAGGTGACGGCGGGGGGCGAAACCGGCATCTACACTCTCCTGGTCTCGCGGCCGGATAAAATCCCGCCCGACTCCATCAGCATACCGGTGACGGATTCCGGGTATCCGGCCTGGAAATACCATCGCACGGTCGATATCCACATCAACTACACGGGCATGGCCCCGGGAAACCTGATCCGAAATTGCCCCATGCTGGTGCGTCTGACCAAGGACAACTTCGACTTCTCCCAGGCCGCGGAAGGGGGCAAGGACATCCGTTTCACCACCGCGAACGGAAAACCCATCGGCTACGAGATCGCACGCTGGGAAGCCACAGGAGGGTCGACCCAGGCGGACATCTGGGTGGAAATCGATTCCATCCGCACGGAGGAAGACTCCGCGCACGTCATCATGTATCACGGCAATCCCTCCGCCAAGGATGCATCGGACGGCGCCAAAGTGTTCGGGGCCGCGGACGGGGACGGGTTCTCGGGAGTGTGGCATCTTTCCGAACAAGCGAAAGGAGTGCCGGATGAATTCCGGGATGCCACCGGCAAGCATCACGGCATGGGCGGCGCGGGCGACGGCAAGCACCTCACCACGAGAGTCGACGGCGTGGTAGGTTACGGTCAAAGTTTCACTGGAGGCCTGCTTGGCAATCTCGTCACCGGTCTCGGTACCGGCCTCGGGAACGGTCAGCCGGTCATCACCATTCCCAGGACATTCGATCCCGGCAACCAGGCCTGGTCCTTCCAAGCCTGGATCAACCGTAGCGGAAACAGGGATGGGGTGATATTCGACAAAGGCGACGAATGGTTGGCGAGCAAGCAACGCTTCCAAATCGTCTGCATGGGCGGAGGCACCAATCAAATCGCCATCCTGCGGGAAGGCGCGGAATATTACACCAACGTCTACCTGCCCCAGAATGTCTGGACCATGGTCAGCATGGCCTTCAACGGCAGCCGCCTGGACATTTACGTGGACGGTTATTTCCGGGAGAGCAAGACCTTTACCCAGGGGGGCGAACCGATCGGAAAGGCCGTCTTCGGAAGCAGCGAACCGGACGGATCGGCGGAAGGATTCTCTGGGATTCTCGATGAGACCTGGTTCTCGAACCAGGTGCGCTCGCAATATTGGTTGAGGCTGGCATACGAATTCCAGAAGCCGCTCGCGGCGATAGTGATGGTGAGGCCGCTCAAGTAGATCCTCCGGCGGCTCCGGCAGTAGGAGCCGGGGATGGAGCCTTGTCCGCGATCCGATCATCCGGGCTGAGCCTCCTCAACCGCCGGAATCCGCCTGGCGATTGAGCCTCGCCAGATCCTCCCGGATCTTGGCCCGCCGCTTCTCCTGGTTCTTCTCCTCTTCCTTCCGGTATTCCTCGTCGACCAGCTTGCCGCCGGAATTCTTCCATTCCACCAGGCGTTGCAACTCCCCGGCGTCGAGCCAGATCCCGTGGCCGTGGCATTGATCCGTCACCACGCCGCTGCGCTTGCCGAAATTGATCCGGTTCATCAGCTTGGCGCATACCGGGCATTTCCGGTAGCTGACCTGGGGCTCCATGGGCGCGTTGCGGCTCAGGTCCTGGAGGCGCGCGGTGTCGACCAGGAATCCGAAGCGGGCCAGATCGTTCAGGATCATGTCGAGCTTGAAGAAAGGAAAGAAGAAACCGAAGCAGGTTCCGCATTGATCCGCGGTCAAGGCCTGGTCGCCGTCCTTGCCCAACTCCATGTTCTTCATTTCCCCGCCGCAGGCCGGACAGGCGAATCCCGATTCCGTGGAGGTGAGCGGGGTCTTCATCAGCAGATCGCGATCGACGTTGTTGTAGCAGCCGCAATATTCGCAGCGGCCCTTGAATCCGGAAAGCGGGGCGGAACAGGCCTGGCAGCGGATCATGGACGGCTCATGGCAACGGGAAGGACTAAATGTCCTTCAGGATTTCCTGCTTCTTGGCGGTGAACTCGGCCTCGCTGATCAGCTTCTCATCCAGCAGGCCCTTGAGCTTGCGCAGCCGGCTCATGGCGCCTTCGCCCGCCTCTCCGGACAGCGCGCCTGCGGAACCCGCGTTCACGGTGTCGGGCGCGATGCGGCCCGCCAGTCCGGCCCCGGTGCCTGCTCCTACCAGCACTCCCGCGGCCCCGCCTTCGTTGCGGGCCGCGTCGCGCAAGGCCATCAGCTTCTGCAGTTCGCCGTAGGAAATCCCCAGGCGATCCGCCGCGGTCCTGTCCGCCAGCTTGTCCGAGAGTCCGCCGATGCGCTGCTTGGTGCCCTCGTCGAAATCCGTGCCCTCGATGCGGAAGTCCTCGATGGTGAACCCCAGCTTTGCGAAGTCCGGGCCCAGCCGCTGTAGGACCCCGGCCGCTATCTCGTGCCGCCGCGCATCCACGTCGATGTAGGCCAGCTTCTTCTCGGCCAGGTATTCCCCGATGACCGGGACCAGCAGGCTCAGCAGGGCCTCGCGCAGATCGGAAACGGTGTACAAGTCCCGCGCTCCCACCACGCTCAGGAAGAATTTCTCCGGCTCCATGATCTGGCAGCTGAAATTGCCGAAGGCCTTGAGGGCCACGGGAAAGCGGAACTCCGGATCCTCGTATTTGATGGGCGAAGCCGTGCCCCATTTCTGGTTGAGGATGCGCGTCTTGCGGAAGAAGTGGATGCCGACCTTGTGTTCGCTTTCAAAGGCCTGCATGGATTTGGTGAGGGTGGTCCAGAAGGGGATGTTCCCGGTGGAGAGCTCGATCATGCCCTCGCGATCCAGCACGTTGCGGATCTTGCCTTCGTACACGAAGATGCAACCCTGGCCGGGATTGGCGATCAGCTTGGACGCGTTCTTGATCTCGTCGCCGTCGTCGGACCATTTGCGGAAGAGCTCGTCCTCGCCGGGATTCTCCCATTGGATGACGGAGCGGAACTGCCTGCGGATAGGGTTGAAGGGATCGAAGAATCCCATGATTGGCCGCCTTTCTACCGTGTGGGCGGTTGCACCGGCATGCCGGCAACCGCCTCGCGCGTCCGGAAAGTATAGCACAACCCGGAATCCGGATCCGCCCCCGGTCCACGGGCAAAGGCGCCGCCGAGGCCTCAGGACCTCAAATCCGAATCCCCCATTATTCCTAGCTTTTGCGGGTATGCTGAACATCCTCATCGTCGATGACGAAGCCAACATCCGCAAAACCCTTTCCATGGCCCTGGAAATCGAGGGCCATGCCGTCACCGCCGTGAGCAATGGCAAAGACGGGCTGATGCAGGCTTCCCATCGTCCCTTCGATCTGCTGTTCCTGGACCTGCGCCTGGGCACGGAAAAAGGCACCGACTACATCCCGGAATTCATCGCCACCAGCCCTTGGATCAAGATCGTGGTGTTCACGGCCTACGCCACGGTGGAGACGGCGGTGGAAGCCATGAAACTGGGCGCGTTCGAATACCTGCCCAAACCCTTCACCCCCGCCCAGGTGCACGCCATCGTATCGCGCACGGAGGAGACCAAGAAGGCGGAAACCCATGTCTCCGCCCTGGGCACACGCTCCGAAGGCGACGACGCGGGAATGGATCTGGACAGCCGCTGCAACTGCATGCAGCTCTCCCTAACTTTGGCGCGGCAGGTTTCGCCCACGGAGGCGGGCGTGCTTATCCGGGGGGAAAGCGGGACCGGCAAAAGCGTGCTGGCCAGGCTGATCCATTCCTGGAGCGCCCGCGCGGCCAAACCCTTCGGCGTGGTCTCGTGCCCTTCACTGTCGGCGGAACTGCTGGAGAGTGAATTATTCGGCCACGTACGCGGGGCCTTTACCGGAGCGCTCCGCGACCATCCCGGCCGCATCGCCGCCAACGACGGCGGCACCTTGTTCCTGGACGAGATCGGCGATCTCCCTTTGCAGGTGCAGCCCAAGCTCCTGCGCTTCCTGCAGGAGAAGGAATACGAACGCGTGGGCGAAAGCGTCACGCGCAAGGCCGATATCCGCATCCTATCAGCCTCCAATCTGGATCTGGAAGCCTTGGTGGCCGCGGGGAAATTCCGCGAGGATCTTTTCTACCGCCTCAACGTCTTCCAGATCGAATTGCCGCCCCTGCGCGATCGCGTCGAGGACATTCCGCTCCTGGCCCACCGCTTCCTGGGATTCTACGCGGGCCGCAACCACCGCCAGTTCCTGGGCTTTACGGACGAAGCCCTGGCGGCGATGAGGGCCCACCCGTGGCACGGCAACATCCGCGAGCTCCGCAACGTCATCGAGCGGGCGACCATTCTCGCGCGCGGGTCCCATGTCGGCATCGCCGAACTGGGATTGAAGCCGGGCAGCGGCGAAGGCCCCATCCACGTGGGCGCGCCGGTGCCATTGGACAAGCTGGAGGAGGCTCACATCCGCCAGATCCTTGCGTCAAGCAAATCCCTGGACGAGGCCGCGCGCATTCTCGGCATCGATGCCGCCACGCTGTGGCGCCGCAGAAAAAAATACGGGATCTGAACCCGCTCAAGGGATTCCCCAAACGATTTGATCGGGAGACTCTCAAACTCCGGTCGGTCCGAACTTTCCCAAGCGGCCTCTCCGGTCCATCCGGATCCCTCCGGTCCCCGGATTGCAGCCTGCATGACCCACTTCGGAGAACCGTGCAGATTGCAATGGTTCATCCGGCCCATGGCATTCCTTTTCCCTTTTTCGCTCCCGATATCCCATGATTCCGGGAACCTGCCGTTGGCATCAATCTTGCATTCATGAGGAGACCTATGTTGGGACTACGCCAGAAACTGCTTATCGCCTTCGCGGGCCTTTCCCTGCTCCTCCTGGCCGTGGCCGGATTGGGGACCGTGGTCATCGGCAAGGTTTCCCTGTCCTTCGACCGGATTTTCCACGAGAACCTCGCCAGCATCAACGCGGCCCGGGAGATGCATCAGGCCGCGGAGGAGTTGAACCAGGCGCTGCTGCTGACCCTGTGGGAAGGGGCGTCTCCGGATACGACCTCGATCCGGGGACTGACCGGGGACTTCGGGCGCAACCTGGCCTTCCAGCGGGGTAACATTACGGTTACGGGAGAAAGGGAGGCCACGGACAGCCTGGTGCGATCCTGGGATTGCTATCGGGACGCCTTCGCGACGCTCATCGCTTCGACCGGTCCGCTTCCGGAACGGAGAAGGATATACCTGGAGCGGGTAAGGCCGTGCCTGCAGGCGGTGCAACGGCATACCCAGACCATATCCGATTTGAATTCGCGCAACATCCTCTCGGCGGACGGCCAGGTGCGGGCCGAGGCCCGGGCGGCGCGCAGGGTCATGACCCTCCTGCTCCTGGGCGCGGGCGCGTTGGTCCTCGCGTTCTTCTACCTGCTGGGCAAAGCCATCCTGAAACCCATCCGCGCCCTGACCCGCTCCGCCCAGGAGATCGAACGAGGCAACCTGGATTTGGCGTTGGAAGTACGCTCGCGGGACGAGCTCGGGCAATTGGCCGCGGCTTTCAATGCCATGACCGCGAAATTGCGGGAGTTCCGACGCACCGATCAGGCCAAATTGATCCGGACCCAGCAGACCACCCAGATCGCCATCAACAGCCTGCCCGATGCGGTGGCCGTGATCAACAGCGAAGGCTCCGTTGAGCTTTCCAACGACCCGGCCCAGGCCTTGTTCGGCATCAAACCCGGCACCAATGTCGCAAGCCTGGGAATGGACTGGTTGAACGCGCTGTTCCAAAAGGTGGGCCGGGAAACGCGCCCTTTCAATCCGGAAGGGTATCAATCCGCCGTGCAGGTATTTCCTGATGGCAAGGAGAAATTCTTCCTCCCTCATCTCATCCCCATCCTGGATGAAGCCAGGAACCTCCATGGGGTCACCCTGGTGCTGGCGGACGTGACCGAACTGCGCAAGCTGGACGAAAGCAAAAGCGATCTGCTCGCCACCGTCTCCCACGAACTGAAAACGCGTCTCACCTCCGTGCGCATGGCCGTCCACCTGCTTCTGGATGAAAAGGTGGGCGATCTCAACGGGCGTCAGACGGATCTGCTCATGACGGCGCGCGAGGACACGGAACGCCTGCATCGCATCATTGAAGGCTTGCTCGACATCGGCCGCATACGCTCCGGCAATCTGAAAATGAAGCTGCAACCCATGGACGTGCATGAGCTGGTCCTCCAGTCCGTGGAAGCGTCCCGGCACGCCTTCCAGGACAAGGGGCTGAAGCTGGAACAGGAAACCGATCCGGAATTGCCAAAGGTCATGGGCGATCCCTCGCGGATCCACCTGATCCTGGCGAACCTGCTCGCGAACGCCCAGAAGTACACCCCCGCGGGCGGCCAAGTGGAAGTCCGCGCCGTGCGCGATCCGGAAGGGGTCGCCATCAGCGTCACGGATACGGGGATCGGCATCCCGGCTGAGGATGTCCCCCGGGTATTCGAGAAATTCTACCGCGGCGCCCGGGAGGGCGAATCCGGGGGGGCGGGCCTGGGTCTTGCGATAGCCAAGGAAGTCGTGGAAGCCCATGGCGGCAGCATCTCGGTGGAAAGCGTCGAGGGCAAAGGCACGACCTTCACATTCGTTTTGAAACCGGCCGGGGACGGCCAAGGAGCGTGACATGGATCTCATCTATATCGGCATCACGGTGGCGTTCTTCGGAATGTGCATCGCGTTGCTTGGGCTATTCGGCACGTCGTCCGGACAAAACGGCAGGGAGGGCTGAACCATGGGTACGGTAATCATGGCCGTGTTGTGCCTACTTTTGCTCGGATATCTCTTCGTCACCCTGTTTTTCCCGGAAAAATTCTGAGGAGGATGCATCATGGATATGTACGGTTGGATTCAATTGGGCCTTTTCCTCGGCGTCCTTTTCCTGGTCACCAAACCGATGGGGCTGTATCTGTTCCAGGTGCTGACTCCCGGAGGTAAAACTTTTCTTTCGCCCGTTATGGGGCCCGTGGAGCGCCTGTTCTACCGGATCGCCGGCATCGATCCCGAAAAGGAACAGGATTGGAAAGGGTATGCGGCATCGATGCTCTTGTTCAGCATGGTCGGAATGCTGATCACTTATCTCATCCTAAGGACGCAGAATTTGCTGCCTCTGAACCCGCAGAATTTCGCCGCCAATACGCCCGATCTCGCATTCAATACCGCGGCCAGCTTCACCACCAATACCAACTGGCAAAGCTACGTGGGCGAAACGACCATGTCGTACTTCTCCCAGATGGTGGGATTGGCCTGGCACAACTTCACTTCCGCCGCCGTAGGCATCGCCGTCGCCGCGGCGCTGGTGCGCGGCATCGCGCGGGCATCGGCCAAGACCCTGGGCAACTTCTGGGTGGACCTGGTCCGGTCGACTTTGTACCTGCTTTTGCCAATCTGCCTGGTGTACGCGGTCTTCCTGGTCTCACAGGGCATCATCCAGAATTTCTCCGCATATACCGCGGCAGTCGGCCTCGAGGGCGGCAACCAGTCCATTGCGCAAGGACCCATCGCCTCGCAAATCGCCATCAAGATGCTGGGCACCAACGGCGGCGGCTTCCTCAACGCCAACGCCGCGCATCCTTTCGAGAATCCGAATCCCCTGAGCAACTTCATCCAGATGGTGTCCATCTTCCTGATTCCCGCCGGTCTCACCTACTACCTGGGCCGTATGGTCAAGAACCAGAAGCATGGCTGGTCCGTGTGGTCCGCCATGGCCATCCTTTTTCTGGCCGGTACCCTCGTCTGCTGGTGGGGCGAAGCCCATCCGAACCATTTGCTTTCCGGGCTCGGCATCGACGCCGCCACCGGCAACATGGAAGGCAAAGAGGTGCGCTTCGGCGTTTTCAACTCAGCATTGTTCGCTACCGTCACCACGGACGCTTCCTGCGGCGCCGTCAACGCCATGCACGATTCCTTCACCCCTCTCGGGGGCCTGGTACCACTGTTCAACATCCAACTGGGCGAACTGGTGTTCGGAGGCGTGGGCGCGGGATTGTACGCCATGATCGTCTACATCGTCCTTTCCGTTTTCATCGCGGGCCTGATGGTGGGAAGGACCCCGGAATACCTGGGCAAAAAAATCGAGGCCTTCGACGTGAAGGTCGCGGTCTTGTACGCCCTCGTCGGAGCGTTCTCCATCCTGGGATTCTCAGCATGGGCGGCCGCCTCCAAATGGGGTACCGCCACCCTGAACAATGCGGGGCCGCACGGATTCAGCGAATTCCTGTATGCCTTCTCCTCCGCCACCGGCAATAACGGCAGTGCCTTCGCCGGCATCGGCGCCAACAATCCTTGGTTCAATAATACCCTGGGGATCGCCATGCTCATCGGCCGGTTCCTCATGATAGTTCCCGCCCTGGCCCTGGCCGGCAACCTGGCGCGGAAGAAAATCGTACCTGCCGGAGCGGGGAGCTTCCCGGTCTCGGGGGCGACCTTCACCTTGCTTATACTCGGCGTCATCGTCATCGTGGGCGGCCTCACGTTCCTGCCCGCCCTGGTCATGGGACCGGTCGTCGAACACTTCCTCATGCTTTCCGGAAAGCTTTTCTAGGAGACAATGCGAATGAAAACCCAAAGCTCGTCCATGTTCGACCGGAAAATAATCCTTCCGGCCATGCTGGAATCGATCCTGAAACTCAATCCGGTCCACCTGTTCAAGAACCCTGTGATCTTCGTGACGGAAATCGCCGCCGTGATCACCACGGCGCAGATCTTCGCGCTGAAGGCCAACGGCGAGTCCCTGGGCTTCGTGCTCCAGATCTCCCTATGGCTCTGGTTCACGGTCCTGTTCGCCAATTTCGCGGAAGCCATCGCGGAAGGCCGCGGCAAGGCCCAGGCCAATACCTTGCGCAATGCAAGGTCCAAGACCAACGCTTCCCGGCTCGACAAGGACGGCCTTCCGTCATCCGTACCGGCGGAGGATTTGAAAAAGGGCGACCTCGTCCTGGTCGTGGCGGGGGAGGTCATTCCCGCCGACGGCGAGATCGTCGAAGGCGCGGCCACGGTCAATGAAAGCGCCATCACGGGGGAATCCGCCCCGGTCATCCGGGAGGCGGGAGGGGACCGCAGCGCCGTCACGGGCGGGACCACGGTGCTGTCGGATTGGATAAAGATCCGCGTCACCGCGGGCGCCGGGGAAAGCTTCCTGGATCGGATGATCGGCCTGGTGGAAGGGGCAAAACGCCAGAAGACCCCCAACGAAATCGCCTTGTCGATCCTGCTGTCCGGCATGACCATCATCTTCCTGCTGGTCATCATGGCGATGCGCCCTTTCGGAAACTATGGCGGCGTCTTCTTTTCCGTGACTTCGCTGGTGTCCCTGCTGGTATGCCTCATCCCCACCACCATCGGCGGCCTGCTCAGCGCCATCGGCATCGCCGGCATGGATCGCCTGCTGCAGAAGAACGTATTGGCCATGAGCGGACGCGCCATCGAGGCCGCGGGCGACGTGGACGTGCTGCTGTTGGACAAGACCGGCACCATCACCCTGGGCAACCGCCAGGCGGTGGAATTGCTGCCCGCTCCGGGGGTAACGCCCCTGGAACTGGCCGACGCCGCCCAGCTCGCCTCCCTGGCGGACGAAACGCCGGAAGGCCGCAGCATCGTGGTCCTGGCCAAGCAGTTCGGGATCCGCGCCCGGCAGATCCACGAAATGCCCGCGGCCAAATTCGTCCCCTTCACGGCGCATACGCGCATGAGCGGCCTGGATACCGACGGCCGTTCCATCCGCAAAGGCGCTTCGGATTCGGTGCTCAAGTTCGCCAAGGGTCCCTGCCCACCCCAGGTTTTGGAGGACGTGGAACGCATCTCCCGCGCCGGCGGCACGCCCCTGCTCGTGGCCGATGAAAGGCGCGTGCTCGGGACCATCTTCCTCAAGGACATCGTCAAAGGCGGCCTCCCGGATCGGTTCCTGCGCTTTCGCGCCATGGGCATCCGCACCATCATGATCACGGGCGACAACCCCTTGACGGCCGCAGCCATCGCCAAGGAAGCCGGCGTGGACGACTACCTGGCGCAGGCAACGCCGGAAGACAAGCTGGCCCTGATCCGCAAGGAACAGGCGAAAGGACATCTCGTGGCGATGACCGGGGACGGCACCAACGACGCGCCCGCCCTGGCCCAGGCGGACGTGGGCGTGGCTATGAACTCGGGAACCCAGGCGGCCAAGGAGGCCGGCAACCTGGTGGATCTGGATTCCAATCCCACCAAGCTCATCGAGATCGTGGAGATAGGCAAACAGCTTTTGATGACGCGCGGAGTACTGACGACGTTCAGCATCGCCAACGACGTGGCGAAATACTTCGCCATCATCCCGGCCATGCTGCTGGGAGCGTATCCGCAGATAGCGCCCTTGAACATGATGCGCCTCGGCTCGCCGCACAGCGCCATCCTGAGCGCAGTGATCTTCAACGCCCTGGTGATCATCGCCCTAATCCCCCTCGCACTCAAAGGCGTGGGCTTCCGTCCCATGGGGGCCGGGGCCATATTAAGACGCAACCTCCTGATCTACGGCCTGGGCGGCGTGATCAGCCCCTTCATCGGCATCAAAATAATCGACGTGTGCCTCACCGCGTTAGGATGGGTATAATCATGAAAAACCTCATGGAACAACTCAAAATCTCGTTGATCGTTTCGGTACTGACCCTGGTCCTGCTGTGCGGGATCTATCCCATGGTCGTATGGGGAATATCCTGGACGCTCTTCCCCTGGAAATCCGAAGGTTCGCTCATCCATCGGAACGGCAAGGTGGTGGGATCGGAACTGCTCGGCCAGAACTTCGCGGCGGAGAAGTATTTCCATCCCCGCCCTTCCGCCGCCGGCAACGGCTATGACGCGGCCAACTCCAGCGGCAGCAACCTGGGCCCCACTTCGCAAAAGCTGTTCGACTCGATCAAGGATCGCGCGGCGGCCTACCGCAAGGAGAACGGCCTGGCAAACGGGGCCTTGATCCCCGCTGACGCCGTCACGGCCTCCGGTAGCGGGCTGGATCCGGAGATCAGCCCGGCCAACGCCAAGTTGCAGAGAAACCGCATCGCCCAAGTGAGGGGACTGGAAACCTCCAAGGTAGAAGCCTTGGTCACGGCCAACACCCGCGGTCGCGCCCTGGGTATTCTCGGCGACCCGGGCGTGAACGTATTGGAATTGAATCTGGCCCTCGACGAAGCGAAATAAGGAACAAGGGACAATGGCCGACAAAGCCTCAGCCTTTCTGCAGATGATCCGCCGGGACCGGCGGGGACGGCTCAAGGTCTACCTGGGCTATGCCGCCGGCGTGGGAAAGACCTGCATGATGCTGCAGGAAGCCCACCGGCTTAAGACGGAAGGCATCGACGTGGTGTTGGGCGTCGTCGAAACGCATGGCCGCAAGGAAACGGCCCAGTTGGTCGAGGGCCTGGATCGCATTCCGATGCGGACTACGGAATACCATGGCATCGCGGTGGAGGAGATGGACCTGGACGCCATCCTCGCGCGGGCGCCCAAGGTGATCCTGGTCGATGAACTCGCCCATACCAATGCGCCCGGAAGCCGCAACGCCAAGCGCTATCAGGATGTGGAGGACATCCTCGCGGGAGGCATCAACGTCATCGCCACGCTGAATGTGCAACATCTGGAAAGCCTGTACGATACCGTGGAACGGACCACGCGGGTCAAGGTGCGCGAGCGCCTGCCGGATTCCGTGCTCGCGGAGGCGGATCAGATCATCAACGTGGACGTGTCGCCGGAAGATCTGCAGAAGCGCCTGCGGGAAGGCAAAATCTACCCCATGGATCGGGTTCCCACGGCGTTGGAAAACTTCTTCCAATCCGCGCATTTGGAACAACTCCGCGAATTGACCTTGCGCGAGACTGCGGCCCAGATCGATTTCCGCCGGCGGGAATCGTCAGGCGACACCTCGAAAGGATCCACCGATCAGGTGATGGTATGCCTGGACGCGCGCGGTCCGGAGAACGCGGCCTTGCTGCGCTACGGCTCCCGGCTGGCGGGACGTTTGAACCGCAACTGGTATGCCGTGTACGTCCAGACCCTGGAAGAGGAGCCCACGGTCATCGACGCGGCGCGACAAAGGCGCCTGGCCGATACGCTCACACTGGCGAACCAACTGGGCGCGACGGTGTTCACCTTGAAAGGCCAGGACATCGCGGATACCCTTTTCCGTTTCGCGCGGGAATACCGCGTGGGCCATGTTCTGGTCGGCAAGCCTCATCCCCGTCCGTGGTGGAAATCCCTGTCCCGGTCCCGGGAGGTGGTGGAACGGCTCTTGCGCATGGAAGGGGAATTCACCCTGAGCGTCATCAATACCCGGGCCGGCAATCCCGGGCGCGAGATCGAGGAAGTCCCGCAAGCCCCGGCGGTTCCTGCCCAGGGGCAATCCGGAGAAAAGATCCGGCTCACCGATTTCCTCAAACGGGATCAAATCGTCATTTGGGACGAACCCTTGACCAAGTTCCACGCGATGCGCGCCCTGGTCGCCACCTTGAAAGGGAAATCGGGGTTCTCCTCGGAGAAGCTTTTGGAAAAACTGCTGGAGCGCGAGAATCAGGGTTCGACCTTCCTGAACGAAGGCGTGGCCCTGCCCCATGCGCGCCTGGAAGGACTGGACGCTCCGATGGTGGCCTTGGGCCTGTGCCGCAGCGGCATCCTGGACGCTTTCACGGAAACGCCCATTGAGGCCGTTTTCCTGCTCATCACTCCCAAAGAGGGGCATCGCTCCCACCTGCAACTGCTCGCGATTACCGGTCGCTTGATGCAGAACCGATCCGTCCGCAACCGGCTGAAGAAGGAACAATCCCCGGCCCGAATCCTCGAAATCCTGAAGGAGTCCGAGCACCCGTAATTCGATTACGGCCGCATCCGAACCGATTTCAGCCCCTTCCTATCCTTTGAACCCCGTTTCACGTCCCGATTTTTAGATTCTTCCCCCATATAATGGCGAAAGCATTTCCCCCGGCATTGTGCCCGAATTTCCAATCTCCCCGGACATTTCCAAGATGAAAACCATCCGACCCTCTTTTGCCAAGCGCTGCAAGAATTTCGTCCTCGGAAAAGCCCTGGATCCGACCGACAAGCACGCCTTCCACAGCATCACCCTGGCCGCCTTCTTCGCCTGGGTCGGCCTCGGATCGGACGGCCTTTCCTCCTCCGCCTACGGCCCCGAAGAAGCGTTCCTGGCCCTCAACGGCCACAACCACCTGGCCATCCTCATCGCCATCGCCTCCGCGGCCACGGTCATCATCATCAGCGCCAGCTATTCTCAATTGATCGAGGTCTTCCCTTCCGGCGGCGGCGGCTACCTGGTCGCGAGCAAGCTGATCTCCCCCACCGCGGGCATGATCTCCGGTTGCGCCCTGATCATCGACTACATCCTCACCATCACCATCTCCATCGCCAGCGCCGCGGACGCGGTCTTCAGCTTCCTGCCGCCGGAGTGGCAGGCCCACAAGATGCAGTTCTCGTTGGCCGCCCTGGTCCTGCTGACCCTCCTGAACATGCGCGGGGCCAAGGAATCGGTGATGCCCCTGGTGCCCGTGTTTCTGGTGTTCGTCTTCTCCCATGCCTTCGCCATCGTCTATGCCCTCGCCACCCATGCGCTCGATTTCACCGCCGTGGCGGCGGAAACCTCGGTGCAAATCTCCCGCACCCATTCGGAACTGGGGCTGTTCGGCATGATCTTCCTGCTTCTGCGCGCCTTCAGCATGGGCGCAGGCACCTATACTGGCATCGAAGCCGTGAGCAACGGCCTCTCGATCTTACGCGAGCCCAAGGTCCGCACAGGCAAACGCACCATGCTCTACATGTCCATGTCCCTGGCCTTCACCGTGTTCGGCCTGACCCTGGCCTATCTGCTTTTCAAAGTGGATCATGTGGACGGCAAGACGCTCAACGCGGTGCTGTTCGAATCCCTCACCGCCACCTGGCCCGGCTCCTACGGCAAATGGTTCGTGTACGTCTGCTTGGGTTCCGAGGCCCTGATCCTGATAGCCGCCGCGCAGGCGGGCTTCATGGGAGGCCCGCGCGTACTGGCCAACATGGCTCTCGACAAATGGTTCCCCACGCGCTTCAGCCTGTTGAGCGATCGCCTGGTGACGCAGAACGGCATCTTCATCATGGGCGCCGCCGCCGTTACCACCCTGCTGCTCACCAAGGGTTCGGTGAAATACCTGGTCGTGTTGTACAGCATCACGGTCTTCGTGACCTTCGTATTGTCCCAATTGGGCATGGTGAAATACTGGCTCAAGAGCCGGAACGAGCTCAAGCATTGGCGGCGCAAGCTTGCGGTGAACGCGACGGGCCTGGTGCTCTGTTCCTTCATCCTGGTCGCCGTGACCCTGCTAAAGTTCATGCAGGGCGGATGGATCACCCTTTTGATCACCAGCACCCTCATCCTGATCTGCCTGGCCATCAAGCGCCACTACAATTACGTGCAGAAGGTATTGAACCGCATGGACAACCTGGTCGCCATCGCCAAGCGCAAGGATACCAACAACGCGGCCAAGACCCTTTCCGGCATGGAAAGCGGCAACGCTCCGGTCCTCAACCCCAAGGCCAAGACCGCGGTGCTGTTGGTGAACGGCTTCAACGGCTTGGGCTTGCACTCCCTGCTGGCCATCATCCGCATGTTCGGCGGCATCTTCAAGAACATCATTTTCGTGGAGGTCGGCGTCATCGACGCGGGCAGCTTCAAAGGCGTGGAGGAGGTGGAACACCTGGAGCGGCACGTGCGCGAAGAGCTGGACCAATACGTGGACTACGTGAAGCGGAACGGCATGTACGCGGAAGGCTATCTGGGCATGAGCCATGACGTGGTGGAAGGCAGCGGGGACGTCGCGGCCCGGGTGATGGAGCGTTTCCCACAGGCGGTCTTCTTCATGGGGCAACTGGTGTTCCCCGAAGAGACCCTGTTCTCGCGCCTGCTGCACAACAACACCGTGTTCGCCGTGCAGCGGCGCCTGTATCACATGGGCATTCCGTTCATCATCCTGCCCATCCGCATCAACCTGGATAAGAAGAAGAAAAAGTAATCCAGGCGGGCGACAGGCCCATCCCGGACCGGAAGCCCGCTCTCAAGGCCGCTGGAATAACAGGCCCGGGCATCGCCTTGAGGAATAACGGAATTCCGCCGTCGCCGGACGTCCCGGATTGCAATTTGCAACCCCCGGGACCCCCTCCGTGCATTCTGCACGACCCGGGTTTTTCCCCGTGAAATCAGGCCCGGAATCGCCTCAAGCAGCCCAATACGCCGGCCTTTCCGCATCACGGCCCTGGCACTCCCTTTGCACTCCTGATAGTCGTGAACACGAACGCACATCAAAGGAGTGAATTATGTTAACCCTGCTCACCCTATGGCAAATCCAACTCGCCTTGTTCGCCGTCGCCGCGATCGTACTGCCGTCCTTCCATCTCATCGGTCCTACGGAAGTTGGGCTGATGATGAAGCGGTTCGGATGGAAGAAGATCTCGGACGATAATCCCGTCGCCTTCCACGGCGAGGCGGGCTTCCAGTCGCAGCTGCTCATGCCCGGGCTGCGCTGGAGGTTCTGGCTGCTGTTCGGCGTACGGAAATTCCCCTGGGTGCAAGTGCCCGCCGGCGAAATCGGCGTGGTGATCGCCCAGGTGGGACAGCCATTGCCGATCGGCGCCAAGTCCGCGGTGTACAAGAGCGCCTTCGCAAACTTCACGCACCTGAAGGTCTTCATGGATCAGAACGGCCAGAAGGGAGTGCAGCGCCCCGTGCTGCCTCCCGGATCCCTGGTGCCCATCCATCCCGTGGCCTTTCTGGTGGTGACGAAGAACCAGGTCTATGGCCTGCCGGTCTCTTCCGAGATCAAGCATGCGGCGCAGAAGTCCGGCAAGCTCACGCCCATGCAATTCGGCCTGCAGGCCGAACAGCTCAACCTGGTGCGCATCGAACCCCAGGCCAAGGAGAAGGATCGCGGCATCGTCGATATGATCGGCGTGGTCACCACCTATGAAGGCGACCCGTTGCCCTCGGGCGATATCGCCAGCCGCCTGGGCGGATTCGCGGACATGGCCCGCATGGAGAAGACCACGGCCTCGGATCTGGAGATCATCGAAAGCCTGTTGGGCAACAAGAACAGCCTGCACAACAACTATCAGGACTTCCAGGCCTTCCTGGATAACGGCGGCAAGATCGGCTTGCAGCATGATCCGCTCCTCTACGGCGCCTACGCGCTCAATCCCTTCCTGGTGAAGGTGGAGCTGAGCCCGATGGTGGTGGTGAAGCAGGGCGAGGTGGCCGTGATCAAGGCCTACGTGGGCCTGGCCACCCAGGACACCTCGGGCGCCGAGTTCAAATTCGGATCCCTGGTGCGCCCGGGGCATCGCGGCATCTGGCAGGAACCGTTGCGCACGGGTAAGTACCCCATCAATCCCCGCTGCTACGAGGCGGAGCTGGTGCCCACGGCCATCCTCACGCTCAACTGGGCGGATACGGTTTCAGCGGCGCACAACCTGGACGCCCAGCTCAAGCAGATCATCGCCAAGAGCAGCGAGGGCTTCGTGTTCGCCATCGACCTGCAGGTGCAGATCCACGTGCCGGACACCAAGGGCCCGCGCGTGATCTCCATGGTGGGCACGATGAAGAACCTGGTGAACGAAGTGCTGCAGGCGGCGGTGGGAAACCATTTCCGCGACAAGCTGCAAAGCATGCCCGCCATCAAGTTCATCGAGACCCGCCAGCACGTGCAGGAGGAGGCCTTCGCGCATATCAGCGAACAGCTGGAGCAATACCAGGTGGAGACCAAGGGCGTGTACATCCAGGACGTGGTTTTGCCCGGGGAGCTGGTGAGCGTGCTGACCCAGCGGGAGATCGCGCATCAGGAAATCGAAACCTTCAAGAAGCAGCGCATGGCCCAGGAGGAACGCATCGCCATGGAGCATTCCAAAGGCACGGCGGACATCCAGACCGAGCTGGCGCGCTCCAAGGTGGGCGTGGACATCAAGTCCAACAACGCCGCGGCCCGCAAGGCCGAGGGTGAAGGCGAGGCCGCCTATATCCGCGACACCGGTTTCGCCAAGGGCGCCGAAGTGGAAGCGGTAGGCCTGGCCCGCGCCAAGGGCTTCGAGGCCCAGGTCAAGGCCTTGGGCCAGACCGCCACGGCCCTGGTGAACACCGTGACCCAATTGGCGGACAGCAAGACCCGCTTCGTCCCGGACGTGATGGTCTCGGGCGGCAATGGTGGGGGCCTGGACGGATTGGCCGGGACGCTCATGCGCTTTCTCCAGGAGGGCCGGAAGGAATAATTAATTTTCCAGCACGCAGAGACGGGGGCGATGCGCAAGAATCCGCCCCTCGTCCTGAACGGACCCATTTACGACGCCGCGGTCTTTCCCCGCGGCGTTCTCCCTTGGAGCCTGAACCATGGCCAAGCCTGACGTAACCTCCCGGTGTCCCTGGGTGGACCTGGACAAGCCCGATTATATCGCCTACCATGACCGCGAATGGGGCGTACCGGTACGCGACGACCGCGTGCATTTCGAGTTCCTGGTCCTGGAGGCCGCCCAGGCCGGGCTGAGCTGGTATACCGTCCTCCGCAAGCGGGAAAATTACCGCAAGGCCTTCGCCGGATTCGACCCGGCCAAGGTCGCGCGCTTCGGGGACAAGCAGATCGAACGCCTGATGGCGGACGCGGGCATCATCCGCAACCGCCTCAAGATCCTGTCCGCCATCACCAACGCCAAACGCTTCCTGGAAGTGCAAAAGGAATTCGGGAGCTTCGACGCCTACATCTGGCGCTTCGTGAACGGAGCGCCCATCGCCAACATCCTCCGATCCCGGGCGGACTATCGTCCCACCAGTCCAGAGTCGGACGCGCTGAGCAAGGACCTGCGCAAGCGGGGTTTCAAGTTCGTGGGATCCACCATCATCTACGCCCATATGCAGGCGACGGGCCTGGTCAACGATCATGTCATGGATTGCTTCCGCCGCAAGCAACTTGTAGGCAAAAACCGCGGAAAAAAGCCCTAAACGCGGCATTGGGACCATTTCCCTTCCCCCTTCTGGACAACGCTTACCGCTTTCCGGGGCCGATTCCGATGGCGGATTTCCCCGCTGGCGATACCTTCTAGACGTGCCGGTATCAGCGTGGGAGTATGAGATGGAAAGCATCGTGGCCAAAGGTTTCTCCACTGCCTTTGCAGTCGCCACCGCCTTCGCCTTGACCCTTCCGGTAGGTCTCCAAGCCGGGCCGGTAGAAGATCTATACACCTGGCTGGCCACCCCCCGCGCCTCCCGTCCCGACATCGCCGGACAAAGCTTCGCCAACGCGTCCTTGAGCGCGGCCGATTGCGCCAAGGCGCGGGATCTCATCTGGATCGATCGCACCGCCCAGGTCAAGGCCGAAGGGGCCGCGGAGTGGGGCGCCAAGATCCTGTCCAACAAGGACAATCTCAAGATGCCCTTCGACTACCGCATCTACGGGACCAAGCCCGCCAAGGGCTATGACTTGTATATATCCATGCACGGCGGCGGCGAAACCGACAAGGCCACGAACGACGAGCAATGGCAGAACCAGATCACCCTCTACCAGCCCAACGGCATCTATCTGGCGCCGCGCGCGCCCACGGACGCCTGGAACATGTGGCACAAGGATCATATCGACGGCTTCTTCGACCGCATCATCCAGTTGTGCGTGGCCAACCTGGGCGCCAATCCGGACCGCGTCTACGTGATGGGCTATTCCGCGGGCGGCGATGGGACCTATCAGATGGCGCCGCGGATGGCGGATCGGTGGGCCGCCGCGGCCATGATGGCGGGTTATCCCAACAACGCCTCGCCCATCAACCTGCGCAACATCGGCTTCACCATGCACGTGGGCGCGCTCGACGCCGCCTACAACCGCAACACCATCTGCGTGGCCTACGGCAAGGAAATCCAGAAGCTCCAGGACGCGGACGTTCCGGGATTCTACAAATACGACGTGCAGGTGCATCCCGGCAAACCCCATTGGATGGACCTGGAGGACAAGGTGGCCCTCGACTGGACTTACAACTTCACGCGCAATCCTTATCCCGCCAAGGTGGTGTGGAAGCAGGATACCACGGTGGGAACCAACTCCTTCCCCGGCAGCGGCGCCCCCGTCGCGGTCAAAGGCCATCCCACCCAGTTCCAGTTCTACTGGATCGCCTTGCCGGAAAAGAAGCAACTCCCCTTCCAGGCCCAGGTCACCGCGACGATAAAGGGCCAAGACGTGAACATCAGCGACGCGAACGTGGATTCCCTGCTGGTGCTGCTGAACGACACCCTCCTCGATCTGGACAAGCCGGTGCGCGTGCTGTGGAATGGCAAGACCGTCTATCAGGCCATCCCTCCCAGGACCATCGCCAACCTGTGGCGCACCGTGCAGGATCGCGGCGATCGCGCCTACGCCTTTCCCTCCCAACTGAAGGTGGACAAGACCGCCCAAGTATCCCTGGCCGCGGCGCCGGAGCGGACCGGATTCGAGATCCGGAACAAGAATCATATTCTTTCCGTGGCCTTCGGATCACCGCTGACGGGGAGCATACGGGTATCGGATGTTACGGGGGCTTGTATTCTCGCACACGGGATCCGGGATCAGGCCGAAACCGAAATTCCGACGGGCAATTTTAAGAGCGGCGTTTATTTCATTTCCATGCGGACAGGGGTCCGCGAGGATCGCGCCCGGATTTTCCTTCCCTGACGGATCCGCAGATCGATTTCCGGACCGCACGTGCAAGGCATTCAGAGTATACTTGCTCCGTGGATACCCCGTCCGTAGCGCGTCGCCTCATTTTCCCGGCCTTGCTCGGCGTCTGCGCCTGTGATCACGGTACCGATTCATACCCCATCATCGTCCCCAATCCCCTGACCAATCCGCTCTCCGGGCCGCCCGCAGGCAAAACCTGACCTTCGTCGACGGGGACTCGCGCAACGAGAAAGTGTACAACGGCGGGGGCGCGATCCGGGTCCGGAGCGGCAGCGGAGGCGCCCGGCAGCGGCGCGGAATCGGCCCGGTACTTCCGCATCTTCCATCCCGTAACCCAGGGGCGCGTTTCGACGCCCAAAGCGGCTACATCCGGCGCGGGGCGTAGGGACTCGCCGGCCTTCAGGCGCACTGGATCCACGCTCCCTGGGAAGCCCCGCCGGAGGCCCTTTCCAGGGCGGGTGTCGTCCTGGGCATGACCCATCCCCGGCCCCGGGTGGAGACCATGTCCGGGCCCGGGCTTTGGCGGCCTACCTTTCCCTGCAGGATAACCCCGATCCCGCATAGGCTTACCAACCTTGCGGCCGGATTTTTTGTCTAGATTTTCCCAGGCGCGCGATGGCGCGGCGGGAGGATCGCTCATGGCTTATCTGGCCAAATATATCGCCAAGGAAGAAGTGAAGGACCTGAGCAACCAGGGGGCGGGCATGGACCTGTTCGCCGAGGACTCGGGCATCCACGGCCTGGGCGTCTTCACGCGCAAGGCCATCTCCAAAGGCGCCCTCGTGATCGAATGCCTGGGGATCGAACGCCATAAGGACGAAGTGTATGAGGGCCTGCGCGCCCTGCAAATCGGCCCCGAAACCTATCTCGCCGAGGATCCAGCCAATCCCCGCCTGGACGATTTCATCAACCACAGCTGCGATCCCAACGTGGGCTTCGCGGAAGGCACCCTCAAGCTCTTCGCCATCCGGGACATCGGTCCGGGAGACGAACTTTTCTGGGACTACCGCACCAGCATCAACGAGGCCGGCTGGGAAGTGCCCTGCGCCTGCGGAACCGCCTTGTGCCGCGGCAGGATCCAAAGCTATTGCGATCTCCCCGGGGACGAAAAGGCCCGACTGCGCGGCATCGTCCTCGCCTACCTGCGCTGAACCGGAAGCTCCGCTCAACCGAAAGGTCCGATATTGGGCCCGTCCACCGTTCCTCGCCGCCCGGCCACCGGCTGCCCGCATTGCGGCAGGTATTCCGCGCGTTACCTCCGCTTCGCCTTCTCGTCATGGCTCTTGCCCGTTTCCTGCGCGGCATGCGGCGCGCGCTTCTACCTGGGCTACCATCCCGTGGTCTTCGTGCTGCTCTGGATGGTCCTTAGCCCCTTGTACCTGATCGCCCTGCTTTACCTGGCCCTGTTCGCGCTTCCCATCCGCCTGGTCGTTCCCGCCTTTCTCGTCGCCACCTTCGCCAGCGGCCTGCTTCTCCCGCTGATCGGCGGTCCCCGCCTCAAGTCTCCTCCCTCCGCCTGAACGTCCTTCTCGACGCCCGTGGCCCCAAGGGTGTCCCTTCCCTGCCTTATTCCCCACTTTTCATTTTTCACTTTGCCTTCTCTCTTCCCCCCGTGGGACATCCCGTCCCATCGGTGGTCGCAGCCGCTACCGCGCCATGCCGCCGGACTTAGAGCTTTTTTGGACCATCTCATGAAGGCTTTCCAAGGGCTTCCAAAGGCGTTGCAAACGCATTGTTCAGGCCATCCGTTCTCCGGTTCCGCATCCCAGGCTCCGGACAGTCATCGTCCCCGCCATCCTCCCGGAATTTCCGCCGCAATCCGCTTGTCCCGGGACCTCGCCATCCCCTAAAATTTCCAAATCTCAGGCCCGCCTTTTCCGGCGGTCCGGACGGGTTCCGGCAACCATGCGCGCTCTGGCCTATTTCATCCTACTCGGAATGCTCGGAACGGGCGCAAGCCTCGCGTCCGGCGGCTCTGCGTCGCCTTCTCCCAAGGCGGCGCATCCCAAGCCCAAGGTGATCGATCTCGATTTCTCCGATGACGATGACGACGTTCCCATGCGCCATGCCCCCCCGCAGGTCCAAAGCGCCGCGACGCCCGGGAAATGGATCTATTGGACGGTGGGGGCCACGGCTGTCGCCGGAGGCGTGGGCTGGTACCTGTACCGGGATCAGGCGAAAACAACAACCGAGATCGGAAG
>Ga0209515_10001606_pt1 | contig 37190 bp, 52 predicted proteins | sample Subgroupgradi54m_FD_187454 | JGI IMG/M metagenome (GOLD analysis project Ga0209515, IMG submission 187454) | Subsurface groundwater microbial communities from S. Glens Falls, New York, USA - GMW60B uncontaminated upgradient, 5.4 m (SPAdes)... ... | reverse complement strand
CGTCGGCTCCGGCCGCCACCGCCACATCCACCCGGTCATTGATGAGGAGCGGCGTCTTGGCCGGCTGGGTCACCTCAAGGAGGCGGCGGGCTTGGACGATAAGCGCCTGCGCGGAAGCCGCCTTATCGCGCAGTTGGATCACGTCTGCGCCTCCGCGGATCGCTTGCTGGGCAACCCAGACGAGATCGCGTCCCTTGGAAGCCGCGCGATCAATGATGACGTAGAGCCGCCAATCGGATGAGGATCGCGCGTTCGACATCGTAGGTTTGAAACCGCAAGTCCTGAAAAGCGCGCACCTGGCGCGGGGCGATGAGGCGACAACTTTCTTCGAGGACCCGAAGCGCTTCTTTGGTCCGTTGGAGATTGATCAAGAGGAGCTGCTCGACCGAGCGGACCGAGGAGGCCGACACGCGACGCCCTGGATCCCGTTCGCTATCCCGACCTCGAAGGAGCTCATCCGGCGTGAGCGGCAGGCGCGCGAGCGCGCGATCCAGCGCGCGCCGAAGCAGGCGGATCTGCCGAAACTGCGGGGGTGAGCCCACGCAAAACCGCACCAGATCCTCGCAGACCCGCAGGCCCTCGCGGGCTCGATTGATGTTGGCATCAAGCACCCGCAGGACGCTGGGAGGCCCCCCCATGGACGTTCAGCGCGCTCGCAGCAGGCGGGCAATGCGACGCAAGAGGGCACTCGTCGAGTAGCCGTTGACGAGGGGGATGCGCACGACTCGTCCCCCGCGGCGCGCGACCACGTCGCGACCGACAATCCCGCGTGACGACCAGTCGGCCCCTTTGACCAGCACGTCCGGCTCCAGCGCGGCGATGAGGCGGTACGGGGTTGGCGCATCAAAGATCGTGACGTAATCGACGCTCGCCAGCGCCGCCAGGAGCCGCGCCCGTTCCTGCTGAGCCATGATGGGCCGATGCGCGCCTTTGAGCGCGTGCACGGAGCGGTCGCTATTGATCGCCACGATGAGGACATCCCCCAGGCGCTTGGCGCGCTCCAGCAACGTGACATGCCCCACATGCAACAGATCGAAACAGCCGTTGGCGAAGACGATCCGCTGTCTGTGTCGCCGCAGGCGGCGAACCTCGACGCGCAGCGCCGTGAGGGTGCGGATCTTGTGCCCAAGACTGGCCCCACCACCTGTCGCGCCGCCGCCCACGGCGGCCATGGGCCTGTGAGGCCGATGACGCGCCTTCGGCGCGGCGACAGGTGGTGGGGTGGTGCGCCGTCCCCTCATCGCGGACGGATGAGCGCGTCCTCAACCAGCCCGCAGAGGACGTGCCCGATGGTCAGATGGGCCTCTTGGATGCGCGCCGTTTGGGTCGAGGGGACCATGATGCAGACGTCACACAGCGGCTGCATCCGTACCCCATTCGCGCTGGTCAGGCCGATGGTCGCCAAGCCCATGGCCTTGGCCTTGCGCAGGCCGGCCAGGACGTTGGGCGATGAGCCGGATGTGGACAAGCCGACCGCGACATCCCCGCGCCGGCCCAGCCCCTCGAGCTGGCGTGCGAAGATGGATTCATAGTCGTAGTCATTGCCGATGGCTGTGACGCTGGCCATGTTCTCGGTCAGCGAGAGCGAGGGCAAGGAGCGGCGCTCCCGCAGAAATCGGCCGACGAATTCCGCCGCCATATGCTGGCTCTGTGTGGCGGAGCCGCCGTTGCCAAACCAGATGATCTTTCGGCCCCGGCGCATCGCCGCGCTCATCAGCGCGGCCGCGCGGGCGATGGCCCGCCCTTGCGAGATCGCCGTGTTGGTGTGGACCCTGGCGCTCTCCAACAAGTTGGCTCGAATGGCTGAGGCGGTCGACATCAACCAAAGAAGAGTTTTGCGAGCGTGTACAATTCTGGATCAACCGTCTTCATGGCCACCGCGTTCTCATCAAGCGGCACGGCCACGACCTTGTTGCCCTGCAGGCTGACCATTTTCCCAAAGTCGCCCGCCAGCACCAGCTCGGCCGCCTTGACGCCGAAGCGCGTGCCCAAGACCCGGTCGAACGCCGTGGGGCTTCCCCCCCGCTGGATATGCCCCAACACGGTCACCCGCGTTTCAAACCCGGTCTTCTCCTCGATGAGATCGCCTAACACCTGGCCGATGCCGCCCAGGCGCACATGGCCAAACGCATCGGTCTTATGTTCCTTGGCGACCATCGTGCCGTCCTTGAACTGCGCCCCCTCCGCCACGACGACGATGCTGAAATCTTTGCCGCGGGCATGCCGCTTCTTGATGATGTCGCAGACCTCCTCGACGTTGATGGGCTCTTCCGGGATCAGGATCACATCCGCCCCGCCGGCGAGCCCCGCGCAGGTCGCGATCCAGCCCGCATGACGGCCCATCACCTCCGCCACCATGATGCGCTGATGGCTCTCGGCCGTGGTGTGCAGCCGGTCAATGGCTTCCATGGCGACGTTCACGGCCGTGTCGAACCCGAAGGTGTAATCGGTGTGGGACAGATCGTTGTCGATCGTCTTGGGCACCCCGACGATCTTGAGGCCGTCCTTGATCAACTTCACCGCCACGCCCAAGGTATCTTCCCCGCCGATGGCGATCAAGGCATCCAGTCCCAATGCCCGATAGTGCTCGAGCACCTTCTTGGCGTCCTCCGGCTTCTTGTACGGGTTGGTCCGCGACGTCCCCAGGATCGTCCCGCCCTTGGGCAGAATCCCGGAGACCGAGCCCAGATCCAGCGGGATCACCTGCCGCTCCACCAGCCCCAGCCAGCCATGCTTGATCCCCAGGACCTCGCAACCGGCTGCGATCGAGCGCCGGGTCACCGCCCGGATCACCGGATTTAAGCCCGGGCAATCCCCTCCCCCCGTCAATACGCCAATTTTCTTTATGGTCATCCCACCACCTGCGTCCCTCCATGCACTCCAATCCGCAATCGACAATCCGCAATCCGAAATGTCAGATTCATTCTTTTTCCCCAAGTAAGCGGTCAAGATAGTCCGTCGAGAACTGCCCGCGCCAAAACGCCGGATCGCTGAAGATCTGCTTGTGCAGCGGAATCGTCGTGCGCAGCGGTTCGATGAAGTACTCCTCCAAGGCCCGCTGCATCACGCGGATGGCGTCCTGCCTGGTCGGACCGCGCGTGATGAGCTTCGCGAGCATCGAATCGTAATACGGGGGCACCTCATAGCCGGCGAACACGTGCGTATCCACCCGCACGCCCGGCCCCCCAGGCTCATGGTACATCGTAATCCGGCCGGGGCTGGGGGTAAAGCCGTTGTTGGGATCCGCCGCGTTGATACGGCATTCGATGGCCCAGCCTTCAAGCCGCACCTCCTCCTGCTTGAGCCGCAGCGACTCCCCCGCGGCCATGCGGATCTGTTCCTTGATCAGGTCGATGCCCGTGACCGTCTCCGTCACCGGATGCTCCACCTGGATGCGGGTGTTCATCTCCATGAAGTAAAAATTCCCGTCGGGATCCAGCAAGAACTCCACCGTCCCGACCGTGGTGTAGTTCGCCGCCTTGGCGGCCCGGACGGCCAACTCCCCCATCTTGCGGCGCAGCTTGGCATCGACCACCGGAGAGGGGGATTCCTCGATCAGTTTCTGGTGATGGTGCTGGATGGTGCAGTCGCGCTCGCCCAGATGAATCATGTGGCCCGACTGATCGGCCAGGATCTGAAACTCGATGTGGCGCGGCTTGGTGATGTATTTTTCGACAAACACATCGCGGTTGCCGAAGCTGGCTTCCGCCTCGGACTGGCAGATCATCAGGGCGCTCACCAGCCGCACGTCGTTGTGGCAGACCCGCATGCCCCGGCCTCCGCCGCCCGCGGCCGCTTTGACGATGACCGGATACTGGATCCGCCGGGCCGTCTTGAGCGCGTCCTCCTTGTCCTTGATGGCGGTGAGGCTGCCCGGGATGATGGGAATGCCGGCCTTGCGCATGACGTCCTTGGCGGCAATCTTATCGCCCAGCAACTGGATGGCCTGCGCGGAGGGACCGATGAAGGTCACGTTGCAGGACTCGCAAATCTCCGCAAAGTGGGCGTTCTCGGCCAGGAAGCCGTAGCCCGGATGGATCGCATCGACATCCGTGATCTCGGCCGCGCTGATGATCGCGGGAATGTTGAGGTAACTCTGGTCGGCTCTTGGGGCGCCGACGCAGACCGCCTCATCCGCCAGCCGCACATGGAGGCTGTTGCGGTCGGCCTCGGAATAGATGGCCACGGTCCGGATCCCCAGCTCCTTGCAGGCTCGGATGACCCGGACGGCAATCTCACCCCGGTTGGCGATCAGAATCTTGGAGAACATGCGTTGTGTATGAAATGATTACGCGCGGGGCTCAAGCGCAAACAAGGGTTGGCCGAACTCGACCGCGTCGCCGTTTTCCATCAGGACGTCGATGACGCGCCCGGCGACCTCGGACTTGATCTCGTTCATGAGCTTCATGGCTTCGATGATGCACACGACCTGCCCGACCTCGATGTCCTGCCCCACTTCCACAAAGGCCGGCGCGTCAGGGGCCGGAGCCCAGTAGCAGGTGCCGACCATCGGCGATTTGATGACGACGCGTTTGCCGCTCTCTTCGGAAGCGGATGTCTTGGAGGCGGCGGGGGCCGGGGCGATCGGCTGGGGCATCCCTGTCACGTATTCGACGAGCTGCGCTCCGGTGGCCGGTGAGGCTTTCTTCAGGCGGATGCGCATCCCCTGGTGTTCCAACTCCAGCTCCACCAAGCCGCGGCTCTCCATGAGCTGGAGCATCTCTTCGATCAACCGGAACGCTTCACGCTCTGAGGATCGGCTGCGCTTTTCCACGGTCACCTCGCAGGTTGCTGCGCTCCCCTCCCAAGGAGGGCGCGTTACACTCGGGACACGTAGGTCCCCGTGCGGGTGTCCACCCGCACCATCTCCCCGGACTCCACAAACAGCGGCACCTGAACCGAGACCCCGGTTTCAAGCTTCGCGAGCTTGTTGCTCGCCTTGGCGGTGTCCCCGCGGACGCCCGGCTCAGTCTCGGTGATCTTGAGGTCCATGAAGATCGGCAGCTCCAGGCCGATCATCTTGCCTTCGTAAAATTCGCCTTCCGCTTCCACGTTCTCTTTCAGGAAGCCGGCGCCTGGGCCGACGGTTTTCTCCGGGATTTGCATCTCTTCGAAGGACTGCATGTCCATGAAGTTGTAGATGTCGCCGGAGCGGTAGAGGAACTGCAGCTTGCGCTTCTCGATGAAGGCGTCCTGGAACTTCTCGCCCGAGCGGAAGGTCCGCTCCACCACCGAGCCGTTGGAGCGGCGCAGCTTGGTGCGCACGAACGCCCCGCCCTTGCCGGGCTTGACGTGCTGCCACTCCACGATCACGTACAGCTCCCCGTCAATCACGAGGGTCAACCCTGTTCTGAATTCACTCGTGCTGATCATCCCACCACCTGTCGCTGGCTTCGCCATTGGCGAAGCCACATCACGGGTATCGCGCTCCAAGCAGTCAAACCTAATGTTCCTATTGAGGCCGTGATGCGCCAGCTGCTAGCTGGCGCGACAGGTGGTGGGATCATCGGCTCATTCTCACCAACGCCACCGCCGCCATCAACCCCAGCCGGTAGCTCATCAGCCCGAATCCGCTGATCTGGCCGCGGCACACCGGCGCGATCAGCGACCGATGCCGGAACGACTCCCGGGCGTAGATGTTGGACAGGTGTACCTCGACCGCCGGGATCCCGGCCGCTTCCACGGCGTCGCGGATCGCCACGCTGGTATGGGTGTAGGCGGCCGGATTGATGACCAGCGCCTGCGCGGTCTTGCGGGCCCGGCCGATCAGCTCCACGATCTCACCCTCGTGGTTGGACTGCATCACGGTCAGCTTGACGCCGGCGCGCTTGGCCTCTTCACGCAGCATCCGGTTGATCTTCGCCAGATCCGCCGTGCCGTAGACCGAGGGACTGCGCGTACCGAGCAGGTGGAGATTGGGCCCGTGGATGACGAGAATGGCAAGAGGTTTCGCCATTACGCAGCGGTGGCGCTTTTCCCCTATGAGGGCAGCTCAGCTTCTTCGATCAGCATCACGGGAATGCCGTCCCGGATCGGGTAGCGGCGAGCGCACTGCACGCAGACCAGCCGCTCCCCTTCCAGCTTGACTTCCGTCTTGCACAACGGACACGCCAGGATTTCCAACAGCTTCGGGTCAATCATCCCACCACCTCCGTGTTCCGCCAAAGGCGGAGTCGCACATTCCGAAGACCAAGTCCGACTATAAGTCCGATGACCTGTTGTGATGCGACGGCCTGCCAGAGGCAGGCCCCCGGAGGTGGTGGGATCATGCCGGGACCTCCTGTTCAGATGGTTGACGGGTCTCGAGCCGCTCCAACGACGCAAGGTCGCCTTCGATCACGCGGACCTTTTCCCTTGCCTCGTCATAATTCTTCGTGGCGTTTCGAAGCTGATCGCCGAGCACGCGAAACTCCGCGTTAGAAAAGTCCCTGATCTTTGACGCCAGCGTCTGGAGGCCGGCCAGGATCTCTTCGGCGCGACGGCCGATCTGAAGCCCTTGGAGCCCCTGCGCGATCGCGGTCAGGTACGCCCAGAAGGTGAGCGGCGACACCAAGAAGACGTTCTGGCTGCGGGCATAATCATACAACCCGCCGTCTTCCACAAAGTCTTGATTCGCGATGAGTTCGTAAAAGACCGCTTCAGAGGGAATCGCCATGAGCGCAAAATTATAGGTGCCCTCTTGCGGCCTGATGTACGAATGGACTTCGTCGATTTTCTGCTTCACGTTTCGCTTGAATTCCGACCGGTAGGTCGAGCGGCGCTCCTCCGGAGCTTCCCGCATGCGCTTAAAATCTTCCAGTTGTAACTTCGAATCGATGGGGATGAGCTTATCGTTGAGCCTGATGACAAATTCGACTTTTTTCCCATCTGCAAATGTGTAATCTTCTTCATATTGCGAGGGCGGCAATTTATCGGCGATCAGCGTCCGGATGATCACTTCGCCAAGCTCCCCCCGAAGCTGTTGAGGTTTCAGCAGATTATTCAACTCATCCACCTTGTTCTGCAAGCCGGTCAAACTGTGAATGCGCGTTTCAATCGAACCCACACTCTTCTGAACCTCTTCAGCGGCCTTCGTGGCGCGCTGTTGCTGCTCCATGAGTTGGACACGGCCTTCATGCGCCCGTTCTGTAATGGCCGTGAGCTCCCCTTGAACAAGCTGTCTAAAACCGCCTTCCTTGAAGTGCCGCAACTCCTCCTGCAGCGAGGAGGCCGTGGTCTTCAACATGGTGGCCTCTCTGACCAAGTAGATGACCAGCACCGCCACCAAGCCGGCAGCCAGCAGCCCAAGCAGGGCGATCATGGGCCCCCGGCTTTGGCCATGTAGCGCATCCGAAGCTGATACAGGACGTCCTTCATCAGGCGCTCCTCATCGACGGAGAGATTCCCGCGCGTTTTCTCCTCCAGGATGCCCAGCACGTCGACGAGATAGCGCGCGTGGACCAGATTGGCCGCTTGCTTCTTGGTGACCGGATGCGGCGCATCACCCAACGCGATCAGCGCATCCATCGCCAGGCCGGAGACAAACAGGTCAAACCGCGCCTCCGGCATCTCCTGCCCGCCGCCGGCAGGCGCTTGCTCCGCTTCCGGAAGCCGCGCCGAGGGGTCCTGAACGACTGGTGCGGGCGCTCCCTGAGCAGCCGGTTGGTCAATCCGCTGCTTCTCCTGCTCTGCGCGCTCCTTCCATGACTCATCCACTTTCTTCTGCGGCATGTCACTCATTGGTCTACTCGCTTTCTTAATTAAAGATGATGCCGGCATACCCGACCGACGATTGCGGATCGCCTCCCGCCTCGGCGGAGGTCGCATACCGGACCAGCTCAGCCTGGGAGGCCCCCAGCCGCCTGACCGTCGAGAGCAGACAGGCAATGGGCCCGCCTGCGCACGTCGTGACGCGCAGATCGCGCAGGCGCTGGAGGAAGGCGGCGGCATCGAATGCGAGAATCGCCTCCAGCATCTGCGCGTCTTTGGCCGCGACGGCGTCGCGCGGCTCGTAATGGCTCAGGTCCGCGCTGGCCACGACCAGCACCGGCTCGGTTTCCCGCGCCAGACACCCGGCCAGGGCCTGGGCGACCCGCTCGACCTCGTCAGCCTGCTCGCTGCCGATCACGATCGGCACGATCGTCAGATCCGCTGGACCTAACACCTGGAGAAACGGGAGCTCGACTTCAATCGCGTGCTCCCCGCGATGGGCCAGACCATCGGCTTCCAGCAAGGGGCACGCCTCCACGAACGCCTGCGCGAGCGGTTCATCCACGGCCACCTCGCCCAGCGGCGTCGCATACGCGCCCGCCGGCATCAGGCTCCAGGCCGGACCATAGCCGGTGTGGTTCGGCGCCAGGATCACGCACCGTCGAGGAATCACCACCCGGCCAAGCGTCTGACCCGCCACCGCGCCGGAATAGTGATAGCCGCCGTGCGGGATCACGACTCCCACGCCATGGATGCGCGGATGGCTGCTGCCCGCAAGACGCTCGACCGTGTCACGCAAGGCCGCCGCATCCGCGGGATAGCACAATCCCGCCACCGCCGCGCGGCGCACGCGCTTAACGGCCGTCAGGAGTGGCATGGGCTTCCACCGGCGGCGTGCCGTTGGGTCCGACGATGATCTCCGCACGCTGGGGCAACCGCAGATACTGCCTGGCGGCTTCCTGGACCATGGCGGCGCTCACCGCCAGGATGCGCGACTCATACTGGGTCCACGCCTGGGCCCCCAGGCCATAGAGCTCATCCAAGGCGCAGCGTTTGGCCAACCCCCCAAGGCGCTGGATGTCCAGGCGATGCGCTCCGATGAGATACTGCTTGGCCTGTTCCAATTCTTCGTCGGTGACTCCGTCGTGCGCCATGAGCTCCAGCTGCCGCTGCAACGTGTCCAGGACCGCCTGGCGATCGCCGGGCCGGGTCGCCGCATAGATCATCAGATACCCGGGATCCCAGCCGGGCACATTCACCGCGCCCAACGTGTACGACAAGCCCTGCCGTTCGCGAACCGCTTGAAAGAGCCGCCCGCTCATGCCGGACAAGATCGCCGTCAGCACATCGAGCGTGTCGCGGTCCGCAGCCGTCACGCGCGTGCCGCGGAAGCCCATCATGATCACGCTTTGCTCCTTGGGCAGCGTCAAGGAGGCCTGGCGGATGCCGTCGAGCTTCTCTTCAGGAAGCGTCTGGGGCCACGGCGCCGTTCCGGGGGCCAACCGACCAAACTGACGCTCAAGGGTTTGGCGCACCGAATCGGCTTGCACGTCCCCAAAGACGGCGATCACCAGGTTGCCCGGCACCAGGTACTGCTTGGCGAATCGCAGACAGTCCTCGCGCGTCAGACGGGCGATCGTCTCCTTGCTCCCCAGAGGATCAAACCGGTACGGATGGGAGGCGAACAACGTCCGGCGCAACAGGCGGCCGCTGACATCGAACACATCATCCTCGCGAGCGTCCAGCTCCTTGAGGATGAGCTGCCGTTGAAGGTCCAGCTCCTCCTCGGGAAACGTGGCATCGGTCAGCAGCTCATGAATCAGCGCCAACCCTTCAGGCAGATCTTCCGATAAGAGCTGCAGCGACAGCCCGAATCCATCCCGCCCGCTGAAGGCGTCCAGCGCGCCGCCCAGCGATTCCACCTCCGACGCGATCTGGGTCGCGCTGCGACGGGAGGTGCCTTTCAGCAGCAGTTGGGCCATGAAGTTGGACAGCCCTTGCGTGTCTTGCGTCTCGGCCCGCACCCCGCCGCGGCTCACCGCCACGATCACCGCCATCGGAAGCTGGCGCTCCTGCCCCACCAGGACTGTGAGCCCATTGGGCAGGACGGTCTTCGAAACGGCCGGCTGGGACGGCGCTGACGGAGGAGGCGGCGCAGCCGACGCGGCCGCCGGCTCAATCGTCGCCAGGGTCATGCGAGCGCGATCGAGATAGCGAGCCGCCGCCTGCTGGATCTGCCCGGCTGTGAGGCGTTCCACCGCGTCGACGTAGCGCGCGGAAAACGCCGGGTCGCCCGTCATGGCCAGGGAGTTGGCCAGATCATCAGCTTTCGATTCGATCGTCTGCCGATGAAAGACGTACGCCGCCACGACCTGGCGCTTGGCTTTTTTGAGTTCCTGCTCCGTCACGCCGCGCCCCTTGACGCCTTCCAGCACCTCCAAGGCGGCATCAACCGCCGCCGAGACCTGTCCCGGGTCCGTGCGCAAGAACACACTGAAGGCGCCGGGGTCGAAGGGGGTGTAGTTGGCCGCGCCCGCCGCGTGGGCCACTCGCCGCCTGCGAATCAGCGTCTCGTAGAGCCGCGAGCTTTGCCCTTGGCCCACGATGCTGGCCAGGACGTCCAACGCGTAGAGATCCGGATCCGCCAAGCGAGTCGAGGGAAAACCGATCAGGCCATAGGCGGCCTGTATGGGGAGCTCCTCCCGGGCCTGCCGCACACTCATGGCCGGCGGCTCCTGGGGGATCGCCACCTGATAGGGCGCTCCGCGCGGCCAGGCGCCGAATGTCTTTCGTACCAACTCCGGAAACGCCGCCGAATCCACGTCCCCCACGCAAGCCAGCACGACGTTGTTCGGGACATACTGCGCCTTGTGCAGCGCGCGCATGTCCTCGACGGTCAGCTTCTCCAGGAGGGACCGGTAGCCCAGGATGGGGTGGCGGTAGGGATGCACCAGGAGATGATGGCTCCAAAACACCTCCTGGAGGCGGCGCTCGGGATCGTCGCGGTTCATGTCCAGCTCCGAGAGGATCACGGCCCGCTCCTTCACAAATTCCTCCTGGGGAAACGTCGCAGACGTCAGGATATCGGCGAGCATCTCGAGCGCCTGGCCCAGGAAGCGGGATTCGACGAACAGGCTCACGCCGGTGGAGTCGTGCCCGGTGAAGGCGTTGATGGTCCCGCCGTAGCGGCGCACTTCCTGGTCGATCGTGCCGGCAGGCCGTGAGGGCGTGCCTTTGAAGAGCATATGCTCGATCGCATGGGTGATGCCGGTGCCCAGGTAGGCCCCTTCCCCGCGCAAGCCCCCGAGGATGCGCGCGTCAATGGCGATCAGGGGCTGGCGGTGATCCTCTTGCCAGACCACCTGCAAGCCGTTCTCCAGGGTCAGTTGGGCGAAGGGATCCTGGTGAACCGCGGTTGGCTGCGTCTGCGCCTTGGCACACCCCGACAAGGACATCGTCATGCTGATGCTGAGGAAGATCAGGCCGCGATGGGACACGGTGCGTGGAATGCGGGCACGAGCTAACTGGGCGCCAGCCAGGAAGGAAGCGTCACTTGGTGGAGAGAGTGCGGGCCCGCCGGCTGATCGCCTGCCGCATCTCACGGCGCTTGCGCTCACTGGGCTTTTCGTAATGCTTTTTGGCTTTGAGGGTTTTGAGGATGCCCTCGCGCTCCACCAGGCGCTTGAAGCGCCGCAACGCTTTCTCAAGGTTTTCGTCGTCTCTAATCTCAACCCGTGACATGGCTGTGTCCTTTCATAAACGTCTATTATAGAAGGCGTCCGAAAGCCTGTCAACTGCCGCCCGCCAGCTTGGAGTTGGCGGCATTGCCAATCAGCGGACCTGCAGGACGAGTTTGCCGCGGGTGTGGCCGCGCTGGATCAGCTCGTGGGCTTTCCGGGCTTCGGCCAGCGGAACAACTTGCTCGACATGAGGCTTGATCACGCCAGCATCAATCAAGCGGGCCAGCTCATCGAGCTGGGCGGCATTGGGTTGAACGAAGACAAAGTGCGCGCGGATGCCGCGCAGGGCGGCCTTCAGGCGCGAGAACGGTTCCAGGATGGACACCAGGACGCCGCCTCGTTTGAGCACGGCAAACGAACGGCGCAGCACGTCGCCTCCCACGGTATCGAACACCACATCGACCTTCCGCACCGCATCTTCAAACTTCGTGGTCGTGTAATCGATGATCTCATCCACCCCCAGGGAGCGCACGAACTCCGCGTTGCGCCCCGAGGCCGTGCCGATGACGCGGGCACCTTTCCATTTGGCCAACTGCACCGCGAAATGGCCGACCCCGCCGGCGGCGGCATGGATCAGCACGGTCTGTCCTGCGTCAAGATGCGCGACGTCAAAGAGCGACTGCCATGCCGTCAAGCCTGCTAGCGGCACCGCGGCGGCCTGGAGAAAATCCACTGAGGCGGGTTTGCGCGCCACCTCGCTGGCCTTCACGGCGATGTAGTCGGCATAGGCGCCATCGCGGTTGACGTCGGGCCGGGAGTAGACGGCGTCACCGGGTGTGAAGCTCGTCACACCGGCACCCACCTCTTCAACCACGCCGGCCACGTCCCAGCCGAGAATCAACGGCAAGCGGTATCGTAAGAGGGCTTTGAGGTGGCCTTCCCGGATTTTCCAGTCCACCGGATTGACGCCGGCAGCATGAACCTGGATGAGCAGTTCTCCTGCTGCAGCAATCGGCCGGGGGGCTTCCTCATACTGCAGCACCTCCGGCCCGCCATAGCGATGAATGCGGACAGCTTTCATCGGAATGAGAGTATGCGAACGGGTCCCTTCGGAACCCGGTACGGGTTTTCCCACATGGAGGATCCGAATTAGTCCCCTTGCGCTGAACAGATACTTTGCGTCCCAAATGTGCCAGCCCGGATCAGCGATGCGGGACGATGTGGAAAAACCAGAACCGGTAACCTATGTTCCAAAGCGATAGTGCTTGCGGACGGCGTGCGTCACCTGCCAGGTACAGGCCAGCCCCTTCGGGAAGGTCACCAGGTCGCCGGGGTGGATCGTCACGCGGCCCTGCTCGGTGATCACCGTCACCTCGCCTTCGAGGAAGTAGCAAGTCTCCGCCTCCTCATAGACCCAGTCGAAGGTGGAGCGCTCCTTCGTCCAGATCGGCCAGGTCGTGACGCCCAGGGTCTTGAGCCGCTCCTCCGTGGGTCGTTCCACTTTGATCCGCGTGTCCGTCTGTGCGGTGGGCATGACCTCCTCCTTGGTTCAGCGTTCCTCTCGGCTGATGAATTCAGTCCTGTGCACCGGAATTCCCAACGAGACGTTCCGACATGTGCCAACAGCCCCACGGTCTTGATTTCTTCAACTGCTTCAACCCTCGCATGAAATCATGTGGGGCCAGCCCGGATCAGCGAGGCGGGACTACGTAGGATGCCTCCAGGTTTCCCCTGCGCTTCCCTCAACGTGTCCCCTCGGAACCCGGTACGGGTTTTCCACAGACGCATTCCCATTCGTGATTAACCAGTCTGGGAGCCGAGGAGGAATTCCAGGGGCACGACGATGGTGCGGGAGGGCTCCTTGAGGGAGGGGGGAAATGAGGGGAAGGGACTTGAGTTCTTGATGATCTTCAGGGCGATATCCTGGAGGAAGCGCGAGGTGGTGGAGCGATCGGCCGCGATGCTCACGGAAGACACCTGCCCGGTGGCCGCCAGCACAAACGACACGTAGACCAATCCTTCAGCGCGCTCGTCCCTCGCTGGCGCTCGGGATCCTGGGCGAGGAATCCCGAGGTCCTCCGAGGGACCGGTCAGCCAGGTCTGGCGATTGGCGATGCGCTGGATTTGCTCCCGGATGGCGCTGAAATAACTCAGCAGCACCGGGTCGCCTTGCGCCGCCTCCACCAGATTCGTCAGGTCCACGACCGCCGAGCGGTTCATCCCCGCCTCCGACAGCGCCGGGGGAAGATTCATCACGGCCCGATCGGGGATGCGAATCTGCGGCGCGGGGTTGGCAACACCCGGGAGGCTCCCCTGCCCCTCCAGTGTGGCCAGTTGGCGCTGCAGATGCAACACCTCCTGCTCCGCCGCCCGGTATTCATAAATCACCTCCATGGCTTTGCGGTCTTGCTCGCGCTGTTGGTGGCGCAGGTGCACCGACCGGATGCCCAACAACAGCGCATGGAAGGCGAGCGAGACGCTAAACGCGATCGCCAACCGCCGGTCCATCATGGCTCCGCGGGCCAGCCGTGTTCCCCGACCAGCGGTACGAAGACGCACTGGGTCAGCGTCGTGAGGCGCATCTGGCCGGAGCGTTTTTCGGCCAGCGTCAAGGTCTGGGTCTGTGGCGATCCGACGGGGATGACGAGCCGCCCTCCGTCAGCCAATTGCTCGACCAGCGGCTGCGGGATGCGAGGCGAACCGGCGGCCACGACGATGCCATCGTAGGGGGCATGCTCCGGCCATCCCAACGAGCCATTGCCCGGGGAGATGTGGACGTTCAAGAATCCCAATTGTTCAAGCCGTCTGAGCGCGCCGGACGCCAGCTCCGGCAATCGCTCGACGGAGTAGACCTCCAGAGCCAGCTCCGCCAGGATCGCCAGTTGGTAGCCGGAGCCGGTCCCGACTTCCAGGACCCGCTCATGGCCCTGGAGCTTCAGGAGCTGGACCATGAGCGCCACCATGTAGGGCTGGCTGATGGTCTGCCCTGCCCCGATGGGAATCGGATGATCCTCATACGCCTGCGCCTGCTGATCGGGCGGCACGAACAGATGCCGGGGCATCCGGCGGAACGCCTCCAACAGGCGCGGATCGGTGATCCCCCGCAGCTCGAGCTGCTCGCGGACCATCTGCCGTCGAGGTTCCTCAAAGGCCATTCCTCCACCTGCTAACCGACACGAGGAGGGAGGAGCAGATAGCGCAGCACCAGCCGAACGAAGCGCAGGCCATCCACGATGGGCTGGATGTGGCTGGAGTGATGCTCGTAGATCGCGTGAATGGGGATCGAGCTGATCCGCCAGCCCCCGCGCGAGGCGGCAAGCACGAGCTCGGTTTCGATGTCGAAGTGGCGGCAGGACAGGCGCATCTGCTCCAGAACCTCCCGACGGATCACGCGGAACCCGCATTGGGAATCAGGGATGTCCTGGCGCGCCACCCACGAGACGACCCGCGACATCACCTGGTTGGTCCATCGCCGAATCCGCGGCATGCGCCAGCGTTCCTGCACGCGGTTGCCCACCACCATCGCCACTCCATCGCGGGCGGCTTCCTCCAGGAAGCGGGGAAGCTCGGCGGGATCATGCTGCCCGTCGCCATCCATGATGACCACGGCATCATAGTCCGTCTCCACGGCAAAGGCAAACCCGCTGCGAATGGCAACGCCCTTGCCGTGGTTGGCGAGATGACTGATCACCAAGGCTCCTGAGGCGGCCGCCACCTGCGCCGTGTCGTCGGTGGAGCCGTCGTTGACGACCACCGCATCAAGCTTGAGCTGCCGGATGTGGCGGATAAGGGGGCTCAGGGTCTTGGCGGCATTGTAGGCGGGGATGACCACGCACGATCTGAGGTTAGCGGGCATCAGCGGCGCGGTGTTCAAACAACGGTTGGAACATCAACCACTGGCTCGGATAGCGGCGGATGACGCCTTCCATGATGCGGGCATAGCGTTGGGTCAGCGCCACCACCTGGGAGGCATCGTGCGCCTTCGCCGGAGGCTCCACGGCGTCTCCCACATGAAACCGCAAGCGCCAGGGGCCTTCGCGGATCACAAAGACCGGGAGGGCCGGCGCACCACTGCGCAGGCTTAAGAGGGCCGGCCCGCGCGGCAGCGTGACGGAGCGGCCGAAGAACGACACCGTCACGCCATTCGTGCCGAACTCCCGATCCCCCATGAGCCCCAGCAGCCATCCCTCCCGGAGCCGCTGTAGGCATCGAGCCGTCGCCCCGACTCCCAAGGGAATCGGCTCTACGCCGCAGCGAAGGCGCTGGCGATCAAAGAACTGATTCACGCGCGCATCGCGATGCGGCAACACCACTGCACCAACCCGATATCCCAGGCGGTGCAACGTGATCCCCCCCAGCTCCCAGTTGCCCAGATGCGCGCTGAGGAGGATGGCTCCGCGATACGGCCGCAGCGCCGCGCTGACCTCTTCGGTCCCCTCGACGGTCGTCGCGGGTCGAGCCGCGCGATGCGCGCTCACAAACTCCACGAGATACCGCGCGAAGTTGCGAAACACCTCCCGCACCGCCGGGGCGTCGCCGGAAACCGGCCCTCCCACAATGACGCTGAGGTTGGCTTGCACGGCCGCCCGATCCTTGGGCGAGAAACGCCATTGGACATCCGCCAACCCCTCGGCCAGCGACCAACAGACGCCGCGCGGCAGCGTTCCCGTCGCCCATTGGGCCAGGCGATACAGGAGAGAGCGACTCATCCCACCCTGGCAACGCCTTGATTCGCCAGGTCCAGCAACAGCCGGGCGGTTTGCAGGGCCGAGTCCGGATGCGCCATCCGGGCCGCCTGCTCCCGCAGACGCTGCAATTGTCCGGGGTCTTTCAGGAGTTGCGCCACCACGTCCCTGGCGGTCTGCGGGCTGCTCAGCTGCACCGCCGCACCCTGCGCCAACAAGTGCCGCGCGTTGCACAGCTCCTGACCCGGAATGGGCGTGACGATCAGCATCGGCAGATGCTTCGCGAGCGCCTCGGCCGTCGTCAATCCTCCGGGTTTGGTGATGATGAGCGTCGCGATGTCCATCAATTGCGGCACCGCATCAACGTAGCCGCTGGCAAAGACCGGATGGTGAAAGCGCTGCCGGTGAAACCACTCCAGCAGGGCATCGTTGGTGCCGGTCAGCACGAGGAACTGGCACGGGTGGGACACTTGATCCAAGCTTTGCATCAATTCACGGATCGGCCCAAAGCCCCCTCCACCTCCCATGATCAGGATCACCGGTGTGGCCGGTTCCAGTTGGAAGTGGGCGTACGTGGCGGGGCGATCCACCGGGTCCAAAAACCGCGGCTCCACCGGAATCCCATAGACCCGGATCCGGTCCGGATGGATCCCCTGCGCCATGAAGCGCTGCTTGACCTCCTCCGACGGGACCACATAGGCCTCGATGGTGTCATGGACCCAGTACAGATGCGGGGCGAAATCCGTCAGGACGCCGACCAGCGGGATGCGCAGCCGCCTCTGCTGTTTGAAATCGGCCACCATCCCGCAGGGGAAGGCTTGCGTGCAGACGATCGCATGGGGTTGGGTCGTCTCCAAGAGCCGTTGGAGCTTGCGGCCGTGGTAGCGATGCAGGAGCGTGCGCATGTGCTGCACCCGCCGGTGAATTCCGGGGTTATCGTAGAGATACTCCCATACGTCGGGATAGTGGCGGATCATCGACAGGTAGGACTGCGTGATTGCCGAGCGGACGAAGCGGCTGGTGTAGTCGAAGGCGTCGACGCTGAGGACTTGGCAGGTGGGATCCAGGCGGCGCAGCCCCTGGGCGATGGCCTGGCTGGCATGGTGATGACCGGAGCTGGTCGTCACATGCATCAACAAGATGCGACGGCCTGCCATTAGAGGGGTGAAGGGTCAAGGGTGGAGGGTGAAAAACTCGTTCACCATACACCCTTCACCCTTGACCAGCACTTTTCAGCTTTCCATGCGCAGGATGCGGTCGATGCGCTTGACGGCGTCCTTCAGGCGGGACTCCGGTTCCACGAGGGCAAAGCGCACGTAGCCTTCCCCGTATTCCCCGAAGCCCGTGCCCGGCGCCGCCACGACCCCGGCTTCCTGCATCAAGAGCGTCGCAAACTCGAGCGACGTCAGCGCGCTGAACTTGAGCGGGATCCCTGCCCAGACATAGAAGGTGCTCTTGGGCAGCCGTATGTCCCACCCGATCCGATTCAACCCTCCGACGAACACATCCCGGCGCTTGCGATACGTCTCCACGAGCTGCTGCACGTAGTCCTGCGGGCCCAGCAGCGCGCTGATCGCGGCGGCCTGCACCGCGCGGAAGATCCCAAAATCCACGTAGCTTTTCGTCTTGGCCAGCGAGGCCAGGATGTCACGGTTGCCCACCGCGAAACCCAGGCGCCATCCCGCCATGCTATAGGATTTCGAAAACGTGTGGAACTCGACGGCCACGTCCTTGGCGCCCTTGACCTGCAGGACGCTGGGCGCTTTGGCGCCGTCGTAGACGAAGTCCGAGTAGGCAAAGTCGTGGACGAGCATGATGCGGTGCGCCTTGGACCAGCGCACGGCCTCCTGGAAGAATGGCAGGTCCACGGTGGCGGTCGTCGGGTTGTGCGGGTAGCTCAAGAACAGCATCTTGGACATCCGCAACACTTCCCGGTTGATGCCCTTGAGGTTGGGCAGGTAATGATGCTCCGGGGTTGTCGGGATGCTATACAGGATGCCACCCGCCATGATGACACCATTGAAGTGGACTGGATAGGCGGGGTTGGGCACCAGCGCGATGTCATCGTTGTTCAAGAACGCCAGCGACAGGTGCGCGATGCCTTCCTTGGAGCCGATGAGCGGCAGCACCTCGGTGCGCGGGTCCAACTGCACTTTGAACTTGCGGTCATACCACTCGGCCATGGCGTCTTTGAGCTTGCGCTCGACGTCGCCGTCGGCGCGGGAATAGCGGTGATTGGCCGGATCTTTCACCTCTTTGACCAGCGCGTCCACGACGTGCTTCGGCGGCGGCAGGTCGGGGTTGCCCATCCCCAGGTCGATGACGTCGATGCCGCGCTGGCGGGCCTGGGCCTTGAGATCGTCGAGGATCGTGAACAAATACAGCGGCAGCCGCTTCATCCGGTTGGCTTCCTGAAACATCCGTTGCTGGGTGCGCTTGGCCTCAAGCGCCTGGCGCTCCTGCAGGTGCTGCTTGACGCGTCTTAAGATGGGGTGTTTGGTTAACGAAGAGTTTCGTGGCATTCCACTGCTCCTCCTAGAGCCTCAATCGCGTCAACGGCGTGGTATGAGCTGCGCACAAACGGCCCGGCCTTCACCCAGGTGAACCCGGCCGCGTAGGCCAGCCGCTCGAACTGCGCAAACCGCTCAAGGCTGAGATATTCCATCACCGGCAGATGCGCTGGGGTCGGGCGCAGATACTGGCCGAGCGTCAGGTGCGTGCAGCCCACTTCGCGTAAGTCGTCAAAGGTCCGACACACTTCCTCTTCACGTTCTCCAAGACCCAGCATCAGGCTGGATTTGATCAGGTTCGTGGTCTTCAACGCGGCGGCCTGCTGCAGGACATCGAGCGAACGCCTGTAATCCGCCTGCGGCCTGACCAGCTCGGAGAGCCGTTCGATGGTTTCCACGTTGTGCGCAAACACCTCCGGCTGGGCGTCCATGACGGCGCCAATCAGCTCCGGACGCGCATGGAAATCCGGCACCAGCACTTCCACCGTCACGCCGGGGTTGACCCGGCGCACCGCGTCGATGACCCGCACGAAGTGTCCTGCCCCTTCATCCGGCATGTCGTCGCGCGCCACCGAGGTGATGACCACATGCCGCAGCCCAAGCCGCTTGACCGCCTCGGCCAGCCGCCAGGGCTCATCCTGCGCGACGGGCTGGGGCTTGCCGTGCTCGACCGCGCAGAAGCGACAACTGCGGGTGCAGCGCTCGCCCAGAATCATGAACGTTAATTGGCGCCGGCTCCAGCATTCCTGCAGATTCGGGCAGAGCGCGCTCTGGCACACCGTCACCAGGTCGAGACCTTCAATTAATCCGCCGACCATTCTGGCGGTGCCGTTGGGTGAAAACTGCTGCTTCAACCATTCCGGATACCTTCGCATCAGACGGCCACTTTGACAGTTTTCATCCGATCAATAATCGCATCGGCCATCTGGCTCGTTCCCGCGGCTGTCGGATCGTTGCGATCGGCTTTCAAGTCGTAGGTGACGCTCCGACCTTCGCGGATGACCGCGCGCACCGCGGCCTCCAGCTTCTTGGCTGCGTCCCGTTCGCCTAAGTATTCCAGCATCATGACGGCGGAGAGGATCATGGCCGTCGGGTTGACTTTGTTTTGGCCGGTGTATTTGGGCGCGCTGCCGTGGACGGCCTCAAACAGCGCCACGTGGTCGCCGATGTTCGCCCCCGGCGCCACACCCAGGCCCCCGACCAGGCCGGCGCACAGGTCCGAGAGGATGTCGCCGTAGAGGTTGGGCAGCACCAGCACGTCAAACTCCTGGGGGCGCAGCACCAACTGCATGCAGGTGGCATCCACCAGGCGGTCTTCAAATGCGATGCGCCCAGCGTAGTCCTGCGCCACCCGACGGGCGGTTTCCATGAACAGCCCATCGGTGAACTTCATGATGTTGGCCTTGTGGATGGCCGTGACTTTCTTGCGGCCGTACTTAAGGGCGTGCTCAAACGCAAACCGCACGATCCGCTCCGAGGCCGCTGCCGAGATCGGCTTGAGGCTGATCGCCGAGCCATCCCGCAGCGGCTGGTCGGTCAGCGTCTTGATCTGCGCGATGAGCTGCCCGGCCTCCTTCGAGCCGGCGGCGAACTCAATCCCCGCGTAGAGGTCTTCGGTATTCTCGCGCACGATGACCAGATCGACCTTCGTGAACGGCGCGCGCACCCCTTCGTAGGAGCGGCAGGGCCGCACGCAGGCATACAGGTCCAATTGCTTGCGCAGCGCCACGTTGACCGAGCGAAACCCCTTGCCGATGGGTGTGGTGATCGGCCCTTTGATCGCCAACTTCGTGTCGCGCACCGACTGCACGGTCTCATCGGGAAGCGGCGTGCCGTGCTTGGCGATCGCAGCCTCGCCGGCGATGTGCTCTTCCCACTTGAACGCGATACCCGTGGCTTCCAGGCAACGCCTGGCGGCCAGCGCGACTTCGGGGCCGATGCCATCACCGGGGATGTACGTGACGCGATAGGCCATCAGGAGTGTTTGGCGAGCCAGTCCTTCAGACTGGCAAGCCCTTCGTCGATGACATTCATGGAAGTCGCGAAGCTGAAGCGCACGTGATCCTTGGAGCCGAATCCTTCGCCAGGCACCACGGCCACCAGCGCGTCCTCCAGCCACCGCGCCGCAATCGCCTCAGCCGGCTGCTTGAGTTTGCCGATGTTGCCCCAGGCGTAGAAGGCGCCCTGCGGCATGACGCATGATAAGCCGGGCAACTGATTTAAACCGTTCACTAAGCGATCACGTCGATGCTGAAACTCGTTTCGCATCTCACTTACCGAACTCTGATCGCCCGTAATAGCGGCAAGTGCTGCATATTGACTGATTGAAGTAGGGTTTGATGTTGAGTGACTCTGCAGCGTTGTCATGGCGTCAATAATGTTCTTAGGCCCTGCTGCGTAGCCAATGCGCCAACCGGTCATGCTGTAAGCTTTTGAGACGCCGTTCACGATGATGATCTGCTCACGCAACTGAGGAGCCACCGTGAAAATAGAGGGGGACTTTGCAGGTTCAAAGACAATTTGATCGTAGATTTCATCGCTGATGACGATCAGCTGATCTCCCTGACTCTTGCGTTTGATGACGTCAGCGATTTCCTTGAGCCGCTGTTCCCCGATTACTGCGCCGGTCGGATTAGAAGGACTATTGAGGATGATCGCCTTTGTGCGGTCATTGATACTCTTTTCGATTTCACTTGGATCCGGTTGGAACTGATCTGCCTCACGCATCTGCACGATCTTCGGCTGGGCATCAGCCAACTGCACCAGTGGCACATAACTCACCCAGTAGGGAGCAAGAACAATCACCTCATCACCAGGTTCACAGATCGCCTGGAGAGCGTTATACAACACATGCTTGGCTCCACAGGAGACGATCACCTCGACACCGTCATACCCTGGTGGCCCCAGGCGCCGACCTAAGTCGTTGGCGATGGCTCCCCGCAACTCCGGAATGCCAGCCGCAGCGGTGTATTTAGTGTGGTTGTGTTGAATCGCCTGAATTGCGGCGTCTTTGATCGCCTGCGGCGTGGGAAAATCCGGCTCCCCGGCGGTGAAATCGAGCACCGGCTTGCCGGCTTGTCGGAGGGCTTTGGCTTTCGCGGCGAGGGCTAAGGTCGCTGACGCTTCAATCCCTCGAAGCCGATCCGCCACGAGTGATCCCATGGTGGGCCTCGGCGTTAGGCCTGCTGGAGTGATCGCTTCTTCGGCTTGAACAGATCGCGCAAGCCTTCGAGGAACTTCTTGGGCTTGGGAGCTTTCTCTTCGCCTTTCGGCGATGGGGCCTGCCCGGACTCAGGGGCCTTGGGGGCGGCGGGCGGCTTCGCCTTGCCTTTCGGGGGCGCCTTCGACGCCTCGACCGGAAGACGCGTGAATTCCAGGAGCGCCATCGATGCGCCATCGCCGATGCGGGGGATGAGCTTCAACACGCGGGTGTAGCCGCCCTGGCAATCCAAAAATCTCGGGGCGACCTCCGCAAAGAGCTGCTTGACGACATCCCGATCCTTCACGATCCGGAACGCCTGACGACGGGCGTGGACGCTGCCGTCTTTGCCCAGGCTGATGAGCCGATCCCCCAGGCGCTGCATTGCCTTGGCCTTGGTCAGGGTTGTGCGAATCCGCCCATGGCGCAGCAGCGCCACCGCCATGTTCGAGAGCATGGCCTGGCGGGGTTCTGCCGGGCGTGAGAGTTGTCCGTGTCGTTTGGCATGCCGCATCGTGACTCCTAGCGCGGGAGGGCGAGGACCTCGGTGTCAGGCTTCGGATTGGGCTTGCTCAGGCACACCCATGCCCAGCGCCAGGTTCATCCCTTTGAGCAACTCGTCGATCTCGGCCAGAGACTTCTTGCCGAAGTTGCGATATTTCAGCAACTCCTGCGGCTCCTTCTGCACGAGCTCACCGATCGTGTGGATCTTCGCCTCGCGCAAGCAATTGGCCGCGCGCACCGAGAGCTCCAGCTCGGAGATGGGCGTGCGCAGCTTCTCCAGCAATTCCTCGCTCACCGGTGAGGGCACCTCTTCTTCCGGCTCCTCCGGCAGGACGCCGAAATTGACGAACAGATCCAGGTGCCGCTGGAAGATGTTGGAAGCGTAGAGCAAGGCATCCTTCGGGGTCATCGCCCCGTTGGTCCAGATCTCCAGGATCAGCCGGTCGTAGTCCGTGACCTGGCCGACCCGGGTGTCCTCGACGGAGAAGTTGACCCGCTTGACCGGGCTGAACAACCCATCGATCGGGATCGTGCCGATCGGCTGATCCTCCTTGCGATGCCGATCGGCGGGCACGTAGCCCCGTCCCCTGGCCACCTCCAGCTCCATGCGAAACGGTTGGGTTTTGGTCAGGGTGCATAGGTGCACATCCGGATTGATCACCTCAATGGTCTCATCGGTGGTGATGTCCTCAGAGGTAATCGGACCCTTCTTGCTGCGCTGAATCACCAGAGTCTTCGGCTGCCGGGTGTGGGAGCGCAGCACCAGTTGCTTGACGTTCAAGACGATCTGGGTCACGTCTTCCAGCACGCCGGGGATGCTGCTGAACTCATGCAAGACCCCGTCGACCTTGATCGAAGTCACGGCCGCGCCCTCGATCGACGAGATGAGCACCCGCCGGAGGCTGTTGCCGATGGTGGTGCCGAACCCGCGCTCAAACGGCTCGGCCACGAACTTGCCGTAGGTGTCCGTCGACGAGGACTCCTCGCACGCGAGCTTCTTGGGCATGGCAAAATCCCGCCAAAGCATTCCCATGATGCACTCCCTCCTATGACCTGGCTTACTTCGAGTAGAGCTCGACGATCAGTTGTTCCTGAATCGGCAGCCCCACGTCGTCTTTTTGAGGCAGCCGCACGATCAGCCCTTTGAGCTGCTTGGGATCCACCTGAATCCAGGCCGGCACCGGCCGGTCTTTGGTCAGCTCCAGGTTCTGCTGCACCCGCGCCTTCCACCCATTGCTCTGCGGGGCGACCTGGACCACATCGCCCGCATTGACGGGAGCGGACGGCACGTCCACGACCTTGCCGTTCACCGTGATGGCCCGGTGCTTCACCAGATGACGGCCCTCGTTGCGCGACGTGGCAAAGCCCATCCGGAACACCACGTTATCCAAGCGCTGCTCCAACTGCTGCAGGAGCATCTGCCCGGTCACGCCCTTGGTTTTCTGGGCGCGCTGAAAGTAGCGCTTGAACTGGCGCTCCAAGACCCCGTAGATGCGCTTGGCCTTCTGTTTCTCGCGCAGCTGCACCCCGTAGTCGGACAGCTTCACGCGGATTTGGCCATGCTGGCCCGGCGCATAGGCGCGCTTCTCCAACGGACACTTGACGGTATAGCACTTCAGCCCTTTGAGGAAGAGCTTCACCCCTTCCCGACGGCACAACCGGCATGACGGCCCGACGTAACGTCCCATCACTGCCTCGCTCCGCTCGGCAGAGTGATGAGTGATGAGTGATGAGTGATGAGTGTGTGTTTCATCAGACTCGTCTCCGTTTAGGGGGACGGCAGCCGTTATGGGGAATCGGCGTGACGTCCTTAATCGCGGTGATCGACAGCCCCGCCTGCTGGAGCGATCGGATCGCCGACTCGCGACCCTGCCCAGGCCCCTTGACCCACACCTCGACCTCTTTCAGCCCCATATCCAGCGCCTTCTTGGCCGCATTCATCGCGGCGACCTGGGCGGCGTAGGGGGTGGACTTGCGCGAGCCGTGAAACCCGCTCGCCCCGGAGGCGCCCCAGCAGAGGGTGTTGCCCTGCCGGTCCGTGATCGTGATGATCGTGTTGTTGAAGGAGGCCAGGATGTGCGCGATGCCCTGAGCAGAAGTCACGCGCTTCCTGGTCTTCGGTTTGCGCGCCGGTGCCGACGCCGGCGCCGCTGCTGGCTGTTGTGGTGCTGGTGTCGTGGCCATGGTTGTCCTCCGTTAGGCTCTCACTGGCGCCGGCCCTGTCGGCTTGAGTCGCTTGCGCACCCCGACGCGAGGCCGAGGGCCTTTCCGAGTCCTGGCGTTGGTGCGCGTGCGCTGACCACGGACCGGCAGCCCCCGCTTGTGCCGCAGGCCGCGGTAGGAGCCGATGTCAATCAGGCGCTTGACGTTGGCCGAAATCTCCCGACGCAAGTCCCCTTCCACTTTATAGGTGGAGGAGATGACTTGCGCGAGCTTGGCCACCTCATCATCCGTCAGATCCTTGGCGCGCTTGTTCGGATCCATCTGCGCCTGCGCCAGGATCTTGCGCGAGAGGGCGGGGCCGATCCCGTAGATGTAGTTCAGCGCGACCTCAAGACGTTTGTCCTTTGGAAGATCAACGCCCACAATGCGTGGCATTCCTGCTCCTGCTTAGCCCTGCCGCTGCTTGTGCTTGGGATTCTTGCAGATGACCCGCACGATCCCCTTGCGGCGGATCAGCTGGCACTTGTTGCACACCCGTTTCACTGAGGCTCGAACTTTCATCGCGTCAATTGAGTTGCGTCAGGATCTCAGGTCCGTGGTCCGTAATCGCCACCGTATGCTCGAAATGCGCCGCCAGGGAATGATCTTTCGTCACCGCCGTCCAGCCGTCCGACAAGACTTCCACTTCCCACGACCCCATGGTGACCATCGGCTCGATCGCCAGGACCATGCCCGGCTTCAAGCGCGGGCCGCGATCAGGCGGACCGTAATTGGGGATCGGCGGATCTTCGTGCATCGCCCGGCCGATGCCATGGCCGACAAAATCCCGCACAATGGACAACCCTTCCCGCTCCACGACGTCCTGGACCGCGTGGGAGATGTCGGAGAGCCGATGCGCCGGCGTCGCCAGGCGAATGGCTTCCTCCAGCGCCCGTCGTGTGACGTCGATCAACTGCTGGGCGCCTTTCGGCAGGCTCCCGACGGCGACGGTCAGGGCCGCATCGGCGCAATAGCCCTCCAGCACCGCGCCGGCGTCCACGCTCACCACGTCCCCCTCGCGAATGACCCGCGCTCCCGGAATCCCATGCACGACTTCCTCATTAACCGACACGCAAATGGAGGCCGGAAACCCCCGATACCCTAGAAACGCCGGTTTCGCGCCTGCTGAGCGAATGAAGTCCAGCGCGGCCTCATCCAACGCTTTCGTTTTGACGCCGGGCTTGACCCGAGCAGCCAGCATCGCGAGCAATTGTGCCACCAGCGCTCCAGCTCGACGCATCCGCGCAATCTCCTCAGCCGTCTTCAATTCGATCATGCCCGGTCAGCCAGCCCTGCCGCTTCAACAGCCTCACGGCGGCTCGGAACGTTTGCTCGCTCGTCCCGCCACTTTCCAGCCGGTAGAGCAGTCGCCGACGACGGTAATAGGTCAACAGCGGTTTCACCTGCATCCGGTCGATCAGCAGGCGCTGGCGAATCGTCGCCACCTGGTCATCCTTGCGAACGCTCAAGGAACTTCCACAGCGATCGCACCGACCGGCTCGCGTGGGCGGCATGTTCTTTATGTGGTAAATCGCGCCGCACCGGCTGCAGACCCGGCGCCCGCCGAGCCTGACCACGAGCACCCGAGCGGGACAGCGCAAGGCGATCGCCCCATCCATCGGGTGGCGCGTGCGAGCGAGAAACGCGTCCAATCCCTGCGCCTGCCCGACGGTGCGTGGAAAACCGTCCAGCACCACGCCCTGCTTGAGCACGCGCCTGGAAAGTCGCTTCGTCATCACCCGCACCACGATCGCATCCGGCACCAGGCGCCCTGATGTCACGTAGCGGCTCACTTGCGTACCGAGGACGCTGCGCCGGCGAATTTCTTGTCGAAAGAGCTCGCCGGCTGACAGGTGCGCAAGCCCCAGCCGCCTGCTGAGCTGTTGGGCTAAGGTGCCCTTCCCGGATCCCGGCGGCCCTAAGAGCACGATCCTCAAACCCACGCGGGATCGGTTCAACGACGGCTCCGCAGCCGCCCGCGTTTCATGAATCCTTCGTAGTGCCGCATCAGCAGGTGCGACTCGATCTGCTTCATCGTGTCCAGCGTCACGCCGACCACGATCAGCAGGCTGGTGCCCCCGAAGAAGCCGGCCACCCGCTGGGGGATCCTCATCGAGGCCATGACGATGTCCGGGAAGATCGCGATCACCACCAGGTAGATCGCGGCGATGAACGTGACCCGCGTCAGGACCCGATCCAGGTATTCGACGGTCGACTGTCCGGGCCGGATCCCGGGGATAAAGGCCCCCACTTTCTTCATCTGCTCCGCCGCATCCAGAAACTGATGCGCGGTGATCGCCGTGCTGAAATAGGTGAAGAACAAAATCAGCACCGCATAGATGACGTTGAACGCCACCGAGGTGCGATTGAACCAGTCGGTGATCCCCCGAAGCTGCGGCACAAACCCTGCGATCTGGATTGGAAAATACAACAGCGACACCGCGAAGATGATCGGCAGCACGCCGCCCGTATTCACCTTCAAGGGCAGGTAGGTGCTCTGGCCCGCAAAGACCTTCCCGCCGACCACCCGGCGCGCGTACTGCACCGGGATGCGCCGTTGCCCCTGTTCGATGAAGATCACGACCAGCACCGCCGCCACGAACACCCCGAGCATGAACACCAGCGCCAGCGGCGCGATCGGGCTCTCGCCCAATCCTCCGGGCCCGAGCCGAACGCCGATGTCGCGGATCGCCAGGGGGATGCGCCCCACGATTGACGCGGTCATGATGAGGCTCATGCCGTTGCCGATCCCGCGCTCGGTGATCTGCTCCGCCAGCCACATGATCATCGCCATGCCCGCCGTCATCGTGAGGACGGTCAGGATCCGAAACGCCCAGCCGGGAAAGAGCACGATCTGCGCGTGAAACTGCGCGGGAATCGCCTTCTCCAGCAGCAGGCCGTACATCAGCGAGTTGATGACCGCCAGCACGACCGTGGCGTAGCGCGAATACTGGTGGAGCTTGCGGTAGCCGGCCATCCCCTCCTTGCGCAGCCGCTCAAGCGCGGGGATCGCGGTCGCCAGCAAGGTTTCCACGATGATCGTGGCGCTGATGTAGGGCATGATGCCCAAGGCAAACACCGTCGCCTTGGACAGCGCCCCCCCGGTGAACATGTCCAGGAGGTTGAGCAATCCGCCTCCGCTCGTCTGCGCCAGTTCGTCAAAGATCCGTCCGAGCTCTTTGCCATTGATGCCCGGCGTGGGGATAAAAATCCCCACCTCATAGATGGCGAGCATCCCCAGCGTGAACAGGAGACGCCGCCGTAGCTCCGGAATCTTCCACGCGTTGGCAAGCGCGCTCAGGAGCCGGAACATAATCCGTTAGGCCGTGGTGTTCGTTTTCAGAAGTTCAATGGCCCCGCCCGCCTGCGCCACCTTCGTGGTCGCGGAGGCGCTCGCCTGGTGGACCGCCACCGTCACGCGCTTGGCGAGCGTGCCATCTCCCAAGAGCTTGACGATGTGGCGGGCATCGCGAATGAGCCCGGCGTCTTCCAGCGCCTCCGGCGTGATGCGCTGTCCCTCTCCAAAACGGTTCAAGGCCCCGACGTTGATGATTTCCCGAATCGGCTCACGGCCCGTCGCCTTGCGTCGAAAACCGCGCTTCGGAACCCGGCGAATCAAGGGGGTGCGCCCGCCTTCAAAGCCCGGACGCTTGCCCGAGCCCGTGCGGGCGCGTTGGCCTTTTTGGCCGCGGGTGGAGGTCTTGCCATGCCCTGAGCCGATGCCTCGCCCCACGCGCTTGCGGCGCTTGCGGGCTCCGGGCACAGCGGGAATCGAGTTGATGTCCATCAGGCCGGCCCTAACTCGTCGACGTGGACCTTCCGGCGCTGTTGAATGACCTCCGGCGATTGCAACGCCATCAGCCCCTGCAGGGTGGCTTTCGCCAGATTCACCGTGTTGCTGGACCCCAGACTCTTGGTCAGGATGTCCCGAATCCCGCAGGCCTCACACACCGCGCGGACCGACCCGCCCGCGATGAGACCGGTGCCGGGGCTGGCAGGCTTGAGCAACACTCTGGAGGCATCGTAGTGCCCCACGGACTCGTACGGAATCGTGTTGCCTTTCAGCGAGATCGGTACCATGGCGTGCTGGGCTTTCATGAACGCTTTGCGGATGGCATCGGAGACTTCGTTGGCTTTGCCAAGGGCCACGCCGACGCGCCCGTGGCCGTCGCCGACGACCACCAGCGCATTGAACGCCATCCGCTTGCCGCCTTTATGGACCTTGGCGACGCGGTTGATGCTGATCAGTTTTTCCAGCAGCTGGGAGCCGTCTTCGGCCCTCGATCCCCCGCCGCGCCCACCCCACCCGCCCCTTCCGCGAGGCCCGGGCCGGCGTTCCATCGTTGGGTGAGCGGGCGCCGACGCCGATGGTGGCGACGACGGTGGCGTCGGGACTTGCGCCGGTGGTTGGGGATGAGGAGTTTTCTCGGTCGCCATTACAATTCCAACCCTCCCTGCCGGGCCGCTTCGGCCAACGCCTTGACCCGACCGTGGTAGCGATAGCCGCCGCGGTCAAACACGACGCGCGTAATGCCCCGCTTGACCGCTTCCTGCGCGATCAGCTTGCCCAGGTGCTCCGCCGCCTTGACGTTGCCGCCACGCGGCAGGTCCTTGCGTAGGGCAGCCGAGGTCGTCGAGCCGCTCAGGAGCGTCGTCTGGTTGAAATCATTGATCACTTGGACGTAGAGATGCTTGTGGCTGCGAAAGACCGCCAGCCGGGGCCGCTGCGGCATTCCCACGACCCGCTTGCGAATCCGCCGATGGCGCTTGGCCCGACCGAGCGTTCGAGCTGCGGTCGTCATCCCGCGGCTCCTGCTTTCGCGCCCGTCGCAGCCTTGCCGGCTTTGCGACGGATCACTTCCCCGGCATAGCGGATGCCCTTGCCCTTGTACGGCTCGGGAAGCGCGACCCTGCGGATGTTGGCCGCGACCTGTCCGACCAACTGCCGATCGATGCCTTTAACCACCACGGCGGTCGGCTTCGGGGTTTCCACCGTAATCCCCTCCGGAATCGGAAACTGCACCGTATGGGAGAATCCGACGTAGAGCTCCAGGGTTTTCCCCTTGACCTGCGCGCGATACCCCACGCCGATGATCTCAAGCTCCTTGCTGAATCCCTCGGTGATCCCCCGCACGGCGTTGGCCGCCAGCGCCCGGTACAACCCATGCAGCGCTTTGACGTTTTTGAGGTCGCTGGCGCGATGGATGAGGAGTGTGCTCTCCTGTACCGAAGCCGACAGACTCTGCGGCAAGGCCACGGACAGCCTGCCCTTCGGCCCCTCAAACGCCAGCTGCGAGCCGTCCTGGTGGACCTTGACCGCACTCGGAATCAGAATCGGCGCTCGACCAATGCGTGACATCACTCACCACACATAACAGAGCACTTCCCCGCCAATCTGCTGCCGGCGCGCTTCCTGATCCGTCATCACGCCTTTGGAGGTCGTCAGGATCGCCCGGCCCAGCCCATTGAGCACGCGCGGGAGTTCGCTCGCGCCACGATAGGAGCGCTGCCCGGGCTTGGAGATCCGAAGGAGCTTCGTGATCGCGGGCGTGCGATCCGGCGTATACTTCAGGTACACGCGCACGAAGAGCTTGGGCGCCTGGCCCACCGTCTTGTAATTGCGGATGAAGCCGTCCTGCTTCAACACCGCCAGGATCTGGCGGCTGAGATTCGAGGCCGGCACGTCCACGACGGGATGCTTGACCCGTGACGCATTGCGGATCTTCGTCAACAGATCGGAGACCGGATCAGCGCTCATGGGATACTCACCAACTCGCCTTCGTCAGTCCAGGGATCTCGCCGCGCCACGCCATCTCCCGAAAGCACATCCGGCACAACCCAAACCGGCGATAGAACCCTCGCCGACGGCCGCATCGCTCGCAGCGATTCACCGCTCGGGTGGTGAATTTCGGGGGGCGTTTGGCCCGGACAATCCACGACGTTTTGGCCATCAGGGTTTCTCAAACGGCATCCCAAATCCCTCCAGGAGCACCCGTGTCTCCTGGGGGGTCTTGGCACTCGTCACAAACACGATGTCCATCCCCAAAGCGTAGTGCACGTCATCCAAGTGCAGCTCCGGAAAAATCGTCTGCTCCCGCACGCCAAAGCTGTAGCCGCCTCGCCCATCGAAGGCCTTGGCGGACACCCCGCGGAAATCCCGAATCCGCGGCAGGGCGGCGCTGATGAGACGCTCCAGGAACTCGTACATGCGCTGGCGCCGCAGCGTCACTTTGCATCCCACCGGATCGCCTTCCTGAATCTTGAATCCCGAGACGGCCTTCTTGGCCCGGGTCACCACCGGCCGCTGCCCGGTGATCCTGGCCAGGTCCCGCTGCGCTTCTTCCAGGACTTTGGCATCGTGCGCGGCCTCCCCGCAGCCCATGTTGATCACGACCTTGACCATGCGAGGCACGGCCAGGCGGTTGGTGTAGCCGAACTGCTTCATCAGCGCCGGCACGATCTCCTTGCGATATCGCTCCGCCAGCTTTGGAACCGGAACCGGCGCCTTCGCCGTCGCGCTAGCCACCGAGCACCTCCCCGCAGCGCCGGCACACCCGCTGTTTGGCCTGGCCCTCGCTGCTGAGGCGAACCCCAATCCGGCTGGGCCGGTCGCAGCGCGGACACACCAGCGCCAGTTTCGCCAGGGCGATGGGCGCTTCGCGTTCGATAATCCCGCCGGGTCGATCCGCCTGCGTGCGTCGTTCAAAGTGTTTGACGAGATTCAACCGCTCCACGAGCGCCGCGCCGCGGGCCGGCATCATGCTCAACACCTTGCCGCGCTTGCCGCGATCTTTGCCCGTCAGCACTGCGACGGTGTCGCCTTTTCGAATCCGTGCCATCGAGAACTCCTACACCACTTCCGGGGCCAGTGAGATGATCTTGAGGAACTTCCGCTCACGCAGCTCGCGCGCCACGGGCCCGAACACGCGCGTGCCGCGCGGGTTGCCGAGGTTATCGATCAAGACCACGGCATTGGAATCAAACCGCAGCCAGGTCCCATCCGGCCGGCGGATCGGGGCTCTCATGCGCACGACCACGCCTCTGACGACTTCACCCTTTTTGGCCAGGGCATCCGGGTCGGCCTCGCGGACGTTGCAGGTGATCACATCCCCCAAGGCCGCCTTGCGCTTGTTGGAGCGGCCCACGACCCCGATGCAGGAGACGACTTTCGCGCCCGTGTTATCCGCCACGGTCAGGTGGGTTCGCATCGCAATCATCCCACCACCTCACCCTGCGTGACGGCCGCCACGGGGGTCTTTGAGGCCGTTGGCTGCTGAATCTCTTCAGTCCCAGGCACAGCCGGGGCGGTGGAGGCGTGCCGCACAATCTCCACGAGCCGCCAATGCTTGTCTTTGGAGATCGGCCGGGTCTCCATGACCTTCACCCGATCCCCGATCCTGGCGCTGTTGGTCTCATCATGGACTTTGAACGTCGTGGAGCGCTTCACCACCCGCGGAAACCTCGGATGACGCGCCAGGCGATCGACCCGCACCACGATGGTCTTGCGCATGCGGTTGCTGACCACCACCCCGACGCGAACCTTGCGATCTCTCCGTGACGTGGACGCAGGATCCTGGGTCATGAGGCTGTCGTGGGCTCCTGTGGCGTCCCGCTGCGGCCGGACTCGCCCAGAATGGTCAACATCCTGGCGATGTCCCGACGCATCTGACGAATGCGATGTGGCTGCTCGACGACCCCGCGGCTGGCCTTTAGGCGAAGGCCGCGCAGGTCCTGGTGCGTCTGGTCCAGCCGGTGACGCAGCTCCGGATCTGTGAGGGCGCGCAGTTCTTTGACCTGACTCATGTTATCCAACCAGGGTCTCGTCTTTTCGACTCACAAACCGCGTATGGATGGGCAGCTTGTAGGCGGCCAGGCGCATCGCTTCCTTCGCCATCAGCTCCGGAACGCCATCCACTTCAAATAACACCCGCCCCCGCTTGACCACCGCCACCCAATGATCCACCAGGCCCTTGCCGGCTCCCATCGTTTTCTCCTGGCCGTGGCTGGTGACCGGCTTGTCCGGGAAAATTCGCAGCCACAGCTTGCCGCCGCCCAACGCGCGCGTGATGGCCACACGGGCCGATTCGATTTGGGCCGCCGTGATCCAGTTGTTCTCCAACGCCTTCAGGCCGAATTCGCCGAACGCGAGGTAGGTGCCGCCCTTGGCGACCCCCCGACGCTTGCCGCGCTGGGCCTTGCGATATTTGACGCGTTTGGGTGAGAGCAGGGACATCCGAGTTTCCCGACTTACGACGCTGTGGGCACGGCCGCCGAAATGAAGCCGGGCTCCTGCGCGCGCAATCCGCTGCGCCCACGCGTAACCTGCTCCGCAGGCTTCAGGCGAATGACGTCGCCCTTATACACCCAGACCTTGACGCCGATGCAGCCGGTCGTCGTGTGCGCCGTCGCCTCGCCGTAGTCGATATCGGCTCTGAGGGTCCCCAGGGGCACCTTGCCGTCCCGATAGGTCTCCTGCCGCTTCATTTCCGAGCGACCCAACCGGCCTGCACAGATGATCTTGATGCCCTTGGCGCCGGCCTCCATCCCCTGCTGGATCGAGCGCTTCATGGCCCGCCGATACGCCACCCGTTTTTCCAACTGGAAGGCAATCGAGTCAGCGATGAGCTGGGCCTGGATATAGGGATTCGTGATCTCGATATAGTCCATCTTCAACTGCTTCTGCGTCCCGAGAATCTTCTGGACCGCTTCCTGCAGTCGTTGGATGTTCTCCCCCCGCCGGCCAATCAATACCCCGGGGCGGGCCGTATGAATGCCGATGCGCACCCACTCCGGAGAGCGCTCGATGTCCACCCGCGCGACGGCCGCGGAGGCGAGCTCCCGCTTCAGCAGTTCCCGAGTTTTGCGGTCTTCACGCAGGTACTCCCGATAGAGCGCCTTCGAGGGCGCAAACCATCGAGACGACCATGTCTTGTTGATCCCTAACCGCAGACAAATCGGATTGACCTTCTGCCCCATCAGCGTTTTCTGCCTTCTGCCTTCTGTCTTCTGTCTTCTATACGCCGTTCAAGTTCCACCGTGATATGGGTGGTCGGCTTGCGAATAGGCACCGCCCGGCCAAACGCCGCCGCCCGGAAGCGTTTCCAGACCGGCCCGCCGTCGGCGGTCAGGCGGCTGATCACCACCTGATCCTCGCCCAACGTCGGGTCGTGTTGCTTGGCGTTGGCAAACGCCGAGGCGATCGCTTTCGTCAGCGGTTTGCTGGCGCGACGATTCGTCGCGGCCAACCAGCCCAGCACCTCGGCGACCGTGCGCCGCCGCAGCGGCGCCATCACGTAGCGCGCTTTTCTGGGCGACATCCGCACGTATTTGGCAACGGCACGAGCTAACATCACGCAGCCTTGGGCGGTCGCGCGCCCGCCGTGGCTTCCGCCGCCTTCTTCATTCCCCCGTGCTTGCGGAAGGTCTTCGTCGGGGCAAACTCGCCAAGCTTGTGGCCCACCATGTTCTCACTGACGTACACCGACTGGAAGCTGCGCCCGTTGTGGACCAGGAACGTCAACCCCACGAAATCCGGCGTCACCGTCGAGCGGCGTGACCAGGTCTTGATGGGCTTGCGATCGTTGGCGTGCTGGGCTTTCTGGACTTTCTCCAACAGATGATCGTCGACAAACGGCCCCTTCTTGAGCGAGCGTCCCATGGATCAACGGCGGTGTTTCACGATCAATCGATCCGAGTATTTCACGGGCTTGCGGGTCTTGCGGCCTTTGGTGTGCCAGCCCCACGGCGACACCGGATGCGGGTTGCCCTGCCCGGACTTGCCTTCGCCGCCGCCATGCGGGTGGTCAACCGGGTTCATCGCAACGCCCCGCACATGGGGCTTGCGACCCATCCAGCGCGAACGGCCGGCCTTGCCGATGGAGATCGCGTGGTGATCGACGTTGCCCACCTGCCCGATCGTGGCCCAGCAGTCAAGCCCCATCAGCCGCACTTCGCCAGAGGGCAGCTTCACGTGCGCCCGCTCGCCTTCTTTGGCCTGGATGATCGCCGCGGACCCGGCCGAGCGGACGATCTGGCCGCCCCGGCCTTTGTTCAGCTCAATGTTGTGGATCATCGCCCCGGGCGGGACGCTTCGCAGCGGCATGGCGTTGCCCAGCTTGGCTTCGGCCTCCGGCCCGGCCATGATCTCATCCCCCACCTTCAGCCCATCCGGCCACAGGATGTAGCGCCGCTCGCCGTCGGCGTACTCCACCAGCGAAATCCGGCTGGAGCGGTTCGGGTCGTACTCGACCGTCTTGACCACCGCTTTGATACCGGTCTTGTCCCGGCGATAAAAATCCACCAGGCGATAGTGGCGCTTGTGCCCGCCGCCCCGGAACCGGCTGCTGATATGGCCGTAGGCGTCGCGGCCGCCCGTGCGCGGCAAGGGCCTCAGCAGCGACTTCGTCGGCTTGTCTGTCGTGAGCTCGGCGAAATCCGAATAGCTCTGCCAGCGCCGTGTCGGTGTCGTGGGTTTGGATTGCTTGATTCCCATCGGATTACTTCAGCTCAATTTTCTGGCCTTGCGCGACGGTCACGATCGCCTTCTTCCAATCAGGCCGACGGCCCCAGCGTCCCGTGAGCCGACGCCATTTGCCCTGATAGCCCTGGGTGTTCACCTTCTCCACGGACACCTGAAAGACCGCTTCCACCGCCTGCTTGATCTGCGGCTTCGTCGCATCCTTGTCGACTTTCAGCACGTACTGGCGGTGACGCTCGATGCGCGCGCCCTTTTCCGTCTGTTGGAGGCCCTTGATGATATGGTTACGCAGGGGCATGGGTGTGTGGCGCTGTGTTGAACTGGCGAATCCGCTCTTCCACCTTCGTCAAGGCTGCTTTCGTCAGAAGCACCTTCTGCGCGTTGAGCACATCAAACGCATTGAGCTCAGCCGCCCGGCGCAACTTAAAGCGCGCCAAGTTGCGAAGCGACTTCACCAGCGGCGCGCGGAACTCCTCCAGCACGATCACGGACGTGCGCGCCACGCCGAACGTCTTGGCCAAGCCGGCAAACGGCTTGGTCTTGGGTTCGCCGGCGTGCAGCTCGTCGAGCACCACCAATTCCTGATCGCGCAGCTTGCCTTTCAGGCTTTCCAACAGCGCCTTTCGGCGGATCGCCTTGGGCAGCGAGTAGCCAAAATCCCGAGGATGCGGGCCGAAGCTGATCCCGCCATGCCGCCAAATCGGCGAACGGATCGACCCGGCCCGCGCGCGCCCCGTGTGCTTCTGGCGCCAGGGCTTCTTGCCGCCTCCGGAGACATCGCCACGCGTCTTGGTGGAGGCAGTCCCAGCGCGCTGATTAGCGCGATACATCGCCACTGCCTGGGACAGCAGACGCAGGTTCGGGCGGCCGCTCCACAGCGCCTCATCCAGCGTCAGTTGCTCAACCGTCTTGCCCGTCAGATCGACCACGGAGAGTTCCATCGTGTCGAGACTCAAGACTCAAGACACAGGACACAAGAATACCACCCACCTACTTGTGTCTTGGGTCTTGTGTCTTGCGTCCTCATCATTTCTTCGCTTTCGCCGGCTTCTTCTCTTGTTTCTCTTCGGCCACGATGGTTTCCTGGATTTTCCTCGCCGCGACGATCGTGCCGGGCCGTTTGATGGACTTCTCGATACGCACCAACCGTTGCTCAGGTCCTGGTAGCGCACCTTCGATGACCAGCAGGTTGGCCTGCGGATCGACTTTCATGATGCGCAGGTTCTGGATGGTCACACGATCGTCACCCATGTGGCCGGGCAGATGATGGCCCTTGATGACGCGACCGGGAAACGTGGTTGACCCGATGGATCCCGGTGCCCGATGCGACGTCGACCCGTGGGTCGCCGGGCCGCCCTTCCAGTGCCAGCGCTTGACGCCGCCCTGAAAGCCTTTGCCGATGGAGATGCCGGTGACATCCACCAGCTCTCCTTCTTGAAACAGCTCCACGGTGAGCGGCTGGCCAACCGTGTAGGCATCCCCATTGGTCCCGCCTGCCCCGGAAGACTCAGGGCGGGCAGGCAGGCGGAACTCCCGCAGGTAGCGAAACGGTCCAGCACCGGATTTTTTGAAATGGCCCTGCAACGCCTTGGTCAGCTTCGCGACCTTGATCGGCTCAAAGCCCACCTGCACGGCGCGGTAGCCGTCTGTCTTGGGTTCCTTGACCTGAGTCACTGTGCAGGGACCGGCATGCAGCACCGTGACGGCCACCACGCGGCCATGCTCATTGAAGAGCTGCGTCATCCCGAGTTTTTTCGCCAGCAAGCCGATTGCCATCACTTAATTTCCACGTAGACCCCGGAGGGGAGGTTGAGCTTGCGCAAGGCATCGATGGTTTTGGACGTCGGCTCCACGATGTCGATGAGCCGCTTGTGCGTCGTGAGCTGAAACTGCTCCCGCGACTTCTTGTCAATCACCGGCGAGCGCAGCACGGTGTAGAGCTCCCGCTTGGTCGGGAGAGGAATCGGTCCGGAGATTTTGGCGCCGGTTCGGCGAACCGTTTCCACGATCTCGGTGGTCGACTGATCCAGCAGCCGATGATCGTACGCTTTGAGCTTGATGCGAATCTTCGGTGTCTGCGCCATTAACACATCGTTCGGGGCTCAGGGCTCTGGGCTCTGGGCACGTGCCCCCAGCCCCGAACCCTGAGCCCTGAGCCAACGCTCATTTGAGGATCTCCGTCACCACCCCCGCCCCGACGGTCTTGCCGCCTTCGCGGATGGCGAAGCGCTGCCCGTTCTCCAT
>Ga0209515_10001605_pt1 | contig 37193 bp, 51 predicted proteins | sample Subgroupgradi54m_FD_187454 | JGI IMG/M metagenome (GOLD analysis project Ga0209515, IMG submission 187454) | Subsurface groundwater microbial communities from S. Glens Falls, New York, USA - GMW60B uncontaminated upgradient, 5.4 m (SPAdes)... ... | reverse complement strand
AAAAAGTGAGTTCAATATCTCCCTTGCCGGTTTTAATAATTGCAGTAGTTGCTTGCGTTTGCGCAGATGAAGGAGCAGTTTGATTGGACATAGAATTTATTATAGCAGGAGAAGGCGAGGGAGAAATAGAGGAAAGATTAAGACTTGAATTTTCAGTTGCAGGTTTTACCTTTGTTGCATTATTATTGATCACAAATACTGCAAAAAGCCCCAAAAGAATCAACGCAGAAATCACAATAAATTTTCCCACGTTTGTCATTGTAGCACAAAATATGTTATACTAAAGCTTACAAATTCGAAACTCGAATCTCGAAATTCGAAACTGTTTTGATCATTTGAATTTGTTTCGGATTTCGAATTTTGGTATTCGATTTTTTTATTTATTATGGCTGAAGATAAAAGACTTGTAGAACTAGATCATATTAGAAATATTGGTATTATCGCGCATATTGATGCGGGTAAAACCACAACTACCGAGCGGATTTTGTACTACACAGGTAAAACCTACAAAATCGGAGATATTGACGAGGGAACAACAGTCATGGACTGGATGGAAGAGGAAAGAAAAAGAGGAATTACTATTGTTTCTGCTGCAACCACTGCATATTGGACCCATTCGGCAAGCTCAGGGCAAGATCCTTACAGAATAAATATTATTGATACTCCGGGTCACGTTGATTTTACAGCTGAAGTTGAGCGTTCGCTTCGGGTTTTGGACGGAGGAATTACAGTTTTGGATGCAGAAGAAGGGGTCCAGTCTCAATCCGAAACAGTCTGGAGACAAGCAGACAAATACAAAGTTCCAAGAATTTGTTTTGTCAACAAAATGGACAAACTTGGAGCAGATTTCTTGGCAACTGTAAAAAGTATTGAAGAAAAACTTGGCGCAAATCCCGCAATTATGATTCTGCCAATTGGAGTCGAGACAACATTTAAAGGAGTTTACGATTTACTCACAAGAAAATCAATTATTTGGTCCGGAGAAGAACTTGGCGCAAAATTTTCTGTAACAGATGAAATTCCGCAGGGAATGAAAGATCAGATTGAAAAATATAGAGCCAAACTTGTTGAAAAAATTGCAGAAACAGACGATATTCTTGTAGAAAAATATCTTGCCAATCAGGAGATTACAGTTCTGGAATTAAAGAAAGCTCTAAGGAGAGCAGTTATTTCATATAAGTTAGTTCCTATTTTTGCAGGATCATCTTTGCGAAACAAAGGCGTACAGCCTCTTCTGGATGGAGTTATTGATTATTTGCCTTCTCCTGTAGATTTGGGATCTGTCAAAGGAATTAATCCAAAGACAAGTGCGGAAGAAATAAGAAAACTTACTCCGGAAGAATCGATGTCCGGTCTTGCTTTTAAAATTCAAAATGACCCTCATGTGGGAAAACTTACCTATTTCAGAGTTTATTCCGGAAAAGTAGACTCAGGAACTTATATTTATAATAGTACGAAAAATGCTCAGGAAAGAGTAGGACGACTTCTTCTGATGCATTCAAATGAGAGAACGGAAATCAAAGAAGCATTTGCCGGAGAAATTGTCGCAATTGTTGGGCTCAAAGATACTACGACCGGAGATACTTTGTGTAATCCAGATAAGCCAATTGTTTTGGAAAAGATTTCTTTCCCGGAACCTGTTATTTCTTTGGCAATAGAACCCAAGACAAAATCAGATCAGGAAAAATTGGGCTATGCTTTGAAGCGTTTGATGGACGAAGACCCGACATTTCACGTTAAGACAAATCATGAGACAGGACAGACAATTATTTCAGGAGTCGGAGAATTACAGCTTGAGGTAAAAGTCAATACTATGAAAGCGGATTTTGGAGTTTCAGCAAATGTTGGAGATCCTCAAGTTGCCTACAAAGAAACTATTGTAAGAATGGCAGAGGGGGAAGGAAAATATATTAAACAGTCAGGCGGACGCGGACAATATGGGCACTGTTTACTTCGAGTTGAACCAAAACCAAGAGGAGAGGGTTTTGAATTTTTAAATGAGATTAAAGGAGGTGCAATTCCCGCCGAGTTTATCAAATCTATCGAAAAAGGTGTTAAAGAAACAATGGAAAACGGAATTCTTCTTGGTTACCCAATGGTGGATATGAATGTAGCTGTTTATGATGGATCATATCATGATGTTGACTCTTCAGATATTGCTTTTAAAATCGCAGCTTCTCAAGCTTTACAGGCTGCTACAAAAAAAGCAGGATTAACATTGCTAGAGCCAATTATGAAAGTTGAAGTAACAACCCCAAATGAATTTATGGGAGATGTAATTGGAGATTTGTCTTCAAAAAGAGCACAAATTTCAGGAACAGAGGAAAGAAGCAGGGCAACTATTATTCTGTCTTTGGCGCCATTGTCAGAACTTTCAGGATATGCAACAACACTTCGTTCCATGTCCAAAGGTCGTGCATCTTATTACATGGAGCCATCTCATTACGAAGAAGTTCCCAAAAACATTCAAGAGGAAATGCTCGCCAAATCTACATTTACAGGCCGCGTCAACGCTCAATAAAAAGAGAAGTTTGGTATACTTTCAAATATGGTAACATTTTATCTTATTCGTCATGGACAAAAAGAAACGCTTATTGGAGATCCACCATTGAGCGAAATTGGTAAAAAGCAGGCAAAACATACGGCAAAATACTTGAAAAATAAACAAATACAGAGAATCTTTGCGAGTCCACATAAGCGAACTAAAGAAACTGCAAATATTATTGCAAGGGAATTAGGTCTTAGTGTCAAGCTTGATGATAGATTGATTGAAAGAATGAATTGGGGAGACAAAAGAGGCGAAAGTTTTGAAGAATTTTGGGATGAATGGCAAAAGACAGATCTTAATCGGGATTATCAGCCAAGCCACGGCTGTTCATCTAAAGAATCGGGCCGACGATTGGAATTTTTTCTTCACGATATTTCAAGCGGTCTAAATAATAGTGTTATTTTAGTTGTAACTCATGGGGGAACTATTGGGGATTTATTACGGAATGTATTTTCAGAAAAAGATTTACCTCTTGCAACAAACGAGATTTCAAAAGCAAGATACGTAGAAATACTGGAATGCTCAATAACTACTATCAAAAAGGACAAAAAATTTATCCTAGAAAAGATAGGAGATATTACTCATTTGCCTATTCCTCTTGTCTAGTCCCTATTTATTACTTTGTAGCTTGACAACTCTTTGCTCAATCCTCTACGATAACCAGAACAATCAACAAGAAAAATATGGACAAAAATTCTTTAATCTCTGAGAAACAGAAAGCAGCTATAAAATATCTAATTAATTTGTTTAACAAAAACAATATCTCATATCAAGTAACAGGTGGGCTTGCTGCAATTTGTTATGGAGCAAAAAGACCTTTATACGATATTGATATAGATGTAAACAGTAAATCTATTCCTTTACTGCAAAAATTATTGAAGCGGTATATTATTGGTGACTACCATCATTATCAGGACGATTTTTTTGATATGTATTTGATGAAATTAAATATTAACGGGGTGTCAATAGATATAAGCCAGATAGAAAACGCCTACTCTTTAAAAAATGGAAAAAAACTTAAAATAAATAGCAGTCTTTCAAATAGTCATGTAGTAAATATGTTAAACATGAACATTAAAGTTCAAGATGTAAATGAATTAATAGAATATAAGTTGATGGTTGGTAGAGATACTGATCTTCTGGATGTGGTGAACCTAGTTAACACCCGGTGTTGACTAGCTTTGAACATCGGGATTTGAGCGTCAACGCCCAGTAAAACCTTAATGTGGTAAAATAAGTTAGAGTATGGTTGAGAGTATTGATCATAATAAAAGTCTAATCTTCAAAGAAAATTCAAAGAAAAAACGTGGAAAACCTATCGTTGCCAGGTTAACTTTTCTATCAGGAATGCTTTTGAGGGTTGCACTTTGCCCTGGAGATGATATTCTCGCTGTGACGTCAATAGCTCCAATTACGGGTTCTGGAATACAAGGTGATCATCAAGCTGTTTTGCCAGACCGTACAGAGATTGTCCTTTTTGAAAAACCCGATCCTACCCGCAAAAGGAAGTAGGGATCTTTATAACCCTTGTTTACCAGTCGCATCTTTGTTCTAGATCCAACAATTACTAGTTACTTAAAATAGGACAGGACCCAGGACATTGCCAAAAGGCTTACAAGCTGATGGCCTGCTTTTAGAAAGTAAAGATTCCAGGATTTTCCTTCAAAAAGAACGCTGTGTAATAATACTGTTGCTTGGAAACCAAGCCACACCCAGAACGCAGTTTGCATGCTTCCCCCGAGAACTGACAAAACGTATGCTGTGACCATTGATGCTACAAAGAGAATAGCATATGTTTTGGGCATTTCCTTTTTGTCTCCCATTTCTTTTTTGCCCGTAAGCTTCATCCAGGCTTTTCCAAATAAGGGACCATACCAAATAAATCCGACCGCCATGGATGCTACTGCTGCTGCAATTAATGCAACCCAATTAATGTTGGACATTCAATATCACCTCCTCTCTTCAAAAGTTAATATTAGCTTAATTCAATTGGGAATAAAAAGTCAAATGTACTATAATTATTTAATGCTGCCCGAATTAACCTTCTCACAAATCCTACTTTTATTAGTCCTCTTTATAGTCTTTGTTCTCCTTTTGAGCATTAGCCGTTTGGTCGCGAGTTTAAAGAAAAAATCAGATATAAGTTTGGGTGAGCAAAACAGGGCGCTTATTGCAACCCAACGGCTCAATAAAGTTATTTTACAAAGTCTCAATTTCCATGATGTTATCCAGAAAATAGCAGAAACAATTCCCAATGAGCTCTACTTTGATACGGGTATTGTCGCAGTTATTGAAAGGTTCAGCCAGACAATTAAAAGAATTGGAGTATCTTCAACTAAAGAAGCGGCTGACTTAGTAAAAGTACTAACAGATTCATTTAACAAGACAGGAGTTTCACTAAGTGACCCAAATAATTATATGGCAAAAGTATCTCGGGAAAATAAGCATCTTGCTACAGAAGATCTCTATGATGTTTTAGGTCCTGTATTAACAAGAGGAGAGGCGAGGAGCATTCAAAATATTATAGGAACAAAAACAGCCGTAGTGTACCCAATTTATGGAAGTATGGCAACGACTATTGGAGTTTTTGTGGCAGGTACTAAGAAGAAAAAAGAAGAACTTTCTAAATATGAACTTGCAATAATTCAAAATTTTGTAGACGGAGTTGGTATCGCAATGGAGCATGCAATGTTATATTCTAATCTTGAAAAAACCTCAGAGCAATTGAGATTTGTCAATATAAAACTTCAACAGTTGGATAAATTAAAGGATGAATTCGTGTCTTTGGCATCTCATGAATTAAGAACTCCAATGACGGTTATTAAATCTTATCTTTGGATGATGCTTGATAAAAAAAATGTTTCTGCGCTTTCGGAGAAACAAAAAATGTATATTGACAGGGCATATACGTCAACCCAGAGACTTATTAATTTGGTAAATGATATGCTAAATGTTTCCAGGATCGAGTCGGGAAGATTTACCTTGACTATGCAGCCAATAGATCTTGCGCAATTGATAGGTACAGTACATACAGAAATGTTGCCTAAGGCTGCCGAGCAGAAAATCAATCTTTTGTTTGAAAGACCGCTGCAGTCTTTGGCTCACGTGCAAGCGGACCCGGAAAGAGTGGAACAAGTTTTGATAAATTTAATTGGAAATTCTTTAAAATTTACACCGGTAGATGGAACAATAAAAATTATAGTAGACTACAATTCGTCGGAGAAAACAGAAACCATCTCAGTTATGGATACAGGACGCGGAATAAGTAAAGAAGATATGCCAAAGCTTTTCCAAAAGTTTTCTATGGTTGGAACAAATTATTTAGTAAAGCAAAATTCACAAGGCACAGGACTGGGTTTGTATTTGTCAAAATCTATAGTTGAATTGATGGGTGGAAAAATTTGGGTGGAATCCGAAGGGGAGGGAAAAGGATCTAAATTTAGTTTTAATTTAAAAACCGTTTAGATTATTTATATTGCTCAAGATATTTTTTTACTTCTTCAACCAAACTTCCGGGTGTAATCTGGCTTTTGATTAAATAACCGTTTCCTAGCTGTAAAGCTGTTTTAATCTCCTCATCTTTGTCCAAATTTGTCAAAAATACAACGCACTTATTTGGGTTTTGAGGGGGACTGCTTTGCATTTGTCTCATTACCGTAAGGCCGTCCATTTTCGGCATTATTATGTCCAGAAGAACCAAGTCATAACCTCCAACTTTCATTTTTTGTAAAGCTTCTTCTCCATCTTGAGCTCCCTCGACTTTATATCCTTCAGCGCTTAAAATATCTGTATATAATTCTCTTAAAAATAAATCGTCTTCAACAACCAAAATTTTTTGCGGATCCATAATGAGATAGTATCATATCTTGAACAGGAAGGGCAAGTATAGTATGATTTTCATACCCCTCGGGGTATTACACGCTATTTGTATTATGATATAAAAAGGAGTGTTGATATGACACCTATTGATTTGGGAAGTTATAAAAGTATTTATCTTCAAACTGCAAAAGAATATATTAATAGTATGTTTTTAAATTGCGACAAGTTATCTAATAATCTTTCAGATAAAGAGGCAATAAATCAAGTTCATATTAGCTCACATTCTCTAAAAAGTCAGAGCCAGGTGATGGGATTTACGGATATTGCGAATATTTGTTTGAACATTGAGGAAATGTCAAATGATGCATTGAAAGGGACTGTTCAATTAAATACTCAGATTATTTCAGGTATCAAAAAATCTCTTAAAGAATTGGAAGAGATGCTGAAACAAGCGAAGTACCCCGAGGGGCATTCAGCATGACAAATCTGTAAGATATGAAAATACTATTAATAGAAGATGATAAGTTTTTTCAAAAGTTTTATGCAACCAAATTGCAAGAGCGCAAAGTTGAAGTAGAAATAGCTTCCGATGGAGAAGAAGGGCTTACTAAGATGAAAAATTTCAAGCCTGATTTGGTTTTGCTTGATTTAATTATGCCCAAAGTAGATGGATTTGCAGTTTTAGCCACACGTTCTCAGGATGAAAATTTGAAAAAAATTCCGGTTATTGTTTTTTCAACGCTTGGGCAGGAAAAAGACGTGGATAACGCGCAAAAGCTTGGAGCAAATAGCTATATAAATAAAGGTTCTTTTGATTTCAACAGTATGGTTGCTACAATAAATAAGGTTATGAGTTCCCGTTAAAACAAACTCTGCCCTATGCTTGTTACAAACGAACAGCTAAAATCTCTGGTTCTCAAAAATGGTCTTATTGACGAAAAGGAATTCCTCAGACTTGGAGAAGACGCCAAAAACGCGGGCTACACTATTTCGGAAACTCTGGTTGAGAAAGATATTATATCGGATGAAAATTTAGGAATATTAATTTCGGATTTCCTCAAACTTCCCTTCATAGTTCTGGCGAAAACTACCATTCCACCTGATGTTTTTAATATAATCCCTGAGAAAATTGCAAGAAAGAAAAAAGTAATTCCTTTTGCAAAAGACACAACTGGTGTAAAAATTGCAATGGCAGATCCCCAAAACAAAGAACTTATACAGATGATATCCAAAAAAATTGGTCTGCCTGTTACAACGTTTTTGGCAACAGAACAAGATATCGGAAACGCCCTTAGAATTTATAGAAAAGATTTACAAAAAACATTTGATAGTCTTATAAAAACCAGTGAAATTCCCATGTCAAAGATCGTTGATTTACTTATTAATTATGCATCTCAGGATAAAGCATCGGATATCCATATAGAGCCTGAGGAAAAGGACTCATTAATTCGTTTTAGAATAGATGGAATTTTGCATGATGTACTTTTTCTGCCAAAAAGTCTTCACGACCAAATTATAACTAGAATAAAAATTTTGTCCCGTCTTCGAACTGACGAGCATTTAAGTCCGCAGGATGGAAAAATGAGAATTAATTTGGAGGAAGAAGACATAGATATTCGTGTTTCTATACTCCCTGTAACAGAAGGAGAGAAAGCAGTATTAAGGCTCTTGTCGTCAAAGTTTAGGAAGTTTTCGTTAGTTGATTTGGGAATGAATGAAAATGATTTGAAAAAAGTTACAGATGCATATACTAAACCTTACGGCATGATCTTGTCCACCGGTCCAACTGGCTCTGGAAAAACTACAAGTATCTACGCAATTCTAAAAATATTAAATACCAGGGAGAAAAATATTACAACGATTGAGGATCCTGCTGAATATAGAATAAAAGGAGTAAATCAAATTAATGTTAATGCAAAAACAAATCTTACTTTTGCAAATGGGTTAAGGTCAATCTTAAGGCAAGATCCTAATATTATTTTCGTCGGAGAAATTCGTGATAGCGAAACTGCAGGAATTGCTGTGAATGCTTCTTTGACAGGGCATTTAGTTTTGTCAACTCTTCATACAAATGATGCTGCAACTGCGCTTCCCAGGCTTATCGACATGAATATCGAGCCTTTTTTGGTTGCCTCAACCGTAAATGTAATAATCGCACAAAGACTTGTCAGAAAAATCTGTGAGATGTGCAAAGGTACGAGAGTTATTACAAAGGAAGAACTTTTAAAAAATCTGCCGCTTGAGGTAATAAATAAATATGTTGATGGAAAAACGAGCATGATTATTTATCAAGGGGCAGGATGTAAGATATGTCATTTGACAGGGTATTCCGGAAGAGTTGGAGTTTTTGAAGTATTAGAAGTAACAAAAGATATACGTGATTTAATAACAAAAAGAAACGACGCTGATGTGATTTTGCAAAAAGCGATAGATGAAGGAATGACGACAATGTTGGATGATGGACTTGAAAAGGTAATGAAGGGATTAACCACAATTGAGGAAGTGTTGAGAGTTACAAAAATTCAGAATAAATAAACCTTGAAAGGGTGGTTTCACCATGATCAAACTAGAAAATCTTACTTTATCCAATTCCGACAAACTCGGCATGTTAAGCGATTTGGGGACAATGCTTTCTGCAGGAATTCCTCTTTTGGAATCAGTAGATGCATTACTGGAAGATACCAAAAAAAATCAAAAAAAATTTCTTGAAGTACTAAGAGATGATTTAACTCAGGGAAAGCATGTGTATTTTACTTTTTCCAAATTTCCAAATGTTTTTTCGAGAGTTGCCACAAGTATTATCAAAGCATCAGAGGAAGCGGGAACGCTTGACGTAACACTAAAAGATCTAAAAGAAAATCTAAAAAAAGATATGGAATTTTCGGATAAGGTGAAATCCGCACTAGTTTATCCTTTATTTATTGTTTTTGTATTTTTGGCGGTACTTCTTATGATTCTTATTGTAGTTGTCCCAAAAATTTCCAGTGTTTTTTCAAGACTGCATGTTACGCTGCCTTTGCCAACAAAAATATTAATTTTTATGTCGAACGCTTTATTAAGCCAGACTATTCCAGTAGTCTTAGGATTAGCGGCATTTTCTTTCCTGATGTTTTTTGTCTATAAAAAACAAAAAAGGCTTTTCTTAAATTTAATTGTTAAACTTCCGGTTTTGTCAGGTCTTGCAAAAGATATAGATCTGACAAAATTTTCAAGAAATTTTTATCTACTTTTAAATGCGGGAATACCTATAACTAGCGCTTTAGAGTTAACTGAAAATGTTGTTGTGAGCCGTGAGGTAGAGATGGGAATAAGACATGCAAAAGAAGCTGTAGCAGCTGGCCGTAAACTTTCAGAAGGATTCAAAAGTAATAGACAAATTTTTCCAAGCATAGCAATAAGAATGACAGAGGCAGGAGAAAGAACCGGATCCTTGGACAAGTCTATGTCTGAGATTTCAGATTTTTTGGATTATCAAGTATCAGCAAAATTAAAAACAGCAACTGCGCTACTTGAGCCAATTCTTTTGGTAGCAATTGGAGCATTGGTTGGCGGAATGATGCTGGCTATTATTGCTCCTATTTACGGACTTATTGGACAAGTGGGTGGCAGATAATGAGGACTAACCGTGGTTTTACTCTGGTTGAGTTAGCTGTTGTAACGAGTATAATTGTAACTTTATTGGGATTTATTACTATTAATTTGGTTCGTTCTCAACAGACGGCTTCTTTAAACTCGGTTGAAGAAATATTATTGGCAGATTTAAAACAGCAACAATTAAAAGCAATGATCGGAGACACTGAGGGAAGAGTAATTTCCGATCCTTACGGAATCCATTTCGACCAAACAAAGTACACATTGTTTCATGGGGCTTATTCGGCTGGAGATATTTCTAATTCCGTAATTAATTTAGACAGCAGTATGAAGTTTAACAATTCAGGATTTAATGTTATTTGTTCAAAACTAAAGGGAGAGATTCCAGCCGCCACAATTATAGAATTGCAAGATAATACTAACTCTAAGTTAAAAAGAATTCATCTTAATATTTATGGCACGGTAACTCAAGTTGAATCACTATGAAATTTTCAATCTTTTCTTGTCATTCTGAGCAAAGCGAAGAATCTCATGGGATCCTTCGGCTAAAGCCTCAGGATGACATTAATCAAAAGGGCCAGTCGCTTGTAGAAATAGTTTTGGCAATGGGGCTTGCAGCTATTTTACTTCCTGCGTTGTTAACAGGTCTTGTTTCTTCTCGCCAAGGAAAAGCTCAGCAAGCCCAAAGGACACAAGCTGTGTATCTTTTAAATGAAACTGTAGATGCTGTAAGAAGTGTTAGGGAAAAAGGATGGACAGGATTTGCAGTAGATGGCACATATCACACTGCTACTTCTTCCGGCTCCTGGGTTTTGGCGTCTGGGTCCGCGACTATTAATGGTTTAACGCAAAGTGTAAGTATTGGGGATGTAAACAGAGATTCAACCGGCACAATCGCTTCATCAGGCGGAACACTTGATCCATCGAGTAAAAAAGTTGATATTGCAATTTCCTGGGGCCAGCCATATCTCTCAACAGTTAGCGCCAGTTTGTACATGACAAGATATTTAGATAATAATTCTTTTACCCAGACAACAGTTGCAGATTTTAATGTTGGAACTAAGTCCGGCACAACGATTACAAATACTTCGGGTGGAGAAGTAACTCTTGGTGCTGGAGGACATGGAGATTGGTGTTCTCCCAATCTGACTCTTGCGGCTTTGGATTTGCCAAAAAGCGGAGTTGCAAATGCCTTAACCGCAATTGAGGGAAGAGCATTTGCAGGAACGGGCGACAATGCTTCAGGAGTTTCTTTCGCAAATGTTAATATAACAACCACTTATCCGCCTGTTGCAAGCATTAACGGTACTTTTGATGGATATAAAACAAACGGTATTTTCGGTGAAACCAATTACGCATATCTAGCTACAGATAATCACTCCAAAGAGATTGTAATTATTGATCTTAATCAGAACCAGAATGGCAAATATGTTGAGGTAGGATATTTTGATGCGCCAGGAAATGGGAGTGGAAATAGTGTATATGTTTCTGGTAGTACTGGATATATGATTTCGGGAAGTAATTTATACTCTTTTAATTTATCCAGTAAAAGCGGTTCAAGACCACAGCTTGGAAGCGTATCTCTGGCGGGAACAGGAACAAAAGTATTTATTGTGGGGACCTATGCTTATGTGGCAATAGGCAGTTCGAGCACACAGTTGCAAATAATTAACATAAGTAATCCAAGTTCAATGTCTGTTGTTGGGCAGGCTTTAGTCAGTGGTCAAGGGGCTCAGGATGTATTTGTTAACGCAAGCGGAACCAGAGCCTATTTGGCAACAAGTTCATCTTCCAGTCAAAAGGAATTTTTCATAATTGATGTAAGTACGAAAACAGGCAATAGGCCAACTGTTGGCAGTTATGAAGCTCAGGGAATGAATCCGAAAGGAGTGACTGTTGTCACCAATAATAAAGCAATTCTTGTTGGAACTGGAGGAGAGGAATATCAGGCAATAGATATCGCGACAGAATCAAATCCCACTCGTTGTGGGGGATTAACTATAAGTGCAGGCGTTAACGGAGTATCTTCGGTAATACAGAGTAATGGAGACGTTTTTTCTTACATAATTACAGGGGATTCAAGCAGTGAATTTAAAATGATTGAGGGAGGACCCGGAGGGTCTTATGTTCCTTCAGGAGATTTTACTTCAAGTGCTTTTGATGCAGGATATTCAACTGCATTTAATAGATTTGATGTTTCTGTAAACAGGCCAATTTCTACAGAGGTTAAATTCCAGGTCGCAGTTTCTCAGGCAGTCTCAGGAAGCTGCAGTGGAGCAAGTTTTAATTTTGTTGGACCTGATAGTTCCTTAGCAACTTTTTTTACAACCAGTGTTACTTCGGGTGTTCAAGGATTTAGTTTTTCCATACCGCCCAACATTAATCCGGGCAGATGCTTTAAATATAAAGCATTTCTTTCTACGACAGATCCCACAGCGAATCCGATTTTTTATGATATTACTGTAAATTACTCACCATGAGAAAATTCTTTAAGAAAATAAATTTAAAATCTCAAAAAGGAGTAACTGTAGTTGAGCTATTGTTGTATATGGCTATCTTGTCTGCCTTACTTACAATCCTCACCTCTGTTTTCGTTTCAGCACTGGATGTTGCGTCCGAATCAAATGCAGTTTCAAGTGTGGAGCAAGATGGCAACTATATTCTTGCTAGATTAGGCTACGATATTCATAGAGCCAAAAGTATCAATATTCCCACATCTATTGGGACAACCAATAATAATTTTCAAATAGTTATTAATGGTATAAATTATAGCTATAGTGTAGATGCCAATAATAATTTGGTTCTCACAGATAATTTAGGAGCAAATAATTTAAACAGTTATGGTTCCAGCGTATCTAATTTTTCGGTTCTGCGGTTGGGTAATACAGGCAAAGTAGAAGATACATTAAAAATTAATTTTACAATCACCGGAAGGACTAAAAGAACTTCGGGAGTTGAGACAAAAAATTTTGAGACGAATCTTTCTTTAAGAAGACAATGAAAAATAAATTCAGAATTCAGAATTCAGAATTCAGAATTAAGGAAAAGGGACAAGCTTTAATAACCTTATTATTCTTTGTGCTTATTTCATTGACAATTACAACTGGAGCAATAATAATTATTATTGCCAACTCTATTTCTGTCAGTAAGTATCAGGAAGGTACAATGGCGTATTATGCTGCAGAAAGCGGAGTTGAAAATGCGTTGCTGCGGCTTTTAAGGGATCCAACGTATCTTGGAGAAACGTTAAGTGTTGGCGGTACGACGGTGGCGATTGCCATAACAGGTGCTAATCCGAAAGTTGTTATTGCTACCTCAAGCGGAAATTTTAAAAGAACAGTCCAAGCGCAAATGAATTATAACAGCGGATATTACACATTTTCTAATTGGAAGGAATTATAAAATATGCGATCTCACAATCATCCGATTATTTTATTTATAGACAGAAGTGGCTTTAGTGTATTTCAGGATACTTTAACTAACATTCCCAAATTTAATTTCACGCCTGATCTTGTAGCAAATTTGGATGTAGTTAATAAAGAGAAATTCTCGAATCTTGTTGCCACATTTATCCAGATAAATAAAATAGTTCCGAGCAGTCTTGCAGTAATTTTGTCGGACACTGTTATATATGTAAAGGATTTTGTTAAGTCTCAGTCTAATCCGGAACAAGAACAAAAAGATGAAGTCCAAAATTTCCTTGAGAATGTTCCTTTTGAAGAAGTTCTTGCAAAAGTTATTAAAACAGGTGAGGCAGGCCGTATAGTTGCTGTTAATAAAGATTTAGTTATGACCATTGCGGATGTATTTGTAGATAAAGGATCGGTGATCGCGGCTGTAATCCCAAGCTTTATCTTCGGACCTAAAGCAAATTTCACATTAGGTCTTAATCAGGATAATATACAGACAGTTTTAGGAGGGACTGAAATTATAAAAGAAGGAAATTTGCTCACGGATCAGCAAAAAGTCGTATCTCCCCAAAATCTGGAGGGGGAGCAAAAAAATCCGCCAGCTGGCGGAGAAAAAAAACCTGAAAATCTTAGACAATATATATTGATTGGCGTATTTGTAACACTTTTGGTTATTCTTGTAGTAGTTTATCTGAATCTTGGAGCATCCCAAACTCCACCTGTCAAGAAAATAAAAAGTTCTTCGACTAAGGTGATTATTAGTCCGACTATTCCGCCAGCTGGCGGACCGACATTAACTCAACAGGAGATCACGATTACTCCAGTAGATATGAAAAGTATAAAAATAAAAATTGTACAAAGTCCTGCGGGAGATCAAGTTGCAAACAATTTGAAAAGCGAACTATCCAAAATAGGTTTTCAAAATATTACCAGTGAAGTTTCTCAGGAAACTATTCCTGAAAAATCTTCTCTAATATTTTCTCAAAATGTTCCTTCCGATTTGAGAAATAATGCAACTTTGGCAATTAAAAACATACTACCAAGTGTTTCAATTTTGGAAAATCAGGATATCAATTTAATAATTACAATAATTTTAGGCAAATCCTAACCTAGGATATAAATTGCCTATTGACAACGCTATTTTTCTGTGTTTATACTAATTATGTAATAAAAATTACTGCCCATGAAATTATTTAAAAATTTAAAAAAGCAAAAAGGCCATGCCAGCCGGCAGGCAGGTTTCACATTAATAGAACTTCTAGTTGTTATAGGAATCCTCGCAGTCTTATTAGCAATCACACTTATCGCAATTAACCCTGCAAGACAATTCTCTCAGGCAAATAATACAAAAAGAAGAAGCGATGTCAACGCACTGTTAAACGCAGTTAATCAGTCTATGGCAGATAATAAAGGCGCTATTCCAGCTGGAATTACGGGAACAGCAAAGAATATTTCTAAAGCAGGAGCAGACATATGCTTAGCTTTAGTTCCTACATATATTGCAGCATTGCCAACAGATCCTACAACTGGTGTTGGTACTCTTTCGGGCGCTGGTGCAGCCGTAACAGATTGTGCTCAAGCAACGTATGATACAGGTTATACTATAGTTCAGGATGCAACTACAAAAAGATTGACAGTTACAGCTATAGGCGCAGAACTTCAAGACTCTATCTCAGTAACCAGATAATCCTCTTTACAGCAAAACAATGTAAGTTTAAAATATTAGTATGTTGATCTTATTGTTTTTTGCTTTCTTATCTGGATTAGTTACCATTTTTGCACCGTGTATTTGGCCATTACTCCCTATCATTCTTTCTTCATCAGTTACAAAGGCCCGCAGAAAACCATTGGGCATTACTCTTGGAATTATGATGAGTTTTGCTCTTTTTACTCTAACCATTTCCTATTTCGTAAAGCTTTTTAATTTTGATCCGAATGTCCTTCGTTTGTTCGCAGTTATTGTTATTAGTTTTTTAGGACTAACACTCCTTATTCCCGCGCTTTCAAGAATTCTAGAAGGGTTTGTTAGTAGAATTAGCGGAAGTTTTGGTATTAGTAACAATTCAACAAGTGGCTTTTGGGGGGGACTAATTACGGGTTTTTCCCTTGGAATAGTTTGGTCTCCATGTGCTGGGCCAATTTTGGCAACTATCGCAACCTTGGCTGCAACCCGTACGGTAAATCTGGGAATTGTATTTGTAACTTTGTCTTATGTGGTAGGGCTTGGAATTCCGCTTTTTATTTTCTCAACAATTGGAAGCCATCTTTTTACAAAAACCAGATTTTTATCTAAATATACAGGCCGTGTCCAACAAATATTCGGAATAATAATGATTTTAACTGCAATTTTAATTTATACAAATTACGATAAAGTAATTCAGTTAAAACTTTTGGATAGCTTTCCTTCTTATTCAAGTTTTCTTTACAAATTTGAAAACTCAAATACTGTAAAGGAACAGCTTGATAACTTAAAAAATATAAAAGATCAAACAAAAAAATCAATGCCTGTAGTTTCTTCGTTATCAAATTTTGGAAATGCACCGGATTTTGTCGGGATTAGCCATTGGATTAATACAGATAAAGCATTAACGCTTGCGGATTTACGCGGAAAGGTTGTGCTTGTAGATTTTTGGACATACACATGTATCAATTGCATTCGCACTCTTCCTTTTGTTACTGGATGGTATGAGAAATATAAAGATAAAGGTTTTGTTGTGGTTGGAGTGCACACGCCTGAGTTTGAGTTTGAGAAAAAAACAGAGAATGTTGAGCAAGCGATCAAGCAATACAATATTCACTATCCTGTTGCACAAGATAATGATTATACAACCTGGAATGCATATTCCAACCAATACTGGCCTGCAAAATATTTAATAGATGTGAATGGCGTAATAAGAAGAACTCATTTTGGGGAAGGCCAATATGATGAAACAGAAAAAGCAATTCAGGAATTACTAAAAGAGAAAGGCGCTTCAGTTCCTGAAAGCATCCTTAATACTTCGGATCAGACGCCAAAAACCTCTCTTTCGCCCGAAACTTATTTGGGTTCCAGTCGAATGCAATTTTATTATTCGTCAAGGTCGATTAATAATGTAAAGAAAGTTTTTGAATTGTCAAAAAATATTTCAGCTAATTCATTCAGTCTTGGAGGAGAATGGACTATTGATAGCGAAAATGCAGTGTCCGGTCAGAATGCGGTTTTGGAATATAATTTTCTTGCAAATAAAGTTTTCTTAGTTCTTCGTCCAGGTGTTGCAGGAAGTAATGCAAAAGTTAAAGTTTTTATTGATAGTAAACTTGTTGACAGTTCGAATGCCGGCCAAGATGTTAAGGATGGAATAATTACAATAGATCAAGACAGACTTTATAATCTTATTCAATTAAAAAATGCAGAAAATCATTTGCTAAGGCTCGAATTTCTAACTCCCGGTACTCAAGTCTTCGCCTTCACCTTTGGTTAGAACCTTTTTGACCCTTGACGGGGAGGAAAATATATTGTATATTAAAGTATTGTAAATTTTTAGATTTATGGCAGACGTTAAAAAATACGAAAGAACAAAACCTCATGTAAATATTGGAACTATTGGGCATGTTGATCATGGTAAGACCACTTTAACTGCGGCTATTGCTACAGTTCTCTCAAAGCATAATCCAAATATTAAAGCAATGAAATATGAAGATATTGATAATGCACCTGAAGAAAAAGCACGAGGAGTTACAATTAACATTTCTCACATCGAATACGAAACAGAAAAGCGTCATTATGCCCACATCGATGCTCCAGGTCATGCAGATTACATAAAGAACATGATCACAGGCGCAGCTCAGATGGATGGGGCAATTTTGGTTGTTTCCGCTCCTGATGGACCAATGCCTCAAACTCGAGAGCACATTTTACTAGCCCGTCAAGTCGGAGTTCCGGCAATTGTAGTTTTCCTTAACAAAGTAGACATGGTTTCCGACGCGGAGCTCTTGGATCTGGTTGAAATGGAAGTCAGAGAGCTTCTTACAAAATACCAATATCCGGGAAAAGATATAAAAATCATTAGAGGTTCAGCTTTGAAAGCTCTTAATGGTGATAGTGAGGCTGAAAAACAAATTATGGCCTTAATGGATGCGGTAGATGCGGAAATTCCAACCCCAAAAAGAGATATAGAAAAGCCATTCCTAATGCCTGTTGAGGACGTTTTCTCGATCAAAGGACGGGGAACTGTTGTAACCGGAAGAATTGAAAGAGGAAAGGTAAAGATAAATGAGGCCGTAGAAATCGTCGGAATCAAACCTACAAAAGCAACTGTTGTAACCGGAGTAGAAATGTTTCATAAACAACTGGATGATGGACAAGCAGGAGACAATGTTGGGCTTTTGGTTCGAGGCATCGAAAAAGATGATGTCCAAAGAGGTCAAGTTCTTGCAAAGCCGGGCTCAATCACTCCTCATACGGAATTTGAAGCGGAAGGATATATCTTAACAAAAGAAGAAGGCGGACGTCATACGCCATTTTTCACAGGATACAGACCTCAGTTTTATATCAGAACCACAGATGTAACTGCAGAAGTTACGCTTCCAAAAGGTGTTGAAATGGTTATGCCAGGAGATAGTACAAAAATGACTGTAAAATTGATCGTTCCGGTTGCGTTGGAAGAAGGACTTAGATTCGCAATCAGAGAGGGCGGAAAGACAGTTGGAGCAGGAGTGATTTCAAAAATTACTGCTTAGAATTAACTAAGAAACTTGAAATGGCCCTCGTGGCCATTTTTTTTGATCTTTAAAATATGCCGAAAGGAAGAATAAGAGTACGTTTAAAAAGTTACGATGCAAGGGTAATCGATAGCTGTTGTCAGCAAATACTGGACACAGCTATACGAACCGGTGCCAAAGTGGTTGGTCCCATCCCACTCCCCACACAAAGATCAGTTTACGCAGTTAACAAATCTCCATTTATAGATAAAGACGCCAGAGATCATTTCGAAATCAAAGTTCACAAAAGATTAATTGACATTATTTCCCCAACAGACAAAACAATTGACAGTTTAACCCACCTCGAACTCCCCGCAGGAGTAAATATCGAAATCCGCATGTAATGTCCACGCCTGTCAAGCAGGAGAGTTCCTCACTTTTCGTTCGTTCCCATCTTCACGTGCTTATTGCATTTCTGAATCTGTTTTGCGTGAAGTTGTTTTACCTTCCATACACTGTAGTATGGAGGGATGGTAACCATTTTCCGCAGGTGTAAACGGCAAACACCCCAAGGGTGTAAGCTGGAATTTTAATTATCATAATTGTGATATAATAATTTTGTATGGCATTTCGAAAAACAAAAACTGCAATAAAACCAAGAAAGCTCAAAAAGAATCTTTTTGCAAAATCATGGTGTTATGGCGCAAGCGCTAATTGGAAAATTGACTATTATGATCGATTGTACTTTAAGAGGTATCATGTTTTCCAAACCATTGGTTCCTACGATGAAGGTCTAGGGAGAAAATAAACTTTCGTGCTTATTGCATTTTCTAGCTTCTTTGTATATAATTGCTTTATCAAAATGATTGACCGAGTGGAGGTGCTTTTGACTACATAGAGACTTTTCTGAGCGTAAGGCTTAAGATCAAGCGACTATATGTAGTCGCTTTTTTGGTTTTTATACATATGAATTCAATACTCGCTAAAAAATTAGAACAAGGACAGAAATTTTTGGAAAATGGACTTAGAATTCCTGTCACAAAACTGGGAGTTCAAGGCAATGTTGTTGTTGCAATCAAAACTCCGCAAAAAGATTTATATTCCGCAGTCCAGCTTGGGTTTGACAAAAGAGCAAAGCCAAATGCCCCAAAAAGCACAAAATCCCCTTTCAGATTTTTAAGAGAAGTAAGAATGATGGATGCGGAAACAATGCCTACTGTTGGAGATGTAATTAAAGCAAGCGAAATTTTCAAACCAGGCGATATTATTAACGTTACCGGAATATCCAAAGGAAAAGGTTATGCGGGAGGAGTCAAAAGATATCACTTCAGAGGAGGTCCCAGAACACACGGACAATCAGACAGAGAAAGAGCGCCAGGTTCAATCGGCTCCAACACAACCCCGGGAAGAGTTTACAAAGGAAAAAGAATGGCAGGACGAATGGGCCAAGATCAAGTTACGGTTAAGAATATAAAAATCGTAGCAGTTGATGACAATTTTATTTTGGTTAAAGGTTTGGTTCCGGGAGGAAAAAATACACTGTTGATGCTTAAAAAAGTAGGCGTTGATAAAAAATTTGTCCCCCTTCATTCTGCAAAGCAGAATTCAGGGCAAGCTCCAGAAAAGATTGATGATCCAAAAGCGGAAGCCGCCTCCGCTGAAAGCTCCGGCGAGCCAAAGGAAGAAAAGAAAGAGGAGGTTCAAAATGCCAGTTAAGAAGTTAAAAGTTAAAAGTGAAAAGTTAAAAGTTTCAAAGAAAGTTACTAAAGTTAAAGCTGCAGCAAAACCAGTTAAAAAAGCCAAAATCGAGGCTAAAGTTATTGTTTCCGCGTCAAACGCGGCTGTTGCAAGACCAACAAAAGCAGTAAGCCTAAATGTTTCTGTTTTTGACACAAAAGGGAAAGTTGCTGGACATGTTGAACTGCCCTCTGAAATATTTAATGCTAAAATAAATAATCCTCTTATGTCTCAAGCTGTAAGAGTTTATTTGGCAAATCAAAGACAAGGGACTGTCAAAACCAAAAATAGAGGAGAGGTCAACGCGACAACCAAAAAAATCTGGCAGCAAAAAGGAACAGGACGTGCAAGGCATGGATCAAAAAGAGCTCCCATTTTTGTCGGCGGAGGACTTGCTTTTGGTCCAAGGCCCCGCGATTTATCCCTCAATTTTTCAAAAAAAATGAAAACCCTCGCACTTTTCTCAGCTCTTTCTTCAAAACTCAAAGACTCCGAGCTAAAAATTATAAAAGGATTGGAAACAATAACGCCTAAGACAAAATTAATGGTAAAAGTTTTGGAAAATTTGGGAATTGAAAATGATAAAAGAATTTTATTGGTCATGCCAAAGGCTGGGAAAGAATCGGGGAATGTTTATAGAGCAGCCAGAAATATTCAAGGAGTAGAAATTCTAAGCGCAAATACAATTAATGCTTATAAAGTTTTGGATAATAAGTTAGTTCTCTTAATGAAAGATTCAATAGATATTATAAAAGATACATTTGTGAAAGGACAAAAGAAACCCTGAAAGGGTAGTTTCACTATGAATATAAGAGACGTTATTATTGCGCCGGTTATAACAGAAAAGTCAATGCAGGACGCGGCGCTTAGCAAATTTACTTTTAAAGTTGCAATTCAAGCGAATAAACCGCTTATTAAAGAAGCAATTGAAAAAAAGTTTAAAGTAAAAGTTCTGCAAACATTTGTCAGTGTTGTTAAAGGAAGAACGGACAGAAAAGGAATAAAAAGAGAAGAGTTTGTGAAAGCTGCTTTTAAAAAAGCTACAGTAAAATTAGCAAAAGATCAAAAAATTCCTTTATTTGACACAGGGGGCCAAGAAGGGATAAAGAAATAATATGAGCAAACTAAAATTTATAAGAAAAAAAAATTCAGGGCGGGATACATCAGGCCAAGTATCTGTTAGGCATCAGGGCGGAGAGCACAAACGCTTTATTCGCGTTATTGATTTTAAGAGAAACAAAATAGGAATTGAAGGAAGAGTCGCATCAATAGAATATGATCCTAATAGAACTGCAGAAATTGCACTCATCCATTATGCGGATGGAGAAAAAATGTATATTCTTCGCCCGCTTGGATTAAAAGTAAATGATGTGGTAAAATCAGGACCGGACGCAGAGATTAAGATAGGAAATGCATTGCCGTTAAAAGCTCTTCCATTGGGTACAGTTGTTCATAATGTAGAACTAATGCCTGGCCGCGGAGGACAGATGGCAAGAGGAGCAGGAACAGGAATTATTATTCAGGCTAAAGAGGGAGAAACTGTTGATCTAAAATTGCCGTCAGGAGAATTAAGAAGAGTGATTGGGGATTGTTTTGCAACAGTTGGAACACTCGGAAACATTGATTGGAAAAACGAGGTCTTGGGTAAAGCAGGCCGCAGCAGACACATGGGTATAAGACCAACTGTCAGAGGAGTTGCGCAAAATCCGAGAAGTCATCCTCATGGAGGAGGAGAAGGCAGATCCGGAATCGGAATGACAACTCCTAAAACATATAGAGGTAGGCCTGCTGTTGGAAAAACCAGAAAAAAGAAAAAATATTCAGATAGATATATATTACAAAGGAGGAAAAAATAGATTGAATTGTCATCCTGAACGCAGTGAAGGATCTCATCGTAGAATAGATTCTTCGTTTCACTCAGAATGACATTATAAATATATGGGAAGATCAATAAAAAAAGGTCCATATATAGACCCAAAACTTTTAAAAAAAGTAATGAAGCAAAAGCAAATGGGCGACAAGTCCCCAATAAAAACATGGGCACGCTCTTGTGAGATTTCGCCTGAGTTTGTTGGACACACAATGGCGATTCATAACGGAAAAAATTTTATTACAGTATTTATTCTTGAAGGAATGGTAGGGCATAGACTGGGTGAATTTGCTCCGACAAGAACATTCAGAAGTCATGGAAGAGTTGTAGCAAGAGAAATTAGCAAGACATAGTAGGCGGTTGTCATTCTGAACGAAGTGAAGAATCTAGATCCTTCGTTTCACTCAGGATGACATTGGAGAATAATAATTATGGAAATTATAGCAAGAGCCCAATCAATAAGAATATCGCCTCGCAAAGTAAGATTAGTTGCTGATAGCATTCGAAATCTTCCTTTGGAAAAAGCACTTAATGTGCTTAATATGACGCACAAAAGAGGAGCAAGTGTTTTGAATGCTGTATTTAAAAGTGCAATTGGAAATGCGATCAACAATGCCAAGAAAAATAAAGATTCTCTTGTCATTAAAGGAATTGAAGTGTGGGATGGACCGGGAATTAAAAGATTTCATGCATCAACAAGAGGAAGAGCACATCCTTACAAGAAAAGAAGCAGTCATATAAAAATAATATTGGAGGCAAAAGAATAATATGGGACAAAAAGTTAATCCGCAAATTTTAAGATTAGGACCAATTTATAATTGGAGCAGCCGTTGGTTTGATGATAAAAGATACAAAGATGTTCTTTTAGAAGATTATAATCTAAGGCGCGCTCTTATGGCAAAATTAGCAAATGCAGGAGTTTCTGAAATCGAAATAGAAAGATCTATCAATAGCTTAAAATTAACAGTTAATGTTTCTAGACCAGGTATGGTAATTGGCCGAGGCGGAAGCGGAATGGAAGATATAAAGGAATATCTTTATAAATTCTTAAAGATCAAAAAGAATCCGCCAGCTGGCGGACAATCGGCTCCAAAAATAGATATCAGAATAGAACCAATTAAAGAACCAAATTTGGATGCGTTCTTGGTTGCAAAAAATATTTCTGACCAATTGGTAAAACGTCTTCCTCACAGAAGAATTTTGGCTCAGACGGTCGAGCGAGTTATGGGGGCAGGGGGAAAAGGAGTAAGAATTATTATTTCCGGACGTGTTGGAGGAGCAGAAATCGGAAGACGGGAGAAAATCCAGAAAGGCACAGTTCCACTGTCAACAATTAGAGAGAGAATAAGTTTTGCCAGTGTGCCGGCGTTAACTAAAAAAGGCTATATCGGAGTAAAAGTTTGGATAAATAAAGGAGAGAAATAATATGTTGGTTCCAAAAAGAGCAAAATACAGAAAACAGCAAAAAGGCACAATAAGAGGAAAAGCTCACAAAGGAGTTAAAATTTCCTTTGGTGAATATGGACTTTTGTCTCAAGAAAAGGGATTAATTACAAGCAGGCAAATAGAAGCGGCACGCCGAGCGATAACTCATTACACTCAAAGAGGAGGAAGACTTTGGATAAGAATTTTTCCTCATAAACCAATTACGAAAAAACCTGCAGAAACCCGAATGGGCGGAGGCAAGGGAGACGTTTACGAATTCGTAGCCCCGGTTAAGCAAGGGAGAATGTTATTTGAGATGGGTGGAGTTACAAAAGATATCGCATTTGCTGCATTAAGACTTGCGTCATACAAATTAGGGGTAAAAACAAGAATAGCAGTAAAATCTGAATACGAGATTTAATTTATGAAAACAAAAGACAAAAAAGAATTACATTTAAAAAGCTTAAGAGAACTTAGTAATTTAGTTAATAATGCAAAAGACGATCTTTCCGGCTTGATGTTGGATAAAGCGCAAAATAAGCTTAAAAATACAAGTCAGCTTTCCATAAAAAGAAAAGAAATCGCTCAGATGTTAACGATTATGAGAGGAAAAGAGTTGTCTGAAAGGACAAATCCGCCAGCTGGCGGAAGCAAATAATATGAAAAAAATACTTGAAGGAGTTGTAGTTGGTCTAAAGATGCAAAAAACAGCAATTGTTAGCGTGACAAGGAGATTTCCTCATCCGTTGTACAAAAAACTTATGAAAAAAGACAACAAGATAAATGCTGATGTTGCAAGTTTTGCGCCAAGTCTTGGAGATAGAGTAAAAATTGTTGAGAACAAGCCTCTATCGAAAACTAAACGTTTTAAAATAATGGAGGTTATGAAAAATGGTTCAGCATAGAACAATACTCAAAGTTGCAGATAATAGCGGTGCAAAAGCGCTTATGGTCATCCATATCTTTGGCGGATCACAAAGGAGATACGGATATATTGGAGACGTATTAAATTGCGTTGTCAAAGGAGCAAGTTCTATCGGAACAGTTAAAGACAGCCAAATTGTAAAAGTAGTTTTAGTTCGCGCCCGAAAAGAAAACAGACGTCCTGATGGATCATTCATTAGATTTTCTGACAATGCCGGAGTTGTAATTGATAACGCAAAAGATAAAAATCCAATTGGAACAAGAGTCTTTGGTCCAATAGCCCGAGAAGTCAAAGATAAAGGTTTTTCAAAAATTGCAAGTATGGCAATTGAGGTTATCTAATATGACCCATTCGACAAGCTCAGGGTCATAGTGAGGAATTCGAATCTATGAAATTAAAAAAAGGCGATAACGTAAAAATAGTTTTGGGAAAAGATAAAGGTAGAGAGGCAAAAATAGAAAAAATTTTTTCCAAAACTCAAAAAGTACTGGTTCATGGAGTCAACCAATACAAAAGACATATGAAGAGCAGGTCCCAAGGCCAGCCTTCGGAAATAGTTACGATTACAAAACCAATGTGGGCGTATAATGTTGCCCTTATTTGTCCGCATTGCAAACTACCGACTCGTATTGGATTTAGAATAGAGAAAAATGATAAAATCAGAGTTTGCAGAAAGTGTGGTAAAAAAATATAAGTCCTGAAAGGATGATTTCATCATATGGATAACTTACAAGCGAGATTTAAAAAACAAATTACAGTAAATTTAAAAAAAGAGCTGGGGATTAAAAATTCAATGGCTGTACCTAGTCTTTCAAAGATAGTTGTAAATATGGGAGTAAAAGACGCATTGTTAGACAAAAAGAATTTAGAGAAAGCAGCAGTAATTTTGAGTCAAGTTACGGGACAGAAGCCCAAATGGGCAACGGCCAAAAAATCTATATCATCTTTTAAGTTAAGAGAAGGAGATAAGATTGGCCTTGTTGTCACTTTAAGGGGTAAAAAAATGTATGATTTTTTTGAAAGGTTAACTAGCATTGTTCTGCCAAGATTTAGAGATTTTCATGGAGTTAAAAAAGTAAGCTTTGATGGAAACGGTAACTATACGTTGGGATTTACAGAGAGCACAGTTTTTCCAGAGATAGATCCTGGGAAAATAGACAAGATACAGGGATTTGAAGTAAGTATTGTTACAACAGCAAAAGATGATAAAAAAGGTTTTGCATTACTTAAGGCAATGGGTATGCCGTTTGTAAAATAATTTTATGGCTAAAAAATCTAACATAATTAAAGCACATAGTAAACCGAAGTATAAAGTAAGACATAAAAACACATGTAATATATGTGGTAGGAATAGAGCCTACATGAGGCGTTTTGGTTTGTGTAGATTGTGTTTTAGAGAACTTGCTTTGAAAGGACAATTGCCAGGAGTAGTAAAATCAAGTTGGTAAAGTGAGTAATATGTCATCCTGAGGCAAAGCCGAAGGATCTCATGGGATTCTTCGCTACGCTCAGAATGACATTATGAAAAATATGAATTACAGAGTTTCGGATCTAATAATTAGAATCAAAAATGCAGCCAGGGCTAGAAGGAAAGAGGTTGTTTTAGATGATCTAAAAATTAACAAAGCAATATGCAAAGTTTTGGTAACTGAGGGATTTTTGGAGGGTTTTGAAAATGAAACACGGGAAGAAAGAAAAGTTTTGGTTGCGAAAATAAAATATGAAAAAAGAGATGCTATTTTGACAGATGTTTTGGTTGTTTCAAAACCATCTTTAAGGAAATATGCAACAGCAAAAGAAATTCCCGGAATTCAAAGAAAAGGAAGACACACAATAATCCTTTCAACTAACAAGGGAATTATGACAGGTCGGGAAGCTTTGAAGAAAAATATGGGAGGGGAGGTTTTGTTCAGAATCTGGTAATGAGAGGGATGTCATCCTGAACGCAGTGAAGGATCCCATGAGATTCTTCGCTAAAGCTCAGAATGACATTATAAATAATTATGTCTAAACTTGCAAAAAAACCAGTCAGCATAAAAGAGGGTGTAAATATAACTTTTGAAAATGATACCATTAAGGTAACAGGACCCAACGGTAATCTTTCTTTTGGTATTCCAACTGGCGTAGATGTAAAAGTTGCAGATGGACGTGTTTCAGTTTCTTTGAAAGACAAAAACCAAGAAGGATTAAAACCGGTCTTAGGTTTGACAAGAGCGCTAATCTCAAATATGGTTACAGGAGTTGTGACTGGATTTGAGAAGAAGCTGGAGCTTTCAGGTGTTGGATATAGAGCTCAAACTGCGGGTCGCGATCTCACTATTTCTGTTGGTTTTTCTCATCCTGTTAAGATTACGGCTCCGGATGGATTAACTTTTGCGGTTGATGAGAATATCATAACAGTAACTGGCGCTAATAAGGATATGGTTGGAAATATGGCAGCGAGAATAAGATCTATACGTCCGCCCGAACCATATAAGGGAAAAGGAATAAAATACAAAGATGAGAGAATAAGAAGAAAAGTCGGAAAAGCAGCAAAGGCATTGGGAGCGAAATAAATTTAGAGTTCAGAATTTAGAATTATGAATAAACAAAAATTAAGACGACAAATTAGAGTGCGATCAAAAATTAGGGGTACGGAAAAACGGCCGAGGCTTTCTGTTTTTCGATCCAATCGTTTTATGTACGCTCAGATTATAAACGATGAAATTGGAAAAACAATTGTTGGAGTTTCTGAAAAACACCTTAAAGAAAAAATAGCCGGAAAAAGTGTAAGAGCAAAAGCTGTCGGAGTTTTATTGGCAAAAAAAGCAATTGATAAAAAAATCAAAAAAGTTGTATTTGATCGCGGAAGTTATTCTTATCATGGCAGAATTAGTGAAATTGCTAAGGGCCTACGGGAAGGAGGACTGGAATTCTAATGAACGATGCTAGATTTTACAAAGATAGACCAACAGATGGATTTGAGGAAAAAATAGTCCAGGTTAATAGAGTCTCCAAGAAAACAAAAGGAGGAAATAAAATTGGATTTTCAGTCTTGACTGTTGTTGGAAATAAAAAAGGAAAAGTAGGAGTCGGGCTTGGAAAAGGTCCTGAAATAGCGTCAGCAATTAAAAAAGGAGTACTCTTGGGAAAAAAACATGTTATAGATGTCCCGATTATCAATGGTACTATTCCTTTTGAGTTTAGAATCAAATTGGGTGCAGCAAAAGTAATGCTGAAACCAGCCCCAAGAGGGTCTGGAGTTATTGCAGGAGGAGCAGTTAGAAGCGTGGTTGCTTTGGCTGGAATAGAAAATATTTCATCAAAAGTAATGGGTACCAAAAATCAGGCAAGTAATGTTTATGCAACAATAGAAGCCTTAAGAAGGCTCACGGAAAGATATCATAAAGAAAATAGAATAAGGAGAATAAAATAATCCCTAAAGGGAGGCAAGCACAATGAAACTTTCGTCTTTGACAAAAATTACAAAAACACGCAAAAAAAGGCTAGGGCAAGGACACGGATCTGGGCGCGGAAAAACGGCCGGACGCGGAACAAAAGGACAAAAAGCAAGGAGAAATATTCCTTTAACTTTTGAAGGCGGAGCATTAACTCTTATCAAAAGACTTCCTTTTATGAAAGGAAAAGGAAAAAATAAATCATTTAAAAATGGACCAATTGTTGTAAATGTTAAGGTGCTTAATTTACTAAAAAAGGATACAATAGTTGATGTAGAATCCCTTATTGAAAATAAAATTGTAGATTCCGATTATGCCAAAAAATACGGAGTTAAAATCTTAGGAGATGGAAAACTCGCAGTATCTTTAACAGTTAAATTGCCTGTATCAAAAGGAGCGGCAAAAAAAATTCTGGCAGCCGGAGGAAAAATAGAGAAATAATTTTCCTTTATGAACAATATTTTTGGAATTTTTAGTAAAAGCATAAAAACCAAAGACGTAAGAAGTAAGCTTTTATTTACGGCAGGAATTTTCATCGTATTTAGAATATTCGCTCACATCCCGGTTGCAGGTGTAAATTTAGCCGCGTTAAAATCTCTTTTTTCACAAAACCAATTCTTGGGACTTTTGGATATTTTTTCAGGAGGAACACTTGCAAATTTCTCAGTAATGGCCCTAGGACTTAATCCTTACATCAACGCCTCTATTATCCTTCAGCTTTTAACTCTTGTCTTTCCGAAGCTTGAAGCCTTGTCTAAAGAAGGAGAATCAGGGAGACAAAAAATCAACCAATATACGAGACTATTAACTGTTCCTTTGGCTCTTTTGCAATCAATCGGTATGTATGCTCTTTTGCGCAGTCAAGGAATTATTGCTACTTTGAGTCCTGTTGGTATTGTCTCTTTTGTTGCTACGATGACTGCTGGAACAATGCTTTTGGTCTGGCTTGGAGAGCTAATTTCTGAGAAAGGCATCGGAAACGGAATCTCGCTTCTTATATTTGCAGGAATAGTAGGGAGAATTCCTGTTACTTTCGGGCAGACAATATCAACAGCCCATGCCAATAATCTCTTTAACCTAATAATTTTTCTTGTGATGGGAGTTTTGGTTATCGCTTCGATAATTATTATAAATGAAGGAACAAGAAAGATAACAATTTATTATGCGAAAAGAGTCAGAGGAAATAAAATGTATGGAGGGCAATCTACTCATCTGCCTCTTCGGGTTAATCAGGCCGGAGTAATTCCAATAATTTTTGCAGTATCTCTAGTTCTTCTTCCGTCAATTGTTGCTAATTATCTGACTGCTTCAAAAAATCCTGCACTTCACAATATTGCAGTTTCCATAACGGGACTATTTAATCCTTCCGGTCCGTTTTATAATGGGTTATACTTTTTCTTAGTTGTTGGCTTTACGTATTTTTATACTGCTGTTATTTTTAATCCAAAAAAGATTGCTGAAGAAATACAAAAATATGGAGGATTTATTCCGGGAATAAGACCCGGAACTCCTACAGCCGGTTATTTAAATTATATTTTGACCAGAATAACAATGGCTGGGGCTATATTTTTGGGAATCATTGCAATTTTCCCAACAGTTGCTCGGGCATTCACAAATGTCCAGACGCTTATTTTGGGAGGAACAGGAATTTTGATCGTTGTTTCTGTAATACTGGAAACCATTAAGGCAGTTGAAGCACAACTTGTCATGAGAAATTACGAAGGGTATAGTAAAAACAAATGAAAATTATACTAATTGGCATTCAGGGTTCAGGAAAATCAACTCAAGGAAATCTGCTTTCCGAGAAGTTTTCTATTCCTTATCTGTCGACAGGACATATTATTCGGCAAATGGCAAAGGAAAAAACAAAGACGGGCAGATATATTAAGGAAACAACTTATTCCGGCCTTTTAATTCCGGATAATATCATGATTCCTATAGCGGCCGATTATTTAGCCAGAAAAGAATATCAAAATGGTTTTATTCTGGATGGATTTCCAAGGACTGTTGAGCAGGCCGAAAAACTTTCCACACATATAGATAGGGTAATTTATCTAAATGTTTCGGATAAAGAGGCCCTTTGGAGATTGAGCGGACAAAATAGTAACGGCGAACGCCATGATGATACGCTTTCTGCAATAAGAAAACGCATTGAGTTATTTCATAAGCTTACCGAACCAGTGCTTGGTTTTTACAGAAATAAAGGTCTCTTGGTAGAAATTGATGGAGAAAAATCAATTGAAGAAATTCACAAAGAAATATTAGAAAAAATAAAATAACTTCCCCTTTTTTGTATAAAAATGTTTACACATAAACCAATAAAAATTGCAATAGATGGTCCTGTTGGTTCGGGCAAGGGTACTTTGGCTCTAGAGTTAGCAAAAAAACTCAATGCTTTATATGTCAATACAGGTTCAATGTACAGGGAGCTTGCTCTTGCATGCTTAAGAGACAATGTAGACATGAAAGACGGCAATAAAATCTTGGAAACATTAGAAAAAAACTCAATAGAAATAAAATCAACAGAAAAAGGCATAAGAGCTATTTTAAATGGAGAGGATGTGTCTGAGGAGATTTTTAAACCAGTTGTCAGTAAAGCGTCTGCTAATGTTGCTGTTTTTCCTCAAGTAAGAAAAGCAATGGTAATAAGACAAAGAAAAATAGCAGAGGATGCAATTAAAAGCATAAAAAGCGTTGTAATGGAGGGACGCGATATTACAACAGATGTTCTTCCGGATGCGGATATAAAAATTTATCTAACTGCGGATATTAAGGTAAGGGCTCAAAGAAGACTTGAGCAATTTGAAGACAAAGGAATTAAAGCTCAATTTGATGATGTACTGAAAGACTTGCAAGAAAGAGACAGGCAGGATATGCAAAGAACTGCGTCTCCTTTGAGAATAGTTGGAGATGCGGTGGTTATAGATACTACAAATGACACTATAGATCAAACAGTTGATAAAGTTATAGAAAAGTTAAAAGAAAAAAACTTAGTATGATTGATTTAAAAACGGAGCAGGAAGTTGAAATAATGCGGACAGGTGGAAAAATATTGGCAGAAGTTTTGGATGAAGTTTTGAAAAATGTAAAAGCGGGAGTTTCAGAATTGGAGCTTGATCAATTGGCGGAAAAATTAATTTTGAAAAAAGGTGGAGAACCGGGATTTAAAAAAGTAGATGGGTACAAGCATACGATTTGTATTTCTACAAACGATGTAGTTGTTCATGGGATTCCAACTGACTATAAATTAAAAGTTGGAGATGTAGTTGGAATAGACTGTGGGGTATATTATAAAGGGTTTCATACAGATATGGCAGAAACGCTACGCGTTTCAACTCAAAACTCAAAACTCAAAACTCAAAACTACGATAAGATTGATAGGTTTTTAGCAACTGGGGAAAAGGCGATGTGGGAAGGCATAAAAGCTGCAAAATTGGGCAATAGAATTGGAGACATATCAAAAGCCATACAGAAAATAATTGAGGGTCAGGGTTATTCAGTTGTAAGAAGTCTAATTGGCCACGGAGTAGGAAGAAGCCTTCATGAAGATCCTGAGGTTCCAGGTTTTTTGGATGAGCCGATTTTGAAAACCCCTCTTTTAAAAATAGGCATGACAATTGCGGTTGAAGTAATTTACAATATGGGGAAAAGTGACGTAATATACTCAAACAAAGATGGATGGACTATAAAAAGCAAAGATGGCAGCCTCTCAGGGCTTTTTGAGAGAACAATAGCCATAACTGACAAGGGTATGATTGTTTTAACTCAAGGGCAGTAATTGCAGTTTTGAAGTTAGTTTGCTATAATACCTTAGACAATAGATGATAGACGATAGAAAGTAGAATTTTGAAGATAGAAGTTGGAATATCGAATTTGTTTTTCTAACATCAACCTTCTATTTTCAAATAACTAACTTCTATGTTCCATTTTCTATTGTCTATTTTATATGGCTCATCAGGGATCTTTTGAGATAGAAGGAGTTGTCAAGGAATCCTTACCCAATACTCTTTTTAGAGTAGAACTGACGAATGGAGCTGTAATTCTTTGTCATTTATCTGGCAAGATGAGAATGAATTTTATTAAAATCTTGCCGGGAGACAAAGTAAGGGTTGAGATGACTCCATATGACAAGGCAAAAGGCAGGATAATTTATAGATTTAAATAAGAGGCGTTTGTAATTCTGAACGAAGTGAAGAATCTAGATCCTTCGCTTTGCTCAAGGGTCAGGATGACATTCGGAATAATAATATGAAGGTTCAAGCAAGCGTTAAAAAAAGATGTGCAAAATGCAAAATTATAAGACGAAAAGGCGTTGTGAGAGTTGTTTGCGATAATCCAAAACACAAACAAAGACAAGGCTAGGATGCGAATGTATGCGAATTATTAGTGCGAATAAATCCGAATATTTGGATAAATTCGTATTAACAATTCGGATGAATTCGTAATGTACTATGAGGATTGCAGGATATAATTTACAAGATGCAAAAAGAGTGGATATTGCCCTGACCTATATTTATGGAATTGGCAGGAAAAACGTTGTAGATATTCTCAAAAAGGCAGAGGTAGAAGCAGGGAAAAGAGTCAATGCTTTGTCTGAAGATGAACAAAAAAGAATTCAGAAAGTTTTGGAAGGATATAAGTTGGAAGGAGATTTGAGAGCAGAAGTATACGCGAATATCAAAAGATTAAAAGAAATTGCCTCATACAGAGGAACAAGGCACAGCAAGAATCTTCCGGTTCGCGGTCAGCGCACGAGGTCTAATGCTAGAACAAAAAGAGGCAAAAGAGTTACAATCGGAGCAATCAAGAAAGAAGACGCAGTGAAAACAGAGGCAAAAACAGAAGCTAAATAATCTTATATGGCAGAAGAAAAGTTAATAAAAAAAGTTAAGAAATCGAATGTATCAGTAACAGGTAATGGGCGAGCATACATAACTTCTACATTCAATAATACTTTAATAACAATAACCAATGATAAGGGAGATCCCATCGGATGGAGTTCTGCTGGGGCAGCCGGTTTTAAAGGGACAAGAAAATCTACTCCTTTTGCCGCTTCTTCCGCAATGGAAGCTGCTGTTAAAAAGGCTCACGAAAAGGGGCTAAAAACAGTTGAAGTTTATGTCAAGGGACCGGGAGCAGGCCGAGATTCAGCTTTGCGAGCTATAAAAAGCGGCGGATTATCAATTTCTTTGATTGCAGACATAACGCCAATCCCACACAATGGACCAAGAGCAAAAAAGAAAAGAAGAATTTAAAATATGGCTAGATATACTGGACCAAAACATAAAATAGCAAGAAGAGAAGGATTCAATATTCTTGAAAAGGAATCTGCAAGTTTGCAAAGGCGTCTAAATGTTCCGCCAGGCGGGGTGCATGGAAGAAAGATGAAGAGAAGGCTTTCCGAATATGGACAGCAACTCAGAGAGAAACAGAAAGCAAAAGCAATATACGGACTTTTGGAAAAACAGTTTGGAAATTTGGTCAAAATGGTTGGTAAGAAGAAAGGTGAAACAGGAGAACTCTTGATCTCTCTTCTTGAAACAAGGCTGGATAACATCATTTATCGCCTGGGTTTTGCAAAAACAAGGATGATGGCGAGACAAATGGTAGGACATAGGCATGTTCTTGTGAATGGAGAGAAATTAAACATCCCTTCTTATCAAGTAAAAGTAGACGATGTTGTTTCTTTGGCTCCACAAACCCAAAAAAATGTACAAGTTTTAGCTTTGATGGAAGATAAAGATAAGGTTATCGTGCCTTTTATAAAAAGAGAAGGTTTGTCAGGAAAGCTCTTGAGAATGCCAAAGACAGACGACGTACAGGTTCCGTTCGATTTACAGTTGATTATTGAATATTATTCGAGATAATGGTACAATGACTTTTATGGCAAATCCAACGTTTAAAGTAAAAGAAGAAAAGATAAGTCCGGAACACAGTGAATTTGTAATAGAACCTTTAGAGCCTGGATATGGACATACATTGGGCAATGCCTTAAGACGTGCTCTTCTCACATCTATCCCCGGAGCAGCTGTAACATCGATTAAAATAACGGGCGTAAAACATAAATTTTCCACAATTCCCGGAGTGAGGGAAAATGTGGTTGACCTTCTGCTTAATATAAAAGGTTTAAATTTTCGTCTTTTGGATGGAGCTTCCAAAAGCAAGGTTACCCTCTCTGTAAAAGGACCAAAAAAGATAACGGGTACAAATTTTGATCTTCCTGAAAATGTTGAGATTGTAAATAAAGATCATTACATCGCTTCCATCAATGACAAAAAAGCAAGGCTTGAAATGGAATTATCAGTTGAGCAAGGTTTTGGATATTCTTCCGCTGAGGAAAGACGAAGCACAACTTTGGGTTTGATTCCAACAGATGCGGTATTTACTCCTGTAAAAAGAGTAAGCTATGAAGTTTCTGCAACTAGGGTTGGAAGACAAACAGATTTAGACAAATTAATGTTGAGCGTTTGGACCAATGGAATTGTAAGTCCAAAAGAAGCATTGTGGGAAGCTTCCAAAATTTTAACTTCTTATTTCTTGCAGGTCTATGAACCAAAGACTGTTGTTTCTTCAGACTCAGTGAGCGCTAAACCTTCTGTTGCAGACAATATTTCAAAATTAACTATCGATGAGCTGGATTTGCCAACAAGAATTTACAACAGTCTTCGAAATGGCGGAATTGAAACATTGGGCCAGCTTTTATCTACCACAAAAAAAGATCTAATATCAATGCGCAATATGGGAAATAAATCCATAATGGTTATTGAGGAAAAACTTAAAGAAAAAGGCGTGGCTTTAACCGTTTAATACGAATATATCCGAATGATTAGTCCGAATTAATTCGAATTCGGATCGATTAGTATTAAGAATTCGGATGAATTCGTATTTTTATTATGAGAAAGAATATTTTTGGAAGACAATTTAGCAGAGACACGAATCAAAGAAAGTCGCTTTTTAAAAGCCTTATTTCTTCTTTGATTTTGGATGAAAGCATCAAAACAACTCTGGAAAAAGCAAAGGCAATAAAAGGAGATGTTGACAAAATTGTCAATAAAGCAAAAAAAGGAGATAATACGCTTAAAATCCAGCTTTTACAACGCCATCTTGGCATAGATGCTATGAATAAGGTTATAAAAGATATAGCGCCCAGGTTTAAAGACCGAAGCAGCGGATATACTAGAATTATAAAGCTAGGCAGAAGATTTTCAGATAATGCAGCTATGGTCATAATGGAATGGGTAGTAACAAAAGAGATTAAAGATGAAAGATTAAAGATTAAAGATGATGTTAAGGAATTATCAGCAGGTAAGGTAGTTAAGAAAGTTAATACAAAAAGAAAGGTTGCAAAGAAATAATGAGAGATACAACAATACCAACAAAAATATCCGATATAAAACGTTCATGGCATTTGTTTGATGTGAAAGGAAAAATTCTTGGAAGAGTTGCAAGTGAGATAGCGACAGTTTTGATGGGAAAATCAAAGCCTTATTTTGTTAGCAATTTGGATTGCGGAGACTTCGTTGTTGTAATAAATGCAAAAGAGATTAAAGTAACAGGAAAAAAAGAAACACAGAAAAGATATTCCCGCGTTTCAGGTTATCCGGGCGGATACAGGGAAGAAACCTTAATGGAACTTAGAAAAAGGAATCCCGGAGATATAATAAGATTTGCTATCTTGGGGATGTTGCCACAAAATAAATTACAGGATAGAATGTTAACTAGATTATTTATTTTCCCAGGGAAAGATCACACGTATACAGATAAATTTAAAGTTAAAAGTGAAAAATCAAAAATTGAAGATAAAAAATAATTTTAAAATATGGTTATAGATAAAACAGTGCAAGAAACAATTTCTAAAGAAAGTCCTAAGAATGTACAAAAGGATTTTATTTTCGCAATTGGCAGAAGAAAATCTTCAACAGCCCAAGTGCGGCTTTACAAAAAAGATGCGACAGTTTGGGGAACAACCGAAGTTAAGAAGGGGGAATTTGTCGTTAATAACAAGCCTGCTTTAGCATATTTTGGCAAAAGCTTTGAAAGCGTGTATAGACAGCCTTTGCAAGCGACAGGTACGGAAAATAAGTTTGCCGTATCTATTAAAGTTAGTGGCGGAGGAAAAATGGGTCAGCTGGATGCGGCAGTTTTAGCTATCGCAAGAGGACTAGATAAAATTGACCGGGAAAAATTCCACACAATTCTTAAGAAAAAAGGAATGTTAACTCGCGACCCAAGAGTTAGGGAAAGAAGAAAAGTCGGAATGGGCGGAAAATCAAGAAGAAGAAAACAGTCCCCAAAGAGATAAGATTATTTTTTGTAATTTTTGTAAAGCCTTGTAAACTCTTCGTTTTTTTCCAATAGCTTAGTCTCTTCTTCGCACCACATAGAGTATTTTCCGGGATTATTTTTTACGTCATTAACAAATTCTTTCCAATCAACCCATTTGATGTTTTCCACCTCATCACTATTAGGGTTTGGTTTTTCATCTGTGAAGGCAACCATAACGGGACAAAGTTCATTTTCTACAACTCCATTCATCTTGGCCTTGTATGAAAAATCAGGTAAGACTACTTGGACATTGCCTAAATTGAGACCTAACTCAAACTGCAGTCTCCTTTTTGCCGCATCAGGATTTGATTCGTTAAGCCTTGGGTGTCCGCACACAGAATTAGACCACGCTAACGGCCACGTCTTTTTAGCATGACTTCTTTGCTGAAGCAGAAGCTCACCTTTAGAGTTGAAAAGAAAAAGTGAAAAACCTCTGTGAAGCGGAGTATTTTCATTGTGAGTTTCCAATTTTGGCGCAGTTCCCAAAACTTCATTTTGTTTGTTAACAAGGACAACGTATTCTAATTTTGGCATTGTCATATCCATAGTTCTCATTTTTTCCATTTAACAATTATAAGGTTTGTAAGTAAATAAATCAATAATGCTTGCCAAAGAAGTATAGAGATGAGAGTGGTGCTTAGAAAAATTGCAATTATCTCTCTTCGTAGTCCATAAAAATCCAACAAAAATGCGCCAATTCTTCCAAACACAAAAAAAGCAGCAAGTCCGATAATTGGAGAAAAAATTATAGGAAGCAGTACGGGGCGTCTGGTAACTTGTCTAATTGTCATAAGTGGATGAAATGTTAGACCAAGTAGGGTTTTTGTCCAGATGTATGCGCTAAAAATAAAAAATATATTTTTTTTCATATTATAATTTTCCAAATATTTTTAGAATGAATTCATCATATCTTTTTCCCAAAATTCCATGAAATACCAAAGTTAGAATGAAGGCAAGAGGAATCAAAATTCGCCAAGGATGAGTGCCAAGCCATATACTTATAGAGGAAAATAGCTTTGGGAAAACCATGTCCTTTATAATTTTCTCCTGTTCCCTAGCTCTTTGCTCTAAGGTCTTAATGAACTCATTCTCGTTCATAAGCGAGTTTAAAACTTTGGCGGGCTCTAAAAAGAAGCGACTCTGTTGCTTTGAAAGACATATTAAAAGTTTTAGCCAATTCTTTTACCGAGACTTCTTCTTCGTAATGAAGTGTTAAAATCTTTCGATATTTCTCAGAGATATTGTGAAGCGTTAATTCAATTCTATCCCTAATCTTATTTTTTTCAAACTGAAACTCCGGCTGATCAATTTCCTGAGCAATTATTTGCAAAAAGGGCACTTGAGATAAAAGTATCGATTTAATCTTTCTTTTGCGGTAAAAATCAACCATTTTATTGTGAGCAATTTTATAAAGCCAAGACATTGT
>Ga0209515_10001604_pt1 | contig 37197 bp, 29 predicted proteins | sample Subgroupgradi54m_FD_187454 | JGI IMG/M metagenome (GOLD analysis project Ga0209515, IMG submission 187454) | Subsurface groundwater microbial communities from S. Glens Falls, New York, USA - GMW60B uncontaminated upgradient, 5.4 m (SPAdes)... ... | reverse complement strand
CAAAGTTGCAGTAAAACAATTAAAAAAGTCGCAATTAACAGAATCCTCTTTACTGGAATTTAGACAAGAAGCGGAGCGACATGGTGCGCTACGCCATCCTCATATCGTGGCGCTGTATGCGGTGTGTTTAGAACAAGCTAAATATTGCATGGTGATGGAACTGATGGCGAGAGGGTCACTCTATCAACTGCTGCATACGGCGCAAGATCTCCCCTGGCATATACGTCTTTCCATCGCCAAAGACATCGTCGTAGGCTTAGCTTATTTGCACGACCAACAAATTATTCACTGCGATTTAAAAAGTTTGAATGTTCTGTTAGACGGCAACCTGCGCGCTAAATTAGCTGATTTTGGTTTATCGAAAGTAAAATCTGAAACGGCCAGCACCAGCAGTGCTGCCGCTAGCACAGACGGCACCTTACTATGGATGGCACCAGAATTATTTGATCGAGGAGGCAAATGTAGTTATGCCTCAGATATTTATGCCCTTGCTGTTACGCTGTGGGAACTCAGCAGTCGAAAATTACCTTTTGCGGATGCAGCCAGTCCCGCATTGGTGATGCAATGGGTTCGTGAGGGTGAACGAGAAGCAATTCCTGCAGAAACCCCACCCCAACTGGCGCACTTGATTGGCCGAGGCTGGGTAAAGTGCCCAGCAGACCGACCCACCGCAAAACAAATAGCAGAGCAATTGATGCAGAAAGCAACAGAACCCACTTCAACGGGGTATCAAGTGTTGAGCAGTTAACCGCTTATGTAATATTGGGTTTGCTAGATTAAATCCTTAAGGAAGGTTGTGGCTGGGCTAACCCGGATGCCTAGCTCCCCGATGTAATCCTTTTTTCCGATAGCAGAGATTTGCCACGCATTGCAGTCGGGGAAACGTGTTTTTAAATATTTTAATGCAGGTGAGAGGGTGTCGTCATTCCATTTGCATTCAACAAACAGTAAGGGCTTTTTATCTAGGGTAACGACAAAATCTACCTCACGCCCATCAATATCACGAAAATAGCATAAATTGATATCCTCACCCCGGGTATCTTGGCGGAAGTGAACCCATTTTAATAATGCATTGGCGACCAAATTTTCGAATTTTAGCGAAGGCGTTTGGATCAGTGTCCAATCAAATTGGTAGTGTTTTTGTTCTTTTTTCACGGCACGAATGTTAGGAGATCCGAAAGGAGGTAGTCTAAATATCGAATAAAGTCTTTCAAAAATTTGGATCCAATTCGATACTGACTTATGGCTCACTTGCAAATCTTCTCGAAGCGCATTAATTGAAAGGGGTGAGCCAACCAGCTCGGGAAGTCGTAAGCTTAATAATTCAAGGCTACCTAAGTCTTGTACGCGCTCAAGTGCCACTAGATCTTCTTGAATAAGCCGAGTCCTGTATTCGCGTGCCCATCGCTTGGATTCTATTTCTGATCCTGAAAAAAAAGGTTCTGGAAAGCCACCTAGATTCAGTAAGTCCATTAGGTCACTTTGCTTGTCAGATTTTAATTCGGCTAACGATAAAGGGTGCATACGTAAGTAATGATATCTTCCCTGCAGTGAGTCACCTGAGAAGCGGTAATAATCTAATCGTGCACTGCCAGTAATGAGTATTTGTTGGTGCGCTGGCCGAGTATCATAGAGGCCTTTTAAATAATTTCGCCATAAGCGATATTTGTGGATTTCATCAAAAACCCAAAGGGGTGAAATAGGCAATTTTTGTTTTAGAATAAGTTCTCTGTGTTCGGGCGCATCCCAGTTTAAGTAACCTGCGTTATTCGTTAAAAAGCTTTTGGCGAGTGTGGTTTTGCCTATTTGTCTAGGGCCGCCGACAAAAACCATTTTTTTGCTTAAATCTTGCGAAATTTGCGCTGCTAAATACCTACGCTCCATAGTGCATCCGATAGTTTTTTACACATAAGGTACAATATGCGATATTTTTCACCCTAAGTCAAAAAAACTCGCGAGTTTTTTTGACTTAGGGTGAAAAATATCGAAAAAATGGATGTCTTTTCTAAAAAATAAGTTGATACCGTACACCTGCTTTTTGCCCATAGCGTTGAATGAATTTTTTTTCTGTTAAGGAAGATAAACAGCGGCTTATGGTTCGCTTTGGCAAGGAAGTCATTTCACTAATTTGCAATGTTGTTAACCGGAGTTCAGGGTGCTCTTTAAAACAAGCTAACACTTTGTAGGCCGATTCAGACAATTGCTGAAGTAAAAGGAATTTTTCTTGATAAACTGCAATATCATCTAAAGACTCCTTCAGCACTTTAATCATAAACTGTAAAAAAACCTCGATATGATACTGCTTTGGATCGCGGCGATATTTTCCCTCAGAACAACGATTTAGCACATAATAATATTCACTACGTTTACGCTCAATTTGACGATCAATCGCAAGAAAAGGCACAACCGTTGAAATAATATCTGATGGGGATTGCAGTAGCGCTAACAAAAACAAGCCACGCCCTAAACGACCATTTCCATCTTGAAAAGGATGTATCGCTAAAAACCGATAAGTGAGCTCACAAGCCACAGCAACAGACCCAATTTCCTGAGCATAAGTTTCATTGTACCAAGTCACTAAGTCATGCATCGCTGCTTCAGTAATAGGGCCTGCTTCAGCAGTTGCAAATACCAAGCGCGCTGCCCCCGTACTATGGTTTGTTTCAACGACAGAGTTAGATTGTTTTTTGTAACGCCCTAGGTAATGTTCTGCTTTGGGATAATAAAGCAAAAGTTCACGATGTAATCCACGCAGGGTTGTTTCGGACAAAGGAATCCATTCCTTCGCTTGACTGTAAATAAGCGCCAGCATCCCTCGGCATCCTGCTACCTCTTCAATGCTACGTTCCTTATCTTTATTTAACTTATTTTCAATCCACCCTTTTTGTGTAGAAAACGCAGTCGGTTTTCCATCTTGCATAAGCACGGTATCCATCCAATCAATTTCTGGATCAGTGAGCACTGCATTTTCAATACGTGTAGAAGCACCGATCATGCTGATCTTGGCATAGCGATGTAATATGGCCTGGGTTTCTGGTGAACATTGGGTGAGCTGCGCATAGGCCCGCGCAAAACTATTGTTTAGCTCATGCAAGGATTGAGCTATTTCTTGAGAAAGCTTAAAAGAAAGCATAAATACCTCATGGCTACCCCACTTTCATAGGATAGTTTATTAAGCCATATTGCGCCAATAAATCATCATTAAGTGGCGTAATGTGGCTTAATACCTCAGACCATCAGAAATCACAGCACAAACAGCATGGGCGAAGAAAGTCACAGAGATATAAGGCGCCCCACCGAAAAATCACCCCTCTTTTGAGATCAGGCCAGGTAATTCGAATTAAAAAGAGCTATTTTAACAATGCTCAAACAATATCACTGAATTATGACGACTCATTACCATACCCTAAACTTTGTAACGCACGTGCATCATCAGACCAGCCTGACTTTACTTTGCACCAAAGTTTTAAAAAAACTTTTTGCCCCAACATTGCTTCCATGTCTAATCGTGCTTCTTGCCCCACCTTTTTAAGCATTTCGCCTTTTTCACCAATCACAATGGCTTTTTGGCTGTCTTTCTCTACCCAAATTAATGCGTGGATGTGCACAATATCATTAGACTTCTTTCCAAACGCTACTGCATCGGCGAATGGCTTCGTCGATGCGGTGCTCGAATCCTCCGTGTACACTCCGGTTCTGCGCTCCGCGTCTTCTCGCACTTCGCTCCCTACAGCGAGTTTGGAAAGAAGCCTATTTTTAATTTCATATTTTTCAATTTCTATTGTCAGCGCATAAGGCACTTCATCACCCGTATAACGCATGATTTTTTCACGAATCATTTCCGCACACAAAAACCGCACACTGCGATCAGTGACTTCATCATGGGTATAAAAAAATGGATTTTCAGGTAAATATTTTTTAATTTCTTGTAACAACCCACTTAGGTTTTCAGAAGCACGCGCAGAAATAGGTACCACCGCTTTAAAATAATGCGTTTGATAAAATTTTTCTATTTCTGGCAACAGCGTATCTTTTTCTTTTACTTTATCCACTTTGTTTAACGCTAAAATAATCGGCACACTCACAGAAAGCATGAGCTTAGTCATGATCCACTCATCTTGCTCTGTCCACTTGCCTGCATCCACCATCCACACAACCACATCGACTTCGCGCAACACAGATAAAGCCGTTTTATTCATGATACGGTTCATCTCAAACGGTGTTTTCCGATGTAATCCCGGCGTGTCTACAAATACAAATTGATTGTTTTCTTCCGTTAAAATACCCGCAATACGATGACGTGTGGTTTGCGGCTTGCGAGAAGTAATACTGATTTTTTGACCTATCAAACGATTCATTAACGTAGACTTGCCTACATTAGGTCGCCCTATCAACGCAATAAAACCACAATGTGTTTTTTCAGTTAGCATGATGAATTTGCTCCAAAATCATATAAGCCGCTGCTTGCTCTGCTTTTCGACGAGACCCACCCTGCCCCTCCGCCACTAATTTTAATTGGGGAATTTCACAACGAACATGAAACATTTGCGCATGCGCCTCACCTACTGTTTTTATAATTTCATATCTGGGTAATTTAATTTTGTGTGCTTGTAAATATTCTTGGAGCGCTGTTTTTGCATCTTTATCTTCATCACTGGCAGACACTTCATTTAAACGATCTGCATACCAATTTAATACTACGTTTCGACAAACGTCATAATTCGCATCTAAAAAGATCGCACCAATCACCGCTTCCATGGCATCCGCCAAAATAGAACTACGACGCGCACCCCCCGCCTTTAACTCACCCGGGCCTAACGCCAAACACTCGCCCAACGCATATTCTTTTGCAAGCGCCGCCAAACTTTCTTCACGCACCAACATTGATCGCCATCGACTAAGCTTGCCTTCTGTTGCGTGCGGGTAACGACGATAAAGCGCCTCTCCAATAATAAAATTTAATACCGCATCACCCAAAAACTCTAAACGCTCATTATTGCCCGCACGCACACTGCGATGACTCAACGCAGCAGTCAATAATTTATTATCGTTAAATTCATACGCTAAGCGTTGAGATAGTTTTTGCAATTTCATTGTATTTTGGTTCCTATTCGTGACCAGCGCACCATGTGTTGCAACCCTTCTGATAATCCATTCCAACTCATCCAAATATAAGAAGCTTTACCTTTTAAATCACGCTGTGACACGAACCCCCAATAACGACTATCGTAACTGTCGTCACGATTATCTCCCATCACAAAATAATGATCCGCAGGTACCATCACACTAAAGTTTTGATCAGGTGCTTCTTTACGCTGATAAATCAAATGTGATACACCCAACAAATCTTCACGCTTCATCATCATCTGCGCTTTACGACTGCCTTCCTCATCAACCACCTCCCCCACCCCAGTTTGTTTGGCCTCCACGCCGTTGATGTAAAGCACTTTATTCATGTATTGCACTTGATCACCTGGCAGCCCTACCACACGTTTAATCAAATCTTTGCTAGGGTCCACAGCAGAAAAACGAAAAATCACAATATCCCCTATTTTAGGGGTTTTATTTTCAATGATGGTTTCATTTGAAATCGGCCAACGCCAACCATAGACATGTTTATTAACAACAATTAAATCACCAATCAACAAAGTCGGCTTATCTGAACCAGACGGAATGCGATAAGGCTCAAAAAACCAAGTACGCAGTATCAACACCAATAACAAAATAGGAAAAAATGCACGCGCATATTCAATAACTTTAGGCATGACCGCACCGGGTATTTTAATACCGCCATACACCATCGTGATTTCATGCAATTTACCTGTATTTGCTTGAATATACCCTTGCCGCTGCAATCTTTTTTTCGCAAAAAAAAGACTGTCTACCAGCCAAATGATCCCAGAAAAAATGGTTGCAATCGTTAAGATAGTTTCAAAATTAAAATACATAATTTATCCCTATTTTTTATCTACTTTTAAAATAGCCAAAAACGCTTCTTGAGGGATCTCTACATTCCCCACTTGCTTCATGCGCTTTTTCCCTTCTTTTTGTTTCTCTAGTAATTTACGTTTTCGGCTTACATCTCCACCATAACACTTTGCCAACACATTTTTTCGCAACGCTTTTACCGTTTGTCTTGCGATAATATGTGCTCCTATGGCAGCTTGAATCGCCACATCAAACATTTGCCGAGGAATCAATTCTTTCATTTTTTCAACCAATGCACGGCCACGGTAATAAGATTGATCGCGGTGCACAATCACCGCCAGTGAATCTACTTTATTACCATTGATTAACACATCTAACCTCACCAAATCAGCCGGCTGAAACCGCACAAAATAATAATCTAGTGAAGCATAACCACGACTGACTGATTTCAACCGATCAAAAAAATCTAACACCACTTCATTCATGGGTAATTCATAACTTAAAGAGACTTGTGATCCGGTATAAAGCATTTTGGTTTGTGTGCCCCGCTTTTCAACACACAATGTGATCACCGCACCCAAATAAGCCTGCGGCACCAACATATTTGCTTGCACAATAGGCTCACGCATTTCTTGAATAATATTGACCGGCGGCAACTTAGAAGGATTATCAACAAGCAACACCTCGCCTTGTGTGGTTAATACTTCAAACACAACGGTAGGCGCGGTGGTAATTAAATTGAGATGGTATTCACGCTCTAACCGTTCTTGCACAATTTCCATGTGCAATAACCCTAAAAAACCACAACGATAACCAAAGCCTAAGGCTTCTGAAGATTCGGGTTCATAAAATAAAGCAGCATCATTCAAACGTAGCTTCGCCAAGGCATCACGGAAAGCTTCATAATCTTCTGCATTCACAGGAAATAAACCCGCAAATACTTGTGGTTGCGCCTTTTTAAAGCCAGGCAAAGGCGCCTGTGCAGGATGACGCGCAAGCGTGAAAGTATCCCCTACGGGCGCGCCTTCAATATCACGAACCCCCGCTACCACAAAACCTACTTCACCACATTGCAAACACGCTAAATCTTGCGGTTTTGGCGTGAAAATCCCCAGCTTTAAGACATCAAAACTACGCTTGGTCGACATCACCATGAGCTTATCACCCACTTTGATAGACCCTTGTTTAACCCGCACCAAAGACACCACACCTAAGTAGCTATCAAACCAAGAATCAATGATCAAAGCTTGCAAGGGGCCGGTAGGATCGCCTGCCGGCGGGGGGATAACGTCAATCAAACGCTCCAAAACGTCTTGAATGCCCACGCCACTTTTGGCGCTGATACGCAATGCATCTTGTGCTGGAATACCGATGATTTCTTCAATTTCATGAATGACGCGTTCAGGCTCCGCTTGGGGTAAATCAATCTTGTTGAGCACAGGCAAGACTTCTAGGCCTTGTTCTAGCGCGGTGTAGCACACTGCCACGGTTTGCGCCTCAACGCCTTGACCGGCGTCCACTACTAATAAAGCCCCCTCACAAGCGGCCAATGAACGCGACACCTCATAGGAAAAATCCACATGCCCTGGCGTATCAATAAAGTTCAATAAATAATCTTTGCCACTACGTGCTTTGTATTTCAGCGTGACACTTTGGGCTTTAATGGTAATACCCCGCTCCCGCTCCAAATCCATGGAATCCAGCACTTGTGCTGACATTTCACGAGGAGATAGCCCCCCGCACAATTGAATAAAGCGATCTGCCAAGGTCGACTTACCATGATCGATGTGAGCAATAATTGAAAAATTACGAATATTTTCCATGATTTTTTTAAAAACTTAGGCCAAAAGAAGATGCGGGATTTTAACCCATTTTTCTTGAAAATACTCGGATAATCAAAGCCTTATTTGACAATATGCGCATCGGAAGCAGCTTTTTTTGAAAAAAATCGCATGCCTAACTTTTCTAGCTCTATGATGAAAAACAACCCCACCCCAAAGATAAAAATATAACCCCAAAAAGAAAGAGGGATGGCACTTGTACCAAACAATGTTTGCATCCAAGGTAGATAGGTAAATCCTATTTGTATTAAGACAATGAACATAACGACAATAAAAATTGTGCTGTTTTTGAAGAACACCGCCCAACGCAAAGAAGACAGGATGATCTTTTGGCTATTAAACAAATAAGCAACTTCTCCCATCACCAAGGTATTGACCGTGATACTTCGCGCTGTTTCAAGAGAAAGATGTGATTGCAGCGCAAACCAAAACAAACTAAAACTTCCCACCAACATCAAAAATGAAACAAAGAAAATACGCCAAATAAGCAAAGCTGAAAAAATAGGCGCTCCTTTTTTTCTGGGTGGTTTTGTCATGAGATCTTCAGCAGGGGGCCCCAGCGATAAAGCGATAGACAATGTCACCCCCGTCACCATATTCACCCACAACACTTGCACGGGTGTGATGGGTAATGTCCACCCCAGTAAAATCGCTGCTATCACAACCAACGTTTCAGCACCATTCGTCGGCAAAATATAAAAAATAATTTTCATCAGATGATCGTAGACGATTCGCCCTTCTTTTATGGCCGCCGTTATTGAAGAAAAACGATCATCTGCCAAAACAATTTCTGATGCTTCTTTTGCAGCTTCTGTTCCTTTTCGTCCCATCGCAATACCGATATCAGCACGTTTTAAGGCAGGCGCATCATTCACACCATCACCCGTCATGGCAACAACCTGCCCTTTTTTTTGTAATGCTTCCACTAGCTTCAGTTTATGAATAGGCGAAGCGCGCGCATAAATATCAACTTTTTTTGCTACGCTCGATAATTCTTCTGCCGTCAACGCATCCAATTCGCAACCACTTAACACTTCATGACAATTCTTGATACCCAATTTAATCGCAATAGACTTGGCCGTCGCAGGATAATCCCCCGTAATCATTTTCACTTGAATTCCTGCAGCCTGACACGCTTTCACGGCTGTAATCGCTTCTTCTCGCGGCGGATCAAATAAACCAAACAGCGCTAGCATTGTTAAATTCGCTTCAACATCTTGAAAATTTAATTCTCGATGCGTAGGTAAAGTAGATTTCATCGCAATCGCCAACACGCGCCTACCTTGAGAAGCGAGTTGTTCGATCTGTTGATCCCAATAAGATTTATTTAAAAAGACCGTCTGATCATTTGAAATTTGAAACTGACACCGCTTCAAAATCTGCTCTGGTGCACCCTTCACATAAATATAGCCATGGCACGCATGGTCGTGATGCAGCGTCGCCATCAATTGATGTTCAGACTCAAAAGGAATTAAATCTGTCATTGGATATTCTTTTTTTTGAAAAGACAGCGCATATTTCGCTTTCAACCCCATACTTAAAAACGCACCATCTACAGGGTTGCCGTGCAGCCTCCAGGTGTTTTCTTCTCTGACCAACGCTGCATCGTTACATAACACACCGGCAAGAATCGCTTTTTTAAGATCGGGATAATCTGCCGGATCAATTATTTTTTTATGTAAAAAATAATCCCCTTTATCGCTGTATCCAACGCCAGATACAGTAAAATGATGTTTCGCTGTCACAACATCTTGCACACTCAGCTCGTTTAAGGTGAGCGTGCCTGTTTTATCCGTACAGACAACCGTTACCGCCCCAATGGTTTCTACCGCAGGTAACCGTCTTATAATGGCATTCTTTCTCGCCATTCTCGTTACCCCCATGGCCAGAATGATGGTAATGATGGCGGGCAATTCCTCAGGGATCGCCGCAACAGCCAAACTCACTGAAGCCATAAATAAAATGTTAACGTCATAATTTCTAAAAAATAATCCGAAGAAAAAAGTCATGCTCGCCATCACGAGAATATAAAATGTTAGCCACCCTGAAAACCGATTCATTTGTTTTAGAAAAGGTGTCGTGATAGACACTGTTTTTATTATCATCTTGCCTATTTTTCCAAGCTGAGTGTGATGGCCTGTTGCGATCACCACACCTACCCCTTTACCATTACTTACTAACGTGCCTGAGTAAGCCATACAACCGCGATCTCCTATTTCAGAATAAAGAGGGGCAACCTGAATAGATTTATCCACCGGCATCGATTCGCCCGTCAAAATAGCTTCTTGAATTTGTAAATTTTTAATTTTAATTAACCGTAGATCAGCAGGCACTCTGTCGCCTGACTTTAGCAACACAATGTCACCCGGGACTAATTGTTCTGCGGGGAGGTTGACACGTAATCCATTTCGAATTACTTCGGCTTTTAACGAAAGCAAATGACGTATGGCTTGTAAGGCATGCTCTGCTTTTCCTTCTTGTATTAATCCGATGATCGCATTAATAAAAACTACCGCCAAAATAACAGCTGTATCAATCCAATGTGTTAACAGCGCGGTTGCAAAAGAAGCCGCAAGAAGAACATAAATCAAAAGATGATTAAATTGAGAAATAAAACGCGTCATGAAAGAACGCGGCTGCAGCACATCCAATTTATTTAAACCATACTGCCTTAAGCGATGGCTCGCTTCTGCTTCACTTAATCCAGACCATTGTGTTTTTAATTTTTTTATAACAACCGCCATTTCTTCAGCATGCCAATTTGAATCTGATGGAATCAGCTGCGTCATATACTCCTTTAATACGCCATGAGCTTGCAGATACTGTTTTTTCATCCCACTCAAAATTGTAGGCATCTTTTTAAATCAAGATGAAGAAACAGCATGCGCTTGCCCTTAAAATAAAAACCATTACCCTGGCTTTTTAGTATCTAAATTAACAAAAATATAGATAATATTATAAGAAACTCCCTAATAATAACTATATTTATGATAAAATAGACTATAAACTATCTAAATTAATTTAATTTTGGAGAATTCAATGTATCTACATCAATTCTTGCTGGAGGTGCTAGAAGCGCAGGTTAAACCCGGTAGGGTGCTCATCATTTACGGCCCTAGACGAGTTGGGAAAACCACCTTAATTTTAAAATTCCTTGAAAACAAAACAAATTATCTGAGTGTCAGCAGTGAAGATATTGACGTGCAATATTATTTAGCCAGCCAATCCGTTTCGAAACTTTCTTCTTTCGTTGGGCAACATAAATTGCTAGTCATCGATGAAGCCCAGAAAATTTCAAATATCGGATTAAATTTAAAGCTATTAGTCGATCATTTTCCTCATTTATCTATCATTGCCACCGGCTCATCTTCTTTTGATTTAGCTAATCAAGTTGGCGAGCCGCTCACAGGCCGAAAAAAAACATTACAAATGTTTCCTCTCTCACAAATTGAACTTGGCGAAACAGAAAACATTGTGCAAACACGATCAAACTTAGAAGAAAGATTAATTTACGGCTCTTATCCAGAAATTATTTTAACAAAAACCCCTGGAGAGAAAATTGAATATTTACGAGAGCTCGTTTCATCCTATTTATACAAAGATATTTTAGAATTAGATGGCGTAAGAAAATCAGATCAGCTTATTAAACTATTACAATTACTAGCATTCCAAATTGGAAAAGAAGTTTCTCATACTGAAATCGGAAAACAACTGGGCATAAACAAAGGAACGGTAGAACGATATCTAGATTTGCTAGAAAAAGCGTTTGTGCTTATCAAGGTTTCTGGATTCAGCCGCAACTTACGCAAAGAAATTTCAAAACAAAATCGTTATTATTTTTATGATGTTGGCATTCGCAACGCGATTATAAACCAATTCAATCATTTACCCTTGCGAAATGACGTTGGCGAAATTTGGGAAAATTATTTGATCATGGAAAGATTAAAAAAACAAGAATATAAAAAAATATCTTCTAACAATTATTATTGGAGGACTTACGATCAAAAAGAAATTGATTGGGTTGAAGAGCGAGAAGGCGTACTGCATGGCTATGAAATAAAATGGCAAACAAAAAACATCAAAGAACCTGCCCTTTGGCGACAAACCTACCCAAACGCACTGTTTCAAATAATTAACAATGAAAATTATTTAGAATTTATAACATAAACTTCACCCATCATGCTTAACCTGATAAATAAACTGCTTATCAAAATCATGATTGTGCTTTAATGCAAGTAACCGCTACAATGGCAAAAGGTCAACGATTTAACCTGCTCACCGTACTTAAAAACAAATGAAGTGCTGGGCAATTTTCAAGGAGTGTTACATGACAGGTCCCGTTATCCATCTTGGTCAAGGCATTAATACCATTACACATCAACCTGCAAACGTAGCAATCAACCTCCGCTCCGCCGCAAAAGACAAACCTGATGAACCAAAACCCACACCCCCCGCAGCAAAACCCGCGATAACCATTACGCTGCCAGAGGGAACCGCTCAAGTGCCGGCAATGAGTAGTGCAAAAATAGCGTTAACATTAGGTGCTGCCACCTCCACAAAACCAAACACGTCAGGTACAGCAAAAAATGCTGAGCCAACACCCACCCCCTCTGATACCAGCAGCAATACGCCCGCTTCTGACACAACCCCCGCCCCCCCAAAACCAACGGCTACCACTGCTAAAGCGGATGCATCCGCTGCAACAGTACCGATGGCTGAAAGCAAAGCAGCGCATCTTGCAGCAACATTAGCAACACAAAGCGCCGAAGAAAAAAAATTAGCAGAAAACCATTTAGCAACGGTAACCGCCGATTTAGCAACTCACGATGAAAGAAGGGTCGCGTTAGAAGACGTGCTCGCTACCGCTACCACAGCGCGCGATACTGCGGCCAATGCAGTAACACGCGCTACATTGGAACCCGCCGTAACAAATGCCACCAGAGAGCTTGTCGCACACAACGCAAAAAGAGCAGCGCTAGTTCAAGCACTCGCCACCGCAAGACAAACGTTACAAGAAAAAATACTAGCAGCAGACAACGCGCGCAGAGAAGCAGACAGAAAAATGCTTGAATTAACGCATGCTATTGCTACAGCCGCCACAAAATCCGTACAAACAGAAAGCAGCGGCGCAACAAAAATAAGTCAGGTTGTTCACTCCATCAAAGCCAAAGCACAGGTGTTCACCTCCCACGCTGAATTGACATCACAGTTTCATCTTGCATTTGATGGTAGCGTCATTGCACCCAACAGCACCTTCGCATTACAAGCAGAGGTTTCGCAAACAACACGTAAAACCAATTTCGAACTTTTTTATGTGTTATCTGTCGTTGCAACAGAAAAAAGAGAACAACTCGTAGGGCCTTATGAATTAACCGCTGCTGCAATTCAACAATTACAACAGCCGCAGGGGGTAGCACATTTTGCCACGATCAACGGGGACGCCTACACAACAAGTATCACCTCCGGTAGCGGCGCTTACGTCGTCATCCGTTTTTCATGTACCACACAAGAAAAACAACGAAAATTAGCAGCCAGTTTAGCGGCAAAAGCAGCGCTAGAAAAAATAAGTGCCAATGTGAGAGTGGGTGCTGATTCAACCTTGCGTGACGCTTTTTCAAACACGAATTATGACATCACTTATCAAAGCTTTGGTTTAAATGATGTTAGCCCCGTTGGCACGCTAAAAAATGAGTCAGACATTGATGCAATGCTGATAAAAATACAAAAAAGCTTAGAATCCGGTAAAACTGATCCAGTGCCTATCGCTTTTACCACACAACCTTATGCCACTGCGGTGACTGCCGCCACAGACACCGTTGTAAATAATGTGATTGCCGTGCAGCAACACGCGCACAGTGCGCAACAATTACAACTTGCAATAAACAAAAGCATCGCTTTTGTAGAAGAATATTTAACATTGCTAAACCCCGCCGGGTTAAATCATCGGTTGCTAGAAGGTTCACGCCACATCAGTGCCGCACAATGGATAGAAATAGAAAATGTCGCTCAGGCTATTGCAGCCGCTGTTGCCCCTGCAGCCGCCAATGCCGCACTTGCCGATGGCGCAACCCCTCACGCATCCAAAACAGTTGCAACAGCCGTTGCAATATCGAACGCCATGGCTGCTGCTACCTCTATTTTCCGACAGACAGCCAGCGCCACAGCAACAACGTTAGGCGCAGACATCATTAATCCTGCTGTCGATGCTGCACTTGCCACGGCTGCAGCACAAGCACATGCTGCAGCGCCAGCAGAAGTAAATCACGATCTTGCGCAAGGAAGAATAGCGGTACAACGAGCCATTCAATCTTCCATCGCCGTGGCCACACAAACTCATTTGACAGCTGCTGTTGCTGCAGCAGCCGCTGCAGCACCCGCGCCAGCACAGGGCATCTCTGACGTAGGTCAGGCTATTGCCTCGCTTCAACAAGCAAAAGAAAAATTACTGGCATTACAAACACAGTTGCATCAGTCCCCTTATGATCCTACTGTGCTTAATACCATTAAAACAAAATTGGTCACTTATCTCAGTGCGGGCGGGATGTTAACCACCTTGGTCAGCACCTTACAAACACTCCTCAGCACCGACGATATTTCACTGCCTATCGCTCGAATACCCGCTGCCCATATCAGAAGAATGAATCACAACAACGGTGAGTTTGAATTTGATCTTGACTTGCCTGAAGGTGTTCATAACGTAGAATGCACCGTAACCTCTAATAATCCTGACGATATTTTAAAACTTAAACAACTCTATGGTGCGAGCAAAGACCCTCTCCGGTTACATGGCAGCCCAAAAAAACTGACGCTTCATAAAGGATCCATGAATAACGCCACTATTCCACTCACGCATGGCGCTTCACATCTCTATATTAAACCCGCGGAAGGCAGTAACGGTCAGTACACCGTGACCTTTTTTGTTAGGCCTAAAATCACCAAACATCCACAACAAACTCATCTACCTGATAAAGACGTTGTGAATGCGCTTACCTTCGCGTAACTGCTCACAAATCACGTTTAAATTGAATTAATAAGCTGCCCATGAGAATAATGAGCGCGCCTATCATTTGCAGATGAGAAACAGATTCATGTAATAACCCTACGCCTAGACACATCGTGACAAGCGGTTCCAGCACGGAAATAATGGAGGCACGTATCGAGCTGACATACTTTAATCCCTCCAACATCAGCTGGATAGGCACAGCCGTTGCAAAGACACCCAACGCTAAAAAATAAATACTGTTTTTTAATGAAAATGGGAAAACCAACGTATGCGATAACACCGCAGCAACAAGAAAAATAAGCGCGCTCCCAAAACAAAGCAACATCGTTGCAAGATCTGAATCCACTAATACAGCAGCAGCACGTTTGCTCCCCACGATATAAAAAGCATAAAAAGCAGCGGCAACAAACCCAAAAAAAACACCCACCGCATTTAATGAATGGGTAGCCGCATTTCCTTTTAATAAAAACAACCCCACCATCATGGTCAGCAAGGTAAATACCGTCGCGATATTGATATTTTCTCTGCTTTTAATAAAAGCAATACAGGCCACCACCATAGGGTAAGAAAAGAAAATAACCATTGCTAACCCCGTTCCTGCATACTGGCTAGCAATAAAATAAAATCCGCTTGAACCTGCGTAACTGATAGCGCCTATAAAAAAAATAAACCACAAGGTGGGTTTATGAATGACGTTGTTCAACTGCCTAAAATAATATTTTTTTAACACGAAAACAGACATCCAAATCCCTGCAATTAAAAAGCGCCAAAATAGCATCGCAGCAAGAGAAATGTGTTCACCTAAAGCACGTGTCCCTAAGAACCCTAAAAATCCATACAAGGTCCCCGAGATAGCAATGAGCAAACTGGCTTGAAAAACACGCCCTCTATTCATACCCTTCGTTGTCAACACAACCCCTAACTCCAAATACTCCAAGGAAGAATACCCACCCCGCCTTTTTTCGGCGGTAACTCACCTTTATCTATAGGCGCAACAAGATATGAAAATTGACTACCGAGCTTTTTCATCGCACCTAACAAAGGTCTTTCTTCCTAGTGAAATTGATTCGTCACACTCGTCACATCAGGAACAACGCGAAAAGGAATATCATCCAAAACGAAATCCACAACAGAGCCCTGCGTAGATTTATAGTATGTTCGTGTCAATCGCCTTCCTTGATATTCTGCCTGGACACTGATCTCATTTAAAATAAAGTGACGGACAAGACTCAGCATGACACCTTCACCGAAAGACCAATACGCCCTGTTAAGCTTTCACAGATACCAATTTTACTTGAGAATGCCGTTGAACACGTTAAAAAATAAGAACCTGGTATCCCCTCTTGATCTACATTCAACTTTATAGCATCAAAAATAGCAGGGGCCTTTTGTACCTCATCCAATACCACAGGCGTGGTGAGTTTTTTTAAAAAGGTACTGGGTGAACGCGATGCCTCTTCTCTCATCGCCAGATCATCCAATGAAACAAGATGATCAAGCTGGAACAGCTGTTGCATTAAGGTGGCATAATATTAAATTGCCGATAATAAATGACTTTATAATATCGTTTATTATCGGCAATTTAATGTTTAAATCAAGAATTCGCGTCTAAAAAAACAACAAAACTTCAAATGTTACACTTATTCGATCGAATTTATGTAAATCATTACACTTTTTCGAACGAAAAAGTGTAATTGTTTGATGTGGTCAATTTAGCCCCACCTCAAATTGACTCGTCATTTTCCTAAATGACGAGTCAGCAACCTGTCGTCACGTGCTCGCCGAATGAGTCCTCTCACATCATGGCACATAAGGGGTTGTGGGTAAGGCGTGAGTGGATGCATCCGCCGGTGATATTCAAGATCCCATTTCACACTGAATTAAAGGGGCTTATTCTCTTTCAATAGCCTTCATCGGTGCCAAAGCCAAGGGTATTCTGCACCCACATCAGGCACAAACACTTGCAGAATAATATTACCGAGGCGACAGTTGTTGTTGTTCCACAACTACAGTGGTATCAGCAAAGGCATCAATCCGAACTTGGCCACTGACTTCCCCAGGCAGTTCGAAAACGTGACTACCCTCCACCGCGTTGTAAGGGGTAGTAACACTATATCTTGCGACCGTAGAAAACGTGCTTGCTACATCATATTCCTGTGAAAAAAATGAGACTCTACACTGTTGCCGACGAGGAACGTCGATGTGCATACCCGATGAAAAAACCCGCCTAGAAGAGACGCTCTGCTCAGAAGTTGAAGCAACTTCTAACGACACATCGAAGCCAAAACTCATCGCAGGTTTATCACCCCCTCCAATTGAAACCCCCGCTCTAAAGCTCCCTCGATTGGAAGTGGTTGTACGAAGCGCGCAGGTGCTTACAACGTCTGTACTTTCATGAAAATCTACAGGAAGAGGTGTATTTTCTTGGAAGTTTTTATAAACTCTCACGAAAATTTCTTTTCTTTTTGGCGGTGGTAAGGCAGAAAAATCATAATGAATATCTTGGGCTGAAAGCAATGTAACATTGCATCTGATATCTGTTCGCCAAGTGCAGCGCCCTCTGCATCCTGGCGTTCCTCGATAGAACGCTAGTTCACCCTCATTTGTTAACTCTATAAAGTAATCCGCTTCCTCTCCACGTTGCCAACCAGCTTTCCAGATAACGCTCCGACTACCGCCTTCAAGATCATAAATTATAAAATTACCATCACGTTGCAAATAAGCATAAAAATTCCCATTATGACTTCGATTCTTCGATTGCCAACTATTTGTTTTCCATATACACACCGCATTTGGTAAATCAATAAGAAAATTACCATCTCTTTGCAGTACTGCACGAAATAATCCGTTTTCTGATGCAATCCATTCGTCATTTCCTAAGGACTCACCAGATTTTAAATAGCGCACATACTTTCTTGGCATAAATACAAACTCCAATATTGATTGATAATGTTTAAATATTAATATCGGCGCCCCGTTGAGCCTGGGTGGCAGCCTCTTCGCTCCACGAAATACTGAGTTGCTTCCGAGTTGTCACCACTGAAAGATACTGGTCGACGCACACACTCGGACGCCGCTTTAATATACCACCGCACTTGAAGATGCAATGGGCATACAATGAACTGAAGTTAGCCGCATATAAAATTTCCTTGATTGAAAATAGTCTTTTTAAAAATGTCTGCCCGTTGACGCAGGATGATAGCCCCTTCTGTCTGTAAACTGCTGCGCTGAGGCATTATCTCCACCTTGAACCTGCATCGGCGGCACACAATCCAATGCCGTTTGCAACGCGTTGGCAGTGCCACCTACTACGGCACCAGGCAAAACACCTTGCGGCCCACCACCAGTAAAAAAACCTACAGCGCCACCGACTACGGCACCCGTTGCATACGCTCTTGCAATATTGCCCGGTGTGCACTGGTCATTATTACCATTATTCATTTTGATCTCCTTAAAATTAATTGCTTAAACACTTAAAAAACCAACAAGAATATAACCTATCTCAATGACAAACACGATAACTCACAGATTTCAATTGTCGCCTCCTTCTCTTTAAAAAATAACCTCATTTTTATTTAAGAAAAAATCTTTACAATAAGCAAAACTGTTTGGAATGGGGGAAAACTATGTGGGTTAAAACAGGGAATTTCGAGCAAACCCTAGCGGCAAACACCACAAGGCAACGAGTTCAGTACGAAACGGACGAAGGGCGTGTTAAATCAGTTGCTCTAGTGGGTTACGGTGATCAGCTCCGTTTCCGCATTTGTACACGCACACTGCCTGACGCAGTAAGACTCCGCAACCACCATCTCAGTCACTATCAGCTCAGCAACACCTTAGAAAATACCCCCTCCTTAAACATAATTCCTATCGATATTTCAGGTATAACCAGGAGTGAGTTTCAATACTTACTTGAAGTAGTAACTACTGCGCTAGCACCTTCCCTTGCACAGATCACAGAAGCGCTCGTGCAACAACTCCCGACTTGGCACATCGTTCACGATACCCTCCCTCGCTATCTAAGCTTAAGCATTGCCGCACCGATTGTTTCATCGCTTAGCTATCAGCATACGGACCACCTAAAACAACATGCCAATACCCCCCACTCGCCTGTCGAAGGTATTGTGCTAGATGGGTATCAGTCAGGTGACATTAGTTTAGAAATTCATATTGATCATATTCATAGCGAAAGCGGGATAGCTTTATTACACCACCTTATCCCGATCATCCCTGCAGCACTGCGCACGGAAAGCTGGGGAAGAGATTACATCACATTTGCCATTCATATTTCAGCACTCACATCCGACAAGACGCAGGCTGTCATCCGCACCCTACAAGCCTATTGCAATATAGCGGCATTAGGCGATGATTTTCTTCACGTGTTTAGCGGAACCCTTCAGGCGACCATAGCAGCACAGCCGGCCGAGGCGGCAACACCAGCACCTCTCTTTCTTCGATGGCGTAGAGATAGCCGCCAGGAGGCCAGGCTCACCCCCACCACAACAGACACGGCACCAGGCATACCTTCTTATGGCCTTCCCGCGCCCACAGGGGGTAATCCTCTTGTCACTTTCCCTCACCGATTTCTCCAACTTCAGCTGCTTGCCGAAAGAGAAGGGAATATCACCCGATCGGCTACACCTCCCGACGAAGGCGAAAACGCAAGAAAATTAAAGGCGATAGGCTATGAAGAAGAGATTCCAGAAAATTATTTGTGTGCATTGAGTTACAACATCCTGTCTAACCCTGTTTATGATCCGCAACACCCGCAATATAAGTTTGAAAGGAAATGGATTGAGCTCGCCCTAGAACGCGCACCAGAAAACCCCTTTACTAGGACACTGCTTGAGAAAGAAAATCTTGTCTCTGATGACGCACTAAAAGCAGAAATCACCCTTTATGTTAATGATTTGGTTGCATCTCGGCATCGGGCCGCACCTTCCAACTCTTAAAAAATCATAGAATGGATTGATCAAGCACTGCGTGCTTCGCAATGACGGGCCGTAAGAGGGAAACAACAAGCCACAAAACAGTTATGGCGCCTGTAACACTTCATGCACACGCTTGATTTCTTCTTGAAATTCACTAGGCATATCTACCCAATTAAATATGTCTACTGAGATAGGCAAACAACTCTCTGAAAATGCGGCTTGAAGCGCGGATAATACTGCCGGCAAAAGATCACCCTCAAGATCTATCACCACTAAATCTAAATCACTTCCTGCATGCGCCGTCCCTTTTACACGACTACCATAAGCCCAAACTGTTTTATCTGGAATATAATCTGATAATATTTTTTTAACAGCCAAAACATACTGCGGATCAAGATCTAACATTACCTCTTTCCTATTTTTAAGCGAAAAAATAATTAACTTTTCTGCAATATTTGTTGTAATGATTTTGCATCTTTTAAAAACGCGGGCAACAACTTCAGTGTTGTTTTAGCAAAATTCACACCATAATCATGCGCAGTATTATTGCGGTTATCTCGATAGGTAAACCAACGCGATACAGCATCAACTTCTAATAACCCATGCTTGGCTGCATGACGAAACAACTCTTTATAGGTCAATTCATCCACCCTGCGTGGCGCTCCAAGATAGGCTTTCAAGGCTTTTCTTAGTAACTTGCCCGCGGTTTCTAATGTTAATTCGAATCCTTTAACTGTCGCATTACGAAATACTTCATAGTCAATGCTGTTAGGCGCCGATGCATTTAATTTTTCTATAGAAAATTCAAGCGTTTTAATATACTGAAAAAAGTATTCCGTATTTAAATTCTTCATTTTCTATTTTTAACTTAGCACGTTATGAATATTCACCTTAAACAAGGCCTCAAAATTCGCTGTGGTTTGCTTGGCAACTTGCGCAACGGAAATTTGTTTTAGCCTGGCAATTTCTTCTGCCACATAACACACATATCGTGGTTCATTGGGTTTGCCACGATAAGGCATCGGCGCTAAGTAAGGCGCATCTGTTTCAATTAAAATACGATCAAGCGGCACCTCCAACACCACGTCTCTCAACGCTTGCGCATTTTTAAATGTGATGATGCCGGAAAAAGAAATATAAAAACCTAACGCGATGGCTTGTTTTGCCATCTCAAGACTTTCAGTAAAACAGTGCATCACACCACCCACCATTTCTGCTTTTTCTGCTTTCATGATGTTAACCGTATCCACTTGCGCTTGGCGCGTGTGGATAATCAACGGCTTTTGTAATTCGCGCGCAGCAAGAATATGACGACGAAAGCGCGTGCGCTGCCAATCCCCTTCATCTTTTAAGTGATAATAATCTAAACCCGTTTCACCAATGGCAACTATTTTTTCGTCTTGCGCCTGCGCCACAATCTCATCTACCGTTAATTCTGTCGCCATTTTTTCACTGGGATGCACACCAAAGCTCGCCCAAATAGACGGATATTTTTTTGCAATGGCTAACACCGCTTGCGCATTATTCATGTCGATACAAACACAGAGCATCGCCTTTACTTGCGCTTGCGATGCCGCCTGCAGCGCCAAAGCGAGCTCTCCACCATAAGGCGTTAAATCTAATTGATCTAAATGGCAATGCGAATCAACCAATACCATGCTTTACTCCCGCAGGCTCAAAAACACATTTTCTAATAACAAAGCCGTATTGAAATTTAGCTGCGAATTCACACCCCTACGCAACGCGACCAACACATCATAACAACGAAATATTTTTTTTAATGACCATGATTCGCTTAATAATCGCACTGCTAAATCAGTACTCAACCCTGTTTTCACGCTAATTAATTTCATCAAAATGATTTGTAACGATAATAACGTTTCATCTAAAGGTTTTTCTACAAACTCTTTTGCTGCTGTCACAACAGAAATCTCATGTTTTACCAATTGCGTTAATTGTTTTAATAAATTTTCTTGCGTCTGAACATAATCAGATTGCAATAACTTTAATGCTTGATAAGGCGCTTCTTCACTCACAGCCAATGCTTGACGCGCCTGCACTTCAGATATCTGCTGCGCCAATAACCATTGCACCGCTTTCTCTTTATCCGCTTGCAATGTTAATAATTGACATCGGCTACGCAGCGTTGCAGGCAAAAAGGCTTCTCTGTCAGTTAACAACATCAACAAAACATTTTCACCTGGCTCTTCTACTGTTTTAAGCAACGCATTGGCTGCGGCTACATTCATTGCATGCGCCGACTCAATGACCACCACACGATAGCCTCCTTGCTGCGCTGTTTTGCTTAAGCCTTCTATCAGCTGACGCACTTCGTCAATTTTAATTTGTCCCTGTTCTTGTGGCGCAATCTGGAAAAAATCAGGATGATGGCCACACGCACACAACTCACAGGCATGACAAACACCACACCCCGTTTGAGTCTTGCACAATAAATTTTTTGCAAAAGCATGTGCAAAACTTTTTTTCCCGACACCCTGTCGACCCACTAACAACAAAGCATGCGGCAATTGTTGTTGATTTTTTCGCTGAATCAACGCATCCCAATTTTGTTGCAACCAACTGGGCGGATAAAATGTCATGCACATCCTTTTAAAAAATCGCTGAGTATTTTCTGTAGTTGTGTTTGCACCGCCTCAGGCGACACACTGGCATCCACCACACGAAAACGTTTTGGATAATAGGTAGCCCTTGCCATATACGCATCCCGCACGCGCCAAAAAAACATTTCTGTTTCAGATTCAATGCGATCTGCAACACGGTGGGTAATACGCGATAAAGCCTGCTGCACTGGCGCATCAAACAATAAGGTCAAATCAGGTTGGCAGTTTTTACAAATCCATTTATCTAAAATCTCAATCAAGTCATTAGGCACACCCCGCCCTGCACCTTGATAAGCATAAGACGCATCCACAAAGCGATCACACAACACCCAGTCGCCGCGATCTAATGCAGGCAAAATTAAATTTTGAATATGCTGCGCACGCCCTGCAAACAAGAGTAATAATTCTGTATCTAACATCATGGGCTCATCGTGATGTGACAAAAGCACATGACGAATCGATTCTGCAATCGGCGTACCGCCTGGCTCTCGCGTAACAACAATATTTTCTACGCCCGATGTTTGTAGCACTTGTTTGATGAATTCAGTCTGCGTGCTTTTACCAACACCCTCAATCCCTTCTAGCGAAATAAAACGTCCTCGTGTCATAGTTATCCTATCGCTTCCCTTGCTCTAATGTTTGCTGCGTCGCTTCTAACTCAGGCAACGCAGGCCAGTAGGGATAATTCATTTTTAATACCCCCAATGCTTTATCCGCCGGCCCCACTAAGTGCAATTTTTGATATGCCCGCACTGACACTTCTAAGGCATTGGGCATGGTATCTGCACCTTGATAATGCTCCACAACATAATTAGCACGATTAGCCGCCGCCACATACGCATCCCGTTGCATATAAAATTCCGCCACACGCAACTCATGTTTGGCAAATAAATTTTTTAAATAAATCATATGCTGTCGTGCATCAGGGGCATAAGCACTGTGTGGGTATAATCGCAGTAATTCAGAGAAAGAATAAAAGGCTTGCTGCGCCGTGCCCGGATCACGCTGCGACACATCGATGGGGAATATACGCTGCATCCAACCTCGATCTTGCTCGAACTCAGACATGCCTTTCATGTAATACGCATAATCCACTGATTTACTACGAGGATATAAGTGGATAAAACGCTCTGCTGCTGCCGCTGTAGAAGGGTAGTCATCATTTTTGTAATAAGCGTAAATCAAATCTAACTGTGCTTGCTCTGCGTGCGCACCATAGGGGTAAAGCACCTCTAACGCCTCAAAATGCCTGATCGCCTCATTGTAGTTTTTCTTTGCCAGCTCTATTTCACCATTTCGAAAAATTTGTTGCGACGATTGATTTTTAAAAGAAATTAATCGATCTTCTTGCACAGAACTACAAGCAGCCAACAGTGCGGCCAACCCTAAAAGCAAAATAGCGTTTATTTTCATGTGGATAGTTATCTTAGAAGGCAAAAGCCGATATAATACACGGCTATGCTGATGAACGAAAACCTCCATGCCAACCCGCCAGACATCGACCTCTGCGCCACTGTCCCCACTGAACTCGCCGGCAATCGCATAGACAGCGCGCTTGTTGTATTGTGGCCGCAGTTTTCACGCACTCGCTTTAAACATTGGTTAGAACAGGGGCAGGTTACACTTAACCAACAACCCTGCAAGGCCAAAGATAAAGTGCGTGGCGGTGAAACCCTCCACGTACAAGCGCACACGCCACGAACAGAAAAATGGTCAGCGCAAGCTTTGCCGCTCACCATCCTTCATGAAGATGACGCCCTCTTGGTCATCAACAAACCCGCAGGCTTAGTCACCCACCCAGCCCCCGGCCATTATGATGGCACCTTAGTCAATGCACTCATTCACCATGCCCCACAACTTCAATCCTTGCCGCGCGCAGGACTCATCCATCGACTCGACAAGGATACGTCTGGCTTGCTGGTAGTTGCTAAAACATTATCAGCACACCACACGCTCGTAAAAGCCTTGCAAGCACGAGAAATTAAGCGCCACTACGAAGCCATCGTAAAAGGCGTGCTCACCGGCGGCGGGCGTATTGAAACCCCCATGGGCCGCCACCCCAAAGATCGCTTGCGCATGTGCGTACGCACGACCGGCAAAATCGCCATCACACACTATCGCGTACTGACTCGCTTTGCGGCACACACACATATCGCCGTGCAGCTAGAAACAGGGCGCACACATCAAATTCGCGTCCACATGGCGCATTTACATCACCCTATCGTGGGCGATCCTGTCTATGGCACGGCCACCCCCGGCAAAAATTTGGCAGCACCCGTGCGGGATGCACTCAGTCAATTTAAACGACAAGCTTTGCATGCAAAATGTTTAGGGTTAACTCACCCTCTCACCAACGCATACTGTGAGTGGATTGCCCCTTTACCATCAGATATGCAACACTTACTGGATGTTTTAACGCAAACTTCTGCATGATGGTATCCACATGAACGTCATAAAAGCGGCTTGGACCGCCCCTTCTCATATTCACGCCTACACCACGACACGCGTAGGGGGGTTTAGCCAAGGCCATTATGCGCAACTCAATCTTGCCGCCCATGTAGGCGATGATATCCATACCGTCACCCAAAACCGCGACCTCATCAAAACACAATTACACTTACCTCAAGATCCTTGCTGGCTGACACAAGTGCATGGCACACAAGCCGTGCAGGCTGACACCACAACAGGCACACCCGATGCAGACGCCAGTTTCACACATCAACCCAATACGGTTTGCGCTGTCTTGACAGCAGATTGCCTGCCTTTACTGCTTTGCAATGAAGCCGGCACCGTGGTTGCAGCCATACACGCTGGCTGGAAGGGCTTGGCAGCAGGCATTATCGAAGCCACCGTTGCGCAACTGGGCGTGCACGCTGATAGCTTACTGACCTGGCTAGGCCCTGCCATTGGTCCGCTGGCTTTTGAAGTAGGCGAAGCGGTTCGCACCGCGCTACTGGCAGACTGCCCTGCTGGCACATCCGCGTTTCAAATACATGAAGAAGGCAAGTGGTTGTGTAACTTATATCAATTGGCACACTTACGCCTTAGTCAATTAGGCATTGATAAAATTTATGGTGGCGAATACTGCACGTTTACACAACGCGATCTTTTTTATTCTTACCGACGCGACAACACGACTGGCCGCATGGCGACACTGATTTGGATGACCTCTTAAGGATTCTGTTCTCATGTTCAACTTCAAAAAATATTTTTTATTGCTTTCTCTCTTTGCAAACTCGCTGGCCTATGCAACCAGCATGCCGCAAATCAATAGCCTTGCGCCCATTCTGAAAGGCGTCATGTCAGCCGTGGTTAACATTCAAGTTACTGGCATTGCCATGCCTCCCATGGATGCAGTGAGTGAAGAAGGCGATGCAAACACTCCACCCCCTGATGCACGCAACAATCCTGCCCCTAACCCTGGCGACATGGGTCGCCGTAAGTTTGAAAGCTTAGGATCAGGCGTTATTGTCGATACGCGCCAAGGTTATATTCTCACTAACGCACACGTGGTCTCCCACGCCAGAAATATTACGGTCACATTGGGCGATGGTCACCGCTTTAAAGCAAAAATGATAGGCTCTGATCCTGATTCTGATATCGCTGTTATTCAGATAGAGCCCAAAAACCTCACCACCTTGCCTATGGGCAATTCTGACATATTAAGAGTCGGCGATTTTGTCGCCGCCATTGGCAATCCATTTGGTCTTGATCAAACCGTCACCTCTGGCATCATCAGCGCATTGCAACGCAACAACTTAGGCATTGAAGGTTATGAAAATTTCATTCAAACCGATGCGTCTATCAATCCGGGCAACTCGGGGGGTGCACTCATTAATATGCAGGGTGAACTCATCGGCATTAACACCGCCATCTTGTCACCGGAAGGCTCTAGCATCGGCATTGGTTTTGCTATTCCCATCAACATGGCGCGCAGTGTCATGGGGCAGCTTATTCAATATGGTTCTGTCAAACGCGGCACGATGGGCGTTTTGGTACAAAACCTCAACCCCGATTTAGCAAGCGCTTTTCATTTAAATAGCACGCAAGGTGCGGTAGTAACCCAAGTTATTCCTAGCTCCCCTGCAGAGGAAGCAGGTATCAAATCAGGCGATGTCATTGTCGGCATTAACAATAGAAAAGTAACCGATGCAGGTGAAGTACGTAATATGGTTGGCCTCTTACGTTTAGGCGCACGCATCAACTTACAACTCGTTCGCGCAGGCAAAACCATCACTTTGGCATTAGACACAGTTGACCCGAACAAATATGTAGAAAAAGTAGCAAGCCAAGATCCTTATTTATTCGGCACAGAGTTAAGAAATTTTGATGAAGTCACCCCTACTTTGGGTCACATCAAAGGGGTGCAAATTCTCAACATGACAGAAGACAGCGCCGCATGGCGTGCAGGGTTACGTCGTGGTGATGTAATTATGTCTGTCAACGGCACACCCGTTGAGAGCATGACAACGCTAAAAACCGCCGTCAGCAAAAATAAGCAACGAGCCTTACTCAATGTATTACGCCAAGGGGGCGCATTGTTTGTGGTGATTAAGCAGTGATATTCCTCAACCTTGAAGAGCCAGCATTTCTCACTTACCGAAAAACGTTTACGTTTTAGGGCGGTCGCTTGCCTTGGGGGAAGCTGCTACAGGGGGGGCAGCAGGCAAAGAAGGCGCCTTGGCGAGCGGGGTAGGCAAAGGACAAACACGCGGCGCTAAATGGGCAACGGCTTCTTCTACTTCTTTGAGAATATTACCCAGCTCCGTATTCCTGGTATTCCCTTTTGCCAACATCTGCTTGACGCTTGCCCTAGAAAAAAGCGCAACCATATCAACGCCCTCTTCTTTTATTTTCTCTATTAATTCACCTATCAGTTTCTGTTTCTGCGCCCGATTTTCAGCGCGCGAAGCACTCACAAAATCTAAACGACCGCGCTTCTGGATAAGGGGCCGCTGCTCTACGCTGAGACGATACGCGTTTAAGCGCAACAATAGGTCTGCACGCATCAAGTCCACCTCGCTCAGATCCCCTCTTGGCTGACTGGAATCTAACTTCATAACGCCTTCCACATTGACAAGCACCGCTGAAGCCTCAATACGCTGGCCAAGCAATGGGCCAAATAGATGACTAAGCTCCGCTTCCATAGCCTGCTTTCTTTCTTGGAACTGATTATATGTAAAACTTTCTCCCCCTGCTTTCAGCGCTGACAAATCACTCAGAATAGGTTCATACCATTTTTCTGCTTCTTTCCAAGCTAAAAGATGCGATCCCGTCTGCGCATAAACTTCTTCGAAAACGGTATCCGCCGAAAGTAAATACACATCAAAATAAATTTCACGCTGTACTTCTGGGGTAATAGGCATCTTCGTAAGCAAGGCAAGCACCTGCTCATGCACTTGCCCCCCTTGCTGTTCTCCCACATCTACTGCTGCTTCCAGCAATCTTCCTAAACACATCCTATACTGTTGTTCACGCCTCGGATCGGATGCGGCTAAGCTTTTTAAATTCTCCAAAATAGGCCCATACCATTCTGCCGCGGCTTCCCAGGCTGAAAGATACGATCCCGTCTTCTCATAAGTTTCTTCGTAAACGACCTCCGCCGCAAATAAAGACTCGCCAAGATAATCCTCAGGCAAAACGGGTGTTGGCTCAGGAGGCGTTTCTAGTGAAGTAGCTGTTCTGGCCTCCTCTAAAATCGATTTCAATTTATCATCCTGTTCGGCCGCCTTCACAAACACATCGATGTGTTTATGAAAACTCTCTTCACTCTTTGGGGTCTCATGCATTAACAAGCTTCGCAGATGTGTCGCAAGACGCACTTTTTCTTTCTGATCAGCCCTGCCCTCGTATGCCGCAATCGTTTCTTTAATGTAACGTTCAAGCTGCATAATCAAACGCGCCACTCGCTGAGACAAAACAGGATCCCCCGCTTGAGTTGACGACACTGAAGCATTTATTTTTTCAACAACTTCCCCCTGTAATACAGAAAAGCCATCGATGATTTTTAAAAGGTTTTCATGCTCTGACCTAAGTTCTACTGACTCTTCCGACACCATGGAAGCGCAACGCCTCAAGCCATCAACCACTTCAGAAATAGCGCCATTCATTTTTTCAAGCGTCTCTTTATCCGCTATCGATTTCATTATCTCTCTACACGATAACAACAACGCATTTCCCTTTTTTTGTAGCGCACGGCGCTTTCCAACCACAAAAGAGTCCATATCTATTTTTAAGAGCATCTCCTCTGAAAATTTCCTTAACTTTTCAATTATTTCTAATTGTTCTTTTGGATTAAAATGTTCGCGATAATGTTCTTCTAATTCACGAGGCACTACTACCACTTTTCTTTCAGCATATTTTTTATTGAATTCTTGATTGTATTCATCCACGTCTCTTTCCACTTCAGCAATCATCTCTGCACCCTGGCGCGAGAAAAACGCCTCGAACTCTGGCAATTTCATCATCGTGTTTTTAATGGTTTGAAAACGGTCGTAAAGCAAGCTTGCATATAAATCAATATCTGCTTGCTCAGATAAATGCGCTGAAAATATTTTTTTTATCATGTCTAAAGACAACAACCCTGCCTTGACAATGGTTTTCCATTTATCCATTTGAAAAGAGGGATCATTGTCTTCTATAGCAGCTAAGTCTTTTCCCAGTGGCGTATTCCTGAAATCAAACTCAGTAGTTTTTCCTTGAGCAAGATACAGCGGGGAGTTATAGGGTTTGAAATCCTCAGGATGAGTCAAATGCAACAAATCATGAGTACTGTCTGCTATTAAAAAATCAACGGCATTATGACTTGGAAAGGTCACCGGTGCCATGCTTTGATCAAAGTCAATGCGTGATAACTTACCCTCTCCGTTAAACCCAAAATTTCCCCAGTGACAATCATTTTCTTGCATCAAATAATTCGCCGCTAACAAGCTACCAAACCCTCTGCTCGACAGATCGCTGGCAGAAACACGAGAGGGATCACCCTCAAGATCTTTATCGATAAAATCACTAAAAGCAGTAAACCCACCCGTCACTTCGGTTGATAACACCCCAGATAATGCGGCATGACCCACAACGGCTCTACTTTTTGGCGCACGATGAGGCCCGAGTAAGTAACGGTAGATATCAGCAGAAGCAGCTTCTATCTCATGGGTACCGCTTGATAATTGTTCTTGCCCGTACGGTTTTAAGTAGCGTAATTTGGCAGGGTGAGATATTTTTCTTGCTTTTCGCACTTTATGTACAGCTCTTTCTCTAACTACTTCCGAACCTTCCGTGACAATGCCCGTTATTTTTTTGTGTTTATAAGCAAGTGGGCTTGGAGGGAAAACCCCTTGAGGTCTGGAGGACCTTTTTGTTTTTTCATGTTTTGTTAATTCTTCATCCTTCATTTTTAACAGCCCTTAACTGGAAAAAATTAACATAGCTTTAGTGTAGTAGGGCTTTCTTTATGCGAGCTTAAGCATGTCATCATGAATTACTCGCCTTGCTATCCTTTCTTTTGCAGTTTATATTCCCAGCAGATTTATTTCGGTAGGAACCCTTATGTCATTTGAAAAAACCCTTCACCTTATCCAAACACAAGCCCCTGGCTTCACCCCTGAAATCGGCTTAATTCTAGGCTCTGGCTTAGGCACCTTAGGCGATTACTTAGAAAACAAGATCGTTTTTCCTTATCAAGACTTACCCGGCTTTCCTATCAGCACTGTCATCGGTCACTCTGGCCGTTTGCTTCTGGGCACCTTGGCAGGCAAAAAAGTTGCTTGCCTGCAAGGTCGCGTGCACACCTATGAAGGGGCCTCCCCTGAAAACATACGCACCCTCATTCGCACACTGAAGCGCATGGGCTGCAAAACTTTATTGATTACCAATGCCGCAGGTTCTTTGCGCACAGAAGTGGGCCCTGGGGCTTTGTGTCTCATCACCGATCACATTAACTTCCAACCAGGCAACCCTTTAATTGGCGCCAATGACGAAGCCTTTGGTCCACGCTTTTTCCCCATGGACAATGCCTATGATCAGCACTTGCGCGAACAACTTAAACAAACCGCCGCACGCTTAAACATCCCACTACCCGAAGGCGTCTATTTTGGAACACTCGGCCCTTGCTTTGAAACACCTGCAGAAATTCGTGCATTTAAAATGCTGGGTGGCGACTTGGTTGGGATGTCTACGGTGCCTGAAGTCATCGTGGCACGTCACTGTGGTTTGCGTGTTGCTGCGATTTCTGCTATTAGCAACTTAGCAGCGGGTTTAAGTGCTGAAAGCATCACGCATGAAAACACGCTCTATTACGCAGAACAAGCGGCAGACAATATGCTTAAACTTATATATGGATTTATTGAAGATTATGTCGAGACGCAAACAGAAACCTGAAAAAACCTTAGCAGAAACACTCATCCCCTTTATTGATCTCACCTGTTTAGAGGAAACGACCACAGAGCAAGACATTACACAGCTCTGTCAACGCGCCAACACACCGTTTGGCCCGGTTGCCGCAGTCTGTGTTTATCCTCGCTTTGTTGCACACTGCAAAGCGGTCTTACCGCTTAACACCATCCACATCGCCACCGTGGCTAACTTTCCCAAAGGCACCCTTTCTTTAAAAGAAACGGGCGAGCTTATCGAGGCCGCTTTAAACCATGGCGCAGATGAAGTAGATATTGTTTTACCTTATTCGCTTTTTCTAGCAGGTGAAAAAAAGGAAGTGGCCTCTTATTTAATTGCCTGTGAAAGATGGATACATCCACAAGCCAAGCTCAAAGTCATTTTAGAAACAGGGGTTTTAAAATCCCCTATTTATATTGCAGAAGCCAGCCAACTGGCCATTGATGCAGGCGCCGATTTTTTAAAAACTTCTACGGGCAAAGTACCTATGGGCGCCACACTTGAAGCCGCTGAAGTCATGTTAAACACCATCTCTCAAAGCGGTGCACCAGTCGGTTTTAAAGTCTCCGGCGGCATCAAAACACCTGACGTAGCGCAGCAATATTATGCGTTAACACAACGCATCTTCGCCCTCTCACCTAAACAGCCCCTCACAAACGCCCGCTTTCGCATTGGCGCCAGTCAGCTGTTAACCCATTTGTTGCAAACTGCAATATAGTTTTGGGTCATAAGCTCGCCCGATGCTGTCAACTTAATAGATTGTTACGCTTGCAGAGAACAGCCAGAAGGGGGTGTCTTTGCTGCACTTACGGGAAAACTGTTGCTTCGCTTGTAGCGTGAAGAAAATCTTTTCCATTCGAGTCGCCATTGCTCCTTCTTCCCCTCGTCATTGCTCTCCTCCCCTCCGGGCCGTCATTGCGAAGCACGTAGTGCTGAAGCAATCCACCTTACTGTTTTGGCTTTCCCCTACAACACAGGTATACTTTTCTATTAGGCGTTCACACCATAGCGCCGAGTTATTGAAAAAGGAGATTTCTATGTCAACTGTCAGCCCACAAACCGCACTCATTTATGTCATGGTTGTTGCAGCCCTTGCCGATCATAAACTTCGCAAAGCAGAGCTTCGCATTATCACTGATGTTGTTAAAATTCTGCCTATTTTTCGTGGCTTTACACAAGATCACTTCAAAGTTGATTTTGATAATTGCATTTCTATTTTGGAACAAGAAGAAGGCATTGAAACCGTATTGGCATTGGTTGCTGAAGCATTACCTGCCAAACTCAAACATACGGCTTATGCTTTGGCGTGCGAAGTAATTGCTGCTGATCGTACTGCCGAACTCGTCGAACTAGAATGGCTCGCTTTGTTGCGCAACGCTTTAAAAATTGATGCCCTCAATGCAGCGGCCATCGAAATGGCCATCCGAGCACGTTACACCGATCATCCCACCGCGCATGCCGTGTAAACTATTGATTAAATATCCCTTCTAACACTTGTTGAATTAACTGATCCACGGCTTTTTGTGGGTCGGCACTGAATTTTTGCGTAATACGATTAGCCACAATGGCACTTAAAGAACAACATTCATGACCTAAAGCACGCCCCAACCCATACATAGCGGCTGTTTCCATTTCAAAATTTGTAAACTTAAACCCTTTAAATTGGAATTGCCCCAGCTGTGTTGCGAGGGTCGGCACAACGCCTGCCAAACGCAAAGCACGCCCTTGAGGCGCATAAAAACCCCCACACGTTGCCGTAATGCCTGTTTGAAATTGACCCTGATATAACCCTCGCAAAGCAGAAGACCCTTCCGCCACATAACACACTGCAGGCACAACATGGTGAAACGCATATTGCACTGAACGCAATAAATCTTGCTCTTCTACTGTCGTTGGTTTGACATAAAAAGGTAATAAGCCATCAAAGCCTACGGCATAATGCGTGAGCACGGTGCTATCTAAAGGGATATCGGCTTGCAGCCCCCCTGCTGTGCCCACACGAATAAAATTTAATTTTGTAACATCGGATTTTATCTGGCGCGTTGCAAAGTCAATATTAAATAGCGCGTCAATTTCATTAAACACAATATCAATATTATCCGTGCTAATACCGGTCGAAATAACAGAAAGCCGTTTTTTATTTAAATATCCTGTGTGGGTGACAAACTCTCGTTTATGTTTTTTTAATTCTATCGAGTCAAAATAACAAGACACTTGCGCCACACGATCAGGATCGCCCACCGTGATAATGGTTTCTGCTAACTCTCCTGGCAATAAATTTAAATGATAAATACTGCCATCTGCATTCAAAATTAAATCGGTTTCTGAAATTTTTTTCACGGGGGTTCCTTAATTTAAAAAATCAGTGATGAATAATATCATGTCCGATCGCGCAATGGCGTCAACCTAAGCGCAGTGATAGCTGTTTCTCACTTCTCCAAGATGGATTGCTTCGCTGCGCTCGCAATGACGGCCCAGAGGGGAAAGTGGACACAATAACGGACCAAAAAAAAGGGGGGAGGACTACCTCGCTGACGCAGCAATGACGGGCCGCAAGGGGGGCTGCTTCGCTGACGAAAGCAATGATGGGCCGCAGAATATGCTACGTTTTAAGGCGACAAGCGAGAGAGCACAGCAGGATCTTTTTCTTCATCACGGCTTGATGCAGCAGAAAATACAGAGTGCGCAACAAGGGGGGATACGGCACGTGCCTGCGAAGGATATCTTGCGGAGCGTGACAGCCCAAAAATCCGCGCCGTTTCTTCAATACTGGGTGCCCAACCTGTAATATCCACGTATTGCGCCACGATCGCCGTTAAAATAGCGCGTGAAAATACCAAATCGACATTTTCACCTGTTTCTCCAAAGCATTCCATATACCATGCTGCGCCTGAATCTTTTGCTAAGCGTTCTGCTTCCTTAGATTCTTCAGCGTGTTCTCCTGCAAGACCCCGATTATTTCCAATTACTGCAAAAGAAAGGGATCTTTCACCCGAAGGTGTTGTATGTGTCTTTATCCATGCAATTTCCCTTTTAGCCTCTTCAAATGACGCAGCGTTGCCAAGATGACGAAATATAAGAACAAAATTGCAGCCTCTAAGATAATAAGATGTGAGGGAGTGATAACGTTCTTGTGAAGCTACTCCCCAGAGGCGTACTAATACCTCTTTATTTTCAACCACAACACGCCTGTAAGAAAAGCAACTGGCAACGGTTGGGCTGTAATACTCACGACGCAGGTAGTGAGCCTGAAGATCGTCTCCCCTCAAATTACATATTTTAATGGGCATCGTTTCATCACAGAACCCTCCGTTTAACGTAATCAGTGAATAAACTTGTTGATTAGAGAGGGATAATGCTTCGCTGGGTTCCATTGCAATACGCACACCGGGAAGACCCTGACTAAATCGATCCATGTCAGCTATAGGCACGAGAATAACCTTATAGTTTTCATCAATGTAATAAAGTCTTCTCACGGTTACTATGAAAATAAAGTGATGCCAATATTGATAACGTTCAGAAGAATCTTTTTCTAAGGCAGGCAGATCTAACATGAAATACAAACGATATCCCTCTTCTCTTCCCATCCCTAAAGTGCCTTGCTCGAGTTTTTGCAATATTTTCGCAGGAGACGCAGGTATTTGAGAAATAGAGAACGAAGCGCCAGAAAGAACATCAGGCACTCCTTGACCTATATGCGTTCTTAATTTTTGTCGATCGCTTATTTCAATCCATTGCATTTTCAACGCAGGTAGTTGCGCTAAGGTCACCACCCTCAAAAGCGGGATCACCGCATCTATCCGTTGCACATTCTCACACGCTTGAACGGTTAAGTGTGTCAGGGTGGGGAAGTAAAGACGCCTTGTTTTTTCGGTAAAGTGCGAGGGAAAACTAAGCAGGTGACGTATTTCCGTCAATCGAGGTAACTGAATCAACGTTAAGCTCGACAGTTGTGCACATCGTTGCTCTATTCTCAACAAGCTTCTGTTTGTTAAAAGCGGGCAATTTTCAAGATGCAAATGACGTACCTCATTACATCGGGACAACAATAAATTTAAAAATTCATCGTTGATAAATTCACAGCCCACCAATTTTAAGTTTGGCACAGACAAAGAAAAATCCAGCTTATCTAATAGCACGCTCATACTCTGCGTCAGTCTGAGTTGCACCTGCGATGACAACTGACAAAAGTTCACATCACTTAATAAAGACTGCAAAAGAAAAGGAACTTGCAAGGCATTTTCTACCGGCATCTTTTGATACATCAATGCTTGTCGATATTGATTTAAGCTTTCTTCAAATTCCGCAGAACGTCCTGCTATTAAGTCTTGTCGAAAACGCTCAGAGAGAGCACCTGCTTCAACCACATTTTCTAATTCTTTGCAAAATTGTCTAGGCGGGCGCGCATCTTCTTGACGGAATCCAGGCGGCAACATCACGATTAAACTTTGTATCGTAGAAAAACAAGTCGGGGTGGTGGCTAACATGTCTGTCGTGTCTGGTTTTCTTTTGGGAATATGATAAGCATCTCCCGCCAATTTTAAAAAGCGAGCATCTGCACTGAGCGCGCCATTTTCTTTTCGTACGCGTTGATATAACACTGCAATACTGGGATCTATCTCATGCAATATTTTTTGATATGTTATTTTCTCACCTTTAGCTTGCGCATCTCGAAACAATCTTCGTATCGTTTTTAAATCTTTATATAATTTTGCAACCATCCCCGAGGCCAGCCAAGGCTTAAAATAACATCGACTTTGCGCTGTATCACAGTTTTGTTCTGCTGCAGCACGCTTAAAATACGAATCCACATCCAACGTTTGTTGTGTTAGATTTTTTAAAAAAGCGTCCATCTGTGTGTCTAGCATATGCATTTCTGCTAACCAATGGCGAAAGCACGTGTCTACATTTAATGATAAGAAATGTTCTATCACGCGAGGAGGAACAGACTCCTTCATTTTTTCCATGCAGTACAATACATTTTTTATATTGAGATAATAGGCATTTCGCGCATCTTGGGTTTTAAAATTTTTGCCATCCGTTTTAAAGGGGTTCACAAAAAAAAGTTCATGATCAATGCTGATCAAGGTTCCATCCGCTAAGACAATGTAGTTACCACTTTTGGCATCGCCTAAGCGCGTGAGCATAGAAAACAACACTTCCATGCCGTAACTTTGATTAAAATTATCTTGTTTTGCGGGTGAATCTAGCTGTGATTCAACGCTACGAGTATATTGCGTGTAGTGTTGCAGCGTTTTTCCTGACAAACTTTCTGTGGCTAATACAGGATAAGTTGCCAACGGTTTATTGTTTTTCGAAACTTCAAACCACAGACATTCTGCGCGATGATTATTCCCCGTCAAATAAAATCGCAAGCGCTTTGCCATTAATTCTTGTGGCGAAAAAATTGATAATTTTAAATAAACACCGCCGGTTGGCGAGACAATCGCATTCACTCGACTGAGTCTGCCTTGTTCTATTCGCGGAAAATCTGCATGTTGTCTTAATAAACCTTGTTCATCTATCAGCACCGAAACTTGTTCTGATGAAAATTCAGCACGCACCCCACTGATGCGATGCACCCACAGCCTGACCGCTTCATGGCTTTGCTGTGTTGCAGGTAGCATCACCGTGTTTGGGAAAATAACACGGCTTTCATCCAAGAGAATGGGTTGTCTTTGTGCGTATAAGGCCTGGTTAAATAAGTAATATAATAGCGCTTGTCGAAAATTATTTTCTTGTTTTAAAGCTGAAAAAAGTTTTTCAAGGAGCGCATTGATAAGAGGGTAACGTTGATCCTCTTCGTTTAACTTCAGCAGCGTATCGCGGTGTATAAAACAATGCGTCAAGAATTGATCGAGGGCATTTTGCGTTTCATTAGGATAAACACAGCTAACAAAATCCTGTTCTTGCCATTCATAAAACTTTTTTGGCAACATCAACAAAGACAATAAAAACAATAAATCGGGCAGCGCATGAGTCGCTTCTGCCTGTATAAAACGTGTAATCCCTGAAAAAATCTTTTTTTCAAAAAGAGAGCTATCTAAAACGCACCCGACTTGGGTGTCATACGCTTGCGCCGCTTGCTTGAGCCAATAGAGAGAGGCGCCCGTTTCTGCTTGCTCACAAAAAATAGTTAAACAACTTGAAAGATAAACCTTGAGAACCTCTGTTGGGATTTGGTAAGGGTGTTTGCCAACAATATGGCGGCCCACTCCCAAAAATTTTTTAAAATTCTGCTGAGAAATTAAAAACACTTCTTGTGATGTATCAAACTTTTGTTTTTTAAAAAGTTGTTGGCATAAACGCCTTGCCTCAAGATTCTCTACCGCATATTCACAAAGATGCATAAAACTTTTTTGTCGAAGTGGATAGTAAAGTTTTTCCATATCAAGGTGAAAACTGGCATCAAAAGTCAGCAAGCCCGCAGCTTCTTCGTTCCCAAAACAAGCCATCTCACATAAAGCAGGATGCGGACTTTGCAA
>Ga0209515_10001603_pt1 | contig 37210 bp, 30 predicted proteins | sample Subgroupgradi54m_FD_187454 | JGI IMG/M metagenome (GOLD analysis project Ga0209515, IMG submission 187454) | Subsurface groundwater microbial communities from S. Glens Falls, New York, USA - GMW60B uncontaminated upgradient, 5.4 m (SPAdes)... ... | reverse complement strand
TCTGTCGACCCGGCCGTGGTCGATCAATGGCGGCGTGGCCTGGCGGTTTTAAGGTGTCATCCCGACGAACGTCGGGATCCACTCTTGTCGAAGGCGCGATGCATCAGCAGTGGATCCCGACGTTCGTCGGGATGACGGCCAATCAATGTGCAAACCACTCACGTGCTGCCGCTTCGTCACGTGCAATGCCGTCGCGCAGCGCATCGATCGACTCATAGCGCAACTCGTCGTGAAGCTTGTGCAGCAGCTCGACGCGCACGCAGCGGCCGTATCCGCCTTCGTCGCCGAGTGCCCGAGGCCAGTCCAGGCAATGCACCTCCAGCAGCACTCGCCCGGCATCCTCGACGGTTGGTCGCACGCCCAGGCTGGCGACGCCTTGCAGCGGCGCTTCAGCGAGCCCTGAAACGCTGACGACGTAGATGCCCATCGCGGCCGGCTTGGGGTGGCGAAAGCGCAGGTTCAACGTGCGAAAACCGAGCTCGCGGCCGAGCTTGCGGCCATGCACCACATGGCCGCTGATGCTGTACGGCCGGCCGAGCAGCGTCGCCACGCGCCCCATGTCGCCGGCGGCCAGCGCCTCGCGCACGGCCGAGCTCGACACGCGCAGGCCGTGCACCTCGTAGCTCATCATGCGCGCCACATCGAAGCCGGCTGCCGCGCCGGCCGCGTCGAGCATCGCGTAGTCGCCGGCGCGTCGCGCGCCGAAGCGGAAGTCGTCGCCGACCAGCACGTAGCGGGTGGAGAGGCCCTGCACCAGCACGCGGTCGATGAAAGCCTGCGGCGACAGGCCGGCCAGCGCGGCGTCGAAGCGCAGCACCACGACCTGGTCGACGCCGCAGCGCTCGAGCTCGCTCAGCTTGTCGCGCAGCGTCACGATGCGCGCCGGCGCCAGTTCGGGCTTGCCGGCCAGGCGCGCGAAGTGGTCGCGCGGATGCGGCTCGAAGCTCATCACGCACGACGGCAGGCCGCGGTGCTGGGCCTCGTTGCGCAACAGCGCCAGCATCGCCTGGTGGCCGCGGTGCACGCCATCGAAGTTGCCGATCGTCAGCGCGCAGGCGGGGGCGATGCCGGGATGGTGAAAGCCGCGGAAGACATGCATGGCGGCGATTATGTGTCGGGGGGGGGCTGACTCATTGCCCGAGAGTCGTCATCCCGGCCCTTCGACAGGCTCAGGACAGGCCAGGCTGCGCCTGCGCCGGGATCCACTGCTGCTTCACCGCGCATCTGCAGCGAGTGGATCCCGGCTTTCGCCGGGATGACGACTCACGCTGCCTTCAAATGCCGCTCCACCATCGTCACCAGCTCTTCCATCTGGAACGGCTTGGACAGGTAGTCGTCCATGCCGGCTTGCAGGCAGCGCTCGCGGTCGCCGAGCACCGCGTTGGCGGTCAGCGCGACGATCGGCAGGCGCCGGCTCTTCGGTTCATCGAAGCGCCAGCGGCGGGTCGCCTCCCAGCCGTCCATCACCGGCAGCTGGCAGTCCATCAGCACCAGGTCGTAGCGGCGTTTGCCCATCAGCGCGAGCGCCTGCGCGCCGTCGTTGGCCACGTCGACCTCGAGGCCCATGCGGTCGAGCATCGCGCGTGCGACGACCGCGTTGACCGGGTTGTCGTCCACCACCAGCACATGCCCGGCGAGCCGCGGCGGCTCGGCCATCGCGGCGCAGGCGGCAGCGCTGGCCGGCGCCTCGGCGGGCTTCAGCGGCAGCGTGAAGAAGAACGTGGCGCCGGCACCGGGGTGCGACTCGCAGACCACGTCGCCGCCCATCGCGCGTGCGATCTGGCGCGAGATGGTGAGGCCCAGGCCGGTGCCCGAACGTGCATGCAAGGTCGCTTCGGGCCCTTGCTCGAAGGCGTCGAAGATGCGCGCCAGCATCTCGGCGGCGATGCCCTCGCCGCTGTCGGTCACGCCAAAGCGCAGCACGCCGTTGCCCGCCTCGGCGCGCACCGCCACCGCGCCGCGCGGCGTGAACTTGATCGCGTTGCCGATCAGGTTGTGCAGCACCTGCTTGATGCGCGACGCGTCGCCTTCGACCCACGGCGCGATGCCGGCCGCGATGTCGACCCGGAACTCCAGGCCCTTGTCGTGGGCCACCGCCTGCAGCAGGTCGGTCACTTCGCGCAGCGTGGCCACCAGCGCGAACGGCCGCACGTCGAGCGAGAGTTTGCCGAACTCGATGCGCGACAGGTCGAGCAGGTCGCCGATCACCGCCTGCAGGTGGCGCGACGACTGGTGTATGACGTCGAGCTGTGCTGCCTGTCCGGCCGACACGGCCGAGCGCTGCAGCACCTGCGCCATGCCCATGATGCCGTTCAGCGGCGTGCGCATCTCGTGGCTGACGGTGGCGAGGAAGCGGCTCTTCGCAGCGCTCGAATGTTCGGTCAGCAGCAGCGCGCGGCGCCGCTCTTCGGCGATCCAGGCATTCTCGAAGCGCAGCCGCAGCATCTCCAGCACCCGCAGCTCGCCGCGGTGCGCTTCGAGGAACAGCACGCCGATGTAGATGACGAGCCCGAGCGCGGCGAACCAGCCGTCGCTCGTGCCGCGCCAGGCCTGGTACAGCACCGAGGGCCCGAGCACCGCCGTGATGAAGAGCATGCAGGCGCGCGCCAGGCTGATGTAGCTGAACACGCCGACGCCGGCGATGGCGACCAGCGACGCCAGGATCACGCCCTGCACGCCATGCTGGCCCTCGGGCATGAAGACGATGCCCATCAGGCCCCAGCCGATGCCGTCGAGCGCCAGCAGCGCCACCGAACGCCGTTTCCAGCGCGCCAGGCGGCGCTCGGCGGGCGCGGTGCGGTTGAACCGGCGCACGTCGTTGAGGCGCCACGCGGCGGTGCCGAGCTTCAGCGCCAGCCACCCGAGCACCAGCGCGGCCGGGCGGTGCGGCCACAGGATGACCGCGACCAGCACCGAAAACGCCATGCCGGCGAACACCGGACTCGCCGTCAGCGCATAGACGGTGGCCACCCGCTCGTCCTCGACCTGGCGCTCGACCTGCAAGACGGCGCTGTCGAAGACGGGCGGTTCCGCGGCGGGCGGAGTGGCGGCACTATTCACTGCGCCGGCAAAGTATCACCGGGGAGCGCAGGCGACGTGGTCGAACCTCACGTTTGTTCGATCTGGCTGCGCGCACCGGCGCTGCGGCGTGTCGCACCGCACACTGCGAGCTATGTGGGGCCCAGCACCGTGGAGACGCCTTCGAGCCAGCGCCACTGCCCGGGATTCAGGTCGGCCGGCAACTGCAAGTCGCCGAAGCCGCTTCGATGCAGCGCCTCGACCCGGTTGCTGACCGCGGCCAGCATGCGCTTGACCTGGTGGTATTTGCCGTCGGTGAGCGTGAGGCGCAGCCCGTGCAGGCCATCCGCGCGCACGCCAGTGAGCTCGGCGGCGGCGGCTTGCACGGTGGCCGGGTCGTCGACCAGCTTCACGCCGGCCAGAAGGCGCTGCACCTGGTCGGGCGACACCGGGTGTTTGCAGCCGACTTCGTAGACCTTGGGCACGTGGCGCTTCGGCGATGTCAGGCGGTGGATCAGCGCGCCGTCGTCGGTGAACAGCAGCAGGCCGGTCGTGTCTTCGTCGAGCCTGCCTATGCTTTGCACGTCGCGCCGGCGCAGCGCCGCCGGCAGCAGGCTGTAGACGCTCGGATGATGCTTGGGCTTTTGCGAGCACTCGTGGCCGGTGGGCTTGTTCATCACGATCAAGGCCTTGGCGTGAAACGGCCAGGGTTCGCCGCGGACCTTGAAGACGAGGCCGTCGGTTGCGACATCCTCAAAGGGATCGTCGACGACTTTGCCGGCGATGCTGACGTGGCCCGAGACGATCAGTCCTTCGCATTCGCGCCGCGCGCCGAAACCTTGCGAGAACAACACTTGGGCGAGCTTCATCCCTCAGCCGTCATACCGGCGAACGCCGGTATCCACTCTGTGAGAGGCAGCGAGACTTCCACGCAGTGGATACCGGCGCGGGCGCAGCCCGGCCTGTCCTGAGCCTGTCGAAGGGCCGGCATGACAGGCGTGGTAGTGGGAGCGCTCAATACATCAGCTCCAGAAACACCACATGGTTGTCCGCTGCGGGCCAGGCGCGGCCGACGATACGTTCGCCGTTGAACTCGGCTTCGACCGCGCGCCCCGGCGCGTCGAGCAGCTTGAGCTTGGCCGACGACACCACCGCGACCCCGGGTGGCACGCCGGCCGGTGGGTTCTTGCCGTCGAGCGCGATCTGGTCGCGCGGCAGGCCGAAGTAGCCACGCGGGCGGGTCAGCGACACGACCGACTTGGCGTCGCGGTCCGCATCGGCGATGCGCTCGGCACGCAGCTGCACGACGTTCGAAGAGCGTGGGAACGGCGAGCGGTAGACATGGGTCGTCGCATACCCCGGCGCGTTGATCACGAACTCGTAGCTCGCCTTGCCGTCCGCGTTGAACGGCCCCCACTGCCCATCGGCGAGGATGAACTTGCGATGCACCGGCGGCCCGATGCGTTCGCCGGTCGCCGGGTTGGTCGCGTAGACCTCGAGCGTCGCGCCGACCAGCGGCAGGTTGTTGACGTAGTTGCCCTTGCCCGGCTCGTTGTTCAGGCCCAGCCCGGCAAGCTTGCCGTTGAGCACCACGGCCGCTGCGGGAACGATCGCCACCCGCGCCGGCGGCGCGCCGGTGATGAAGCGGTAGGCCTGTTCGAAGGCCTTCGGGCCGAGCGCGGTTTCGCGGTGGTCGATGCCGGCGATGACCACGTTCTCTGCGCCCTTGAGTGCCGGGCCGTCGAAGTTGACGCCGGTCGGACCCTTGAAGCCGGGCAGGCCAGTCTGCGCGCCGTCGGGCTGCGCGTAACGGTCGTTGTTGTCGGAGCGGATCGTCATCCACTTGATGCCCGGCGTCACCTCGTCGCCATTGGCACCCTTCGGCGCGTTCAGCGCGGCGAGGAACGGGCTCGCGCCGTTGAACTCGCTGTTCGGATTTCGCTTCGGGTCGACGTACGCGCCGTGGTTCAGCGCGCCGCCCAGGATCGCGTGCGACACCTTGGCCGCTCCGCCCGCATCGGCGATGTAGCTGCGGATCGCATTGCCGCCGCGCGACAGCCCGAACAGCACGACCTTCTTCGCCCCGCTGGCCTGCAGCACCTTGTCGACTTCGGCGCCGAGGTAACGCGCCTGCTCGACGGTCGAGCTGCGGCCGTCCTGCGGCTTGGTGTCGTCGTCGCGCGCCAGCGGGTAGGGCATGTCGACCGCGTACAGGCGCTCGCGCGGCCAGCCGTTGCTTTCGAAGCGCCACATCGTCGGCACCCACAGCGCGGCGGTGTCGCCGTTGCCGTGCACGAAGACGATCGGCGGTGTCGGGTCGTCGGGGGCGGGCTTGCTGGCGCAGGCCGCCAGCAGCGCAGTGGCGCTCAAGGCCAGCAGCGCGCCGCGGCGGGAAATGAAGCCAAGCATCGGCAGTCTCCTTTGGTTATTCGAAGTCGCGTGCGGCCGGCAGGTCTGGCAGCCCCGGCCCGCTGATCGCGACCGCCGCGCGCACCGCGCGCAGCACGGCCAGCGCCACCACCTCGGCGGCCAGCGTGCCCAGCACGGTCAGGTTGCCGCTCTGGCCGCTCGCGCCGGTGGCCAGCGCGAAAATCGTGTCGCCGTCGGTGACGCTGTGCACCGGGCTGATGGTTCGTGCCAGGCCGTCGTGGGCCATCTGCGCGACCTTGTTGGCGGCGGTCTTGTCGAGCCTCGCGTCGGTGACGACGATGCCCAGCGTGGTCGCCGCGCCCGACCACAGTTCGGTCGGCAGTTCGCCGCGCAGGAAGGCCCGGGTGGTGCCGGCCATCGCCAGGCCGTCGGCGCTGCGTGCACCGGCGACGACGCGGCCGGTGGCGGGATCGATGATGTCGCCGACCGCATTCACCGCGACGATCGCACCGACGCTGATGCCGTTGACCGTGACCACGGCCCGGCCGATGCCGCCCTTCATCGCGCGCGCAATGCCGAACAGCTTGCCGACCATCGCGCCGGCGCCGGCGCCGACGTTGCCTTCGGCCAGCGGCTCGTCGCTCGCTGCCTGGCAGGCCGCATAACCGGCTGCGGCATCCGGGCGGATGCCGGCGTCGCCGATCAACAGGTCGAACAGGATCGCCGCCGGAACGACGGGCACCTTCAGCGGGCCGACCGGAATCCCGATGCCACGCTCTTCGAGCCAGCGCATCACGCCGCCCGCCGCGTCGAGGCCGAACGCGCTGCCGCCGGCGAGCAGCACGGCATGTACCTGCTGCACCGCGTTGAGGGGTGACAGCAGCTCGGTCTCGCGGGTTCCCGGCGAGGCGCCGCGCACGTCGACGCCGCCGACCGCACCGTCAGGCGCGATGACGACGGTGCAGCCGGTCGGCCGGCGCGGGTCGGTGAAGTGGCCGCACAGAACGCCGGGGACGAAGCTCATGGCGCGATCATGGCACGGCCTGTTTCAGGCCGCGCGGTGTCAGCGGATCAGGCAAACACTCCTGCCGTGTCCTGCATCCGCGCCGACACTTCGCCGACCTGGTGCATCGTGTCGCCGAAGGCCATCTCGATCATCGTCAGGCGCTTGAAGTAGTGGCTGCCGATGTACTCGTCGGTCACGCCGATGCCGCCGTGCAGCTGCACACACTGCTGGCCGACGTAACGTGCCGAGTTGCCGAGCTGCAGCTTGGCCTGCGCCAGCGCGCGGCGGCGCAGGGCCGGCGGCTCGGCCATCTTCAGGCTCGCGAAGTAGCTCATCGAGCGACCCAGCTCGAGCTGCATCTTCACGTCGGCGATGCGATGGCGCAGGGCCTGGAAGGTGGCGATCGGCACCCCGAACTGCTTGCGCGTGTTCATGTACTCGACCGTCACGTCGACCATCTTGTCCATCACGCCGACCGCTTCGGCGCAGACCGCGGCGATGCCGATGTCGACCGCGTGTTCGAGCGCTTCGAAACCGGCGCCGGCAGCGACCAGAAGGGTCGCCGGGGCGCTGCTGAAGTTCACTTCGGCGGCGCGCCCGCCGTCTTGCGTCGGGTAGCCACGGGTGGTGACGCCGCTGGCCGTGCGCTCGACCAGGAACAGCGCGATGCCGGTCGCATCGTCGACCGAGCCCGAGACACGCGCCGGCGCGATGAAGGCGTCGGCCTTGTCCCCCACCGGGGCGACGCTTTTGGCACCGCTCAAGGTCCAGCTGCCGCCGTTTTGCGTGGCCGCCGTTTCAACCCGGTTCAATCGGTAGCGCGCGGCGCGTTCCTGGTGGGCGAGCACGACCAGGGCGTCGCCGGATGCGATCTTCGGCAGCCACTGCGATTGCACGGCCTGCGGCGCATGCGCGGCGAGCACGCCGCCGGCGATCAGCGCGCCTTGTGCATAGGGCTCGAGCACCAGGCCGCGGCCGAGCTCTTCCATCACGACCATCGCGTCGACCGGGCCGAAGCCCATGCCGCCGTGCGCCTCGGGCACGAACAGGCCGGTCAGGCCGAGGTCGGCGATCTCGCGCCAGGCATCGCGCGAAAACCCGCCGGACTTGACGATGGCCTTGCGGCGCTCGAAGCCGTAGCCCTTGGCCACCCATTTGCGCACCGAGTCGCGCAGCATTTCCTGGTCGTCGCTGAAATCGAAATCCATAGGGTTCTCCTAACTACTACCCGTTCGCCCTGAGCCTGTATTTCCGATCGCCCTGACCCTTCGACAGGCTCAGGACTAAAGGCAAGTCGAAGGGGGGGCCGTCTGAGGACTCGCGCTGGCTTCGACAAGCTCAGCCCGAACGGGGTTGGGGGGTGCGGGTGGGGGTGGGTGGGGGTGGGGTTGGGATTCGGATCGGTTCAACTGCCCAAAACAACTTGCGACACGATGTTGCGCTGAACCTCGTTCGAGCCGCCGTAGATCGTCGTCTTGCGCATGTTGAAGTAGGTCGATGCGAGCGGCGCCACATAAGCCGCGCCGACGTAGTCGCCCTGCCAGCCGGCGTCCATCGCCTCGTGAATGAAGGGCACGCTGTAGGGCCCGGCGGCGAGCATCATCAGCTCGGTGTAGCGCTGCTGGATCTCGCTGCCGCGGATTTTCAGGAGGCCCGCGACGTCGAGCGACTGCTTGCCGCCCTCTTTGCTCGTGGACCTTTCCGCGCTCAAGACGCGCAACACCATCATCTCGAGCGCGACGACGTCGACCTCGAGCTTGGCGATCTCGTCGCGGAAGCGCTGGTCTTCGTAGACGCCCTCGGCCTTGGCGATGCGCTTGAGCCGCTCGAGCTCGCGCTTGGCACGGTTCACGTCGGCGATGTTGGTGCGTTCATGCGCCAGCAGGTACTTGGCGTAGGTCCAGCCCTTGTTCTCCTCGCCGACCAGGTTGTCCGCCGGGACCTCGACGTTGTCGAACCAGACCTCGTTGACCTCGTGCTCGCCGTCCATCGTGATGATGGGGCGCACCGTGATGCCGGGGCTCTTCATGTCGATCAACAGGAAGCTGATCCCGGTCTGCGGCTTGCCCTCGGTGCTGGTGCGCACCAGGCAGAAGATCCAGTCGCCGTGCTGGCCGAGCGTGGTCCAGGTCTTCTGGCCGTTGACGACGTAGTAGTCGCCGCGCCGCTCGGCACGCGTCTTCAGCGATGCCAGGTCGGAGCCCGAACCCGGTTCGCTGTAGCCCTGGCTCCACCAGACCTCGCCGCTCATGATGCCAGGCAGGTGGCGCTTTTGCTGCTCGGGCGAGCCGAAGGCCATGATCACCGGCGCCACCATCACGGGGCCGAACGGGATCACACGCGGCGCGCCGGCAAGTGCGGTTTCTTCCTCGAACAGGTGGCGCTGCACCGCGTTCCAGCCCGGGCCGCCGAACTGCGTCGGCCAGGCCCAGCCGTGCCAGCCCTTCTTGCCGAGGATCTTGGCCCAGCGCTGCAGATCGTCCTTCGACAGGCGCAGCGCGTTGTGCACCTTGTGGCTGATGTCCTTGGGCAGGTTCTCGGCCACCCAGGCGCGGATCTCGGCGCGGAACGCCTGCTCTTCGGGAGTGAAATTCAGGTCCATCGACTGTCTCCTGCTTGGCCGTTGTGCGGCACGCTGCAATGCATCGTTTTAGCACGATCGTGCTTTAACGCTGTCCCTGCTGTGACACAGCGTACTCCAGACAATCCCGGGGTGCTTGGCCGCTCAACGGCGCTCGAGAGTCAGGATGTCGTTCTCGCGTTTCATCTGAAAGCGCGTCAGGAAGCTGTTGCCGAGCAGCACGTAGGGCATGCCCTCGGGTCCGACGACCGCCTCGACGTTGTGCACCGTCACGTCGCCCAGGCGCACCGTGTTGAGCAGCGTGCGGTAGACCAGGACCTGGCCGTTGGCGGTGTTCGCGTAGCCCCGCTCGCCGCTCTTGTAGTCGAGCCCGATGCGGTCGGCCTCGGCCTTGCCGAGCGCGATGCTGGTGGCGCCGGTGTCGACGAGGAACTGCACCTGCTTGCCGTTGATCTGGCCGCCGCTCACGAAGTGGCCGCCCGGCCCGGCCGACATGACGATGCGCGTCCCCGACGCTTCGCCGCCGGCGCCGCCCAGGTTCACCGGCGCGCCCAGCGCCAGCGTCACGCGCTTGCCGTCGATCTCGACCACCGCGTCCTGCGCGCCGACGCTGACCAGCTTGACGCCCTGCTGGGTGGTACCGACCGTGACGGTGCGTGGCGTGCCGTTGATGACGAGCAGCGCGCGCTCGCCCATCCGGCCGCTCAAGGTCACGCTTTGCGCTGCCGCGCTCCCCACCGCCGCCAGCGCCAGCAAATGCCCGATCAGAAAGCGCATGGCTGTGTCATCCCGGCGAACGCCGGGATCCACGGGTGATCGACGCGCCCTGCGGCGGGAGTGGATCCCGGCGCGGGCGCAGCCCGGCCTGTCCTGAGCTTGTCGAAGGGCCGGGATGACAGAGCTGTGGCAGGATTTTTCAAGCACTCAATCCCTGAAGTTGTTGAAGCTGAGCGGCGCGTCCGGCACTTCCTTGCGGATCAGCGCCATCGCCCCTTGCAGGTCGTCGCGCTTGGCGCCGGTGACGCGCACCGTGTCGCCCTGGATGGCGGCCTGGACCTTGATCTTGCTCTGCTTGATGAGCGATTGGATCTTCTTTGCGGTGTCGCTGTCGATGCCGTTCTTCACGGTCAAGAGCTGCTTGACCTTGTCGCCGCCGATCTTTTCGATCTTCGCGCTGCGGTCGAGAAAGCGCGCGTCGACGCTGCGTTTGCTGAGCTTGGCGAGCAGGATGTCCATCACCTGGTCGATCTGGAAATCGCTGTCGGCATACAGCGTGAGCTCTTTGTCCTTCAGCTCGATCCGGGCCGACGAGCCTTTGAAATCGAAGCGCGTGCCGATCTCCTTGGCGGTCTGGTCGACGGCGTTCTTGACCTCGACGAGGTTGGGTTCGAGCACGGTATCAAAGCTGGGCATTGTGAGTCTTTTTTCGCGGGCGAAAGGTCATTGGCGATCGGCGAAAATTCTCTCATGCATATCGAGTCGGGTGTCAGCCTGAAACCCTACAACACCTTCGGCCTGCCCGCCGTGGCGCAGAGCCTGGTGCGCCTGCACAGCGACGCCGACGTGCGCCACGTCGTCGACGACGGCGCCATCGGGCGGGTGCCCAAGTTCATCCTCGGCGGCGGCAGCAACATCGTGCTCACACGTGACATGCCGCAGGTGGTGCTGAAGGTCGAGGTGATGGGCCGGCGCCTGGTCGAGGAGCGGCGCGACGCCTGGATCGTCGAAGCCGGCGGCGGCGAGGGCTGGCACGACTTCGTCATGTGGACACTCGAACAAGGCTACCCCGGCCTCGAGAACCTGGCGCTGATTCCGGGCACGGTCGGCGCAGCGCCGGTGCAGAACATCGGCGCCTACGGCCTGGAGTTGCAGGACCGCTTCGAGTCGCTCGACGCGGTCGACCTCGTCACCGGCCGCAGCCAGACGCTGCATGCGTCGATCTGCGCCTTCGGCTATCGCGACAGCGTGTTCAAGCATTCGCTGGCCGGGCGCAGCGTGATCACGCGGGTGCGCTTTCGCCTGCCCAAGCCGTGGCGCGCGCTGCTCGGCTACCTGGAGCTCGAACGCAAGGTCGCCGAGACAGGTATCAACACGCCGAGCCCGCAGCAGGTGGCCGACTGGGTGATCGCGATCCGGCGTGCCAAGCTGCCCGACCCGGCGCAGATCGGCAACGCCGGCAGCTTCTTCAAGAACCCGATCGTCACGCCCGAGCAGTGCCGCGACATCATCGGGCGCGACCCGGCCGTCGTGCACTACCCGATGCCCGACGGCAGCGTGAAGCTCGCCGCCGGCTGGCTGATCGACGCCTGCGGATGGAAGGGCAAGGCGGTCGGCGAGGCGCAGGTGTACGAGAAGCAGGCGCTGGTGATCGTGAATCGCGGCGGCGCCATCGGCTCCGAGGTGATGACGCTGGCGCTGGCGATCCAGGAAAGCGTTTACGGGCGTTTCGGTATTCGATTGGAGATCGAGCCGGTGGTGGTGTGAATCTGTCATACCGGCGAACGCCGGTATCCACTCTTTGGATCGCGCGCCCGCCCAAGGTTCGATCGGGTTCAAGCAATGGATCCCGGCGTCCGCCGGGATGACGTGCATTTTCAGCGCACCGTGCGCCCGGGCGCAACCGCGGGCAACCAGCCCAGGCTCTGGCACAGGTCGCGTGTGATCAACAACTGGCGCTCCAGCGTGTCGAGCAGCGGCGCGAGCGCCGGGCCGGGCGCGTCGGCCGCGGCACGGCGCAGCAGCTCGCTGTGCTCGACCACCGCGCGCAAGCCGAGGCTGAGCGCCGCGCCCTTCAGCGCATGCGCCTGGTCGCGTGTCGCGCTGCGCTCGCCGCTCGTCACGCTGTCGCGCAGCCGGCTCATCGTGGCGCCGTGCGACTCGAAAAAACTGGCCAGCAGCAGCGCGTACTTCTGCGGCGACAGCGAGGCGTGGAACTGCTCCACTGTGGCCCGGTCGACGATGTCGCCGCCGGCGTCGCCGCTGTGCGCCGCGGCGGCCACCGGGCCGGCACTGGCGCCGCCGTAACGCGCCAGCAGGTCGCGCAGCTGCGGCAGGTGGGCCGGCTTGGTCAGCATCTCGTCCATGCCGGCCTGGCGCGCCAGCTCCTGCGAGTCCTGGAACGCGTCGGCCGTCAGCGCAACGATCGGGATCGCGCCGCGCGGCAGCGGCAGCGCGCGGATCGCGCGGGCCGCGGCAAAGCCGTCCATCACCGGCATGTGCAGGTCCATCAGCACGATGTCGAAGTCCTGGGCCTGCACGGCGCGCACCGCTTCTTCGCCGTTCTCGGCGAACACCGCGGCGTGGCCCAGCTTGTCGAGCACCGCTTCGAGGTAGGCCCGATTGACCGGGTGGTCCTCGGCCACCAGCACCTGCAGCGCACGCGCCCGGGTGCTGTCGGCACCGGGCGTTGCCGCCGCACCCTGGGCCGGCGGCTCGACCTCCGGCAGAGGCAGGTTGACACGAAAGCCGCTGCCCTCGCCGAGCGCACTCGACACCGTGATGTCGCCCCCCATCAGGCGCGCCAGGCTGCGCGAGATCTCGAGGCCGAGCCCGGCGCCGCCGTGGCGCCGCGAGGTGGTGTCGTCGCCCTGGACAAAACGCTGGAAGACCCGCGCCTGGGTCTCTTCGTCCATGCCGATGCCGGTGTCGATGACGCTGAACAGCAGCTGCCCGGGCTCCTTGTCGGCCAGCTCGACCTTCAGGTGCACATGGCCCGAGGGCGTGAACTTGACCGCGTTGCTCAGCAGGTTGAACAGGATCTGCTTGAGCCGCGTCGCGTCGGCCCGCACCCAGCGCGGCACCTCGGTGTCCATCGTCACGTGCAGCGCCAGGCCCTTGGACCGGGCCTGGACCCGCATCAGCGCGTCGACTTCGCGCACCAGCCGCGCCAGGTCGACCGGCTCGGGCACGACGTGCAGGTTGCCCGACTCGAGCTTGGAGATGTCGAGGATGTCGTTCAGGATCGCCAGCAGGTGGTTGGCCGATTCCTTGGCGGTGTGCAGGTAGCCCGACTGCTGGGTCGACAGCGGCGTTTCCTGCAGCAGCGACATCATGCCCAGCAGGCCGTGGAACGGGGTCCGGATCTCGTGGCTCATGTTGGCCAGGAACACGCTCTTGGCGCGGCTTGCCGATTCGGCTTCGAGGCGTGCCGCCGACAGCCGCTCGGCCAGCGTTTCGAGCCGCTGGCGGCGCTGCAGCAGGGTGCGGAACTGGCTCAGCACGACGAAGGCGAAGATCAGCAGCAGCACGCACTGGAACACCGTCAGGGCGATGCCGCGCTTGCTTTGCAGCCGCACTGCCTCGTTGCGCTGCGTGACGCGCTCGTACAGCAGGTGCGAGGCGCCGAGCGACAGGTCGTGCAGCGGCACGCTCAGCGTGTCAAGCTCGGCCAGCAGCTCGCGCAGCCGCGGCGCGGTCAGCGGCGCCGCCGGCGTGTCGCCGATGTAGCGGTCGGCGTTGCGCACGAAGTGGCGCGCCAGGCTCATCGCCGGCGCGTAGACGCTCTGCGTGCCCATGATCTGCACGGCGCGGTCGTGGTCGACCGGGCCGAGCCGGCTCACGAAGATGTCGTAGCGCAGCTGCAGCTCGGCCGAAGCCGGCGCCGCGGCGCCGTCGTTCAGGGCGCGCTGCATCTCGTTGCGCAGCCGCAGGTGCTCGGTCTCGAGCTGGAAGAAGCTCCAGCCGAGCGCGTCGTTCTGGTACTGCGCGCTGCCGTCGAGCAGCTCGTACTGGCGCCATTGCACGTACGCGGTGCCGAGCAGCGCCAGCGCCAGCGACAGGCCGATCAGCGCCAGCCAGATGCGGTGGGCGCTGCCTTCGGGGCGCGAGTTCGGCGTCATCGCAGCTCCAGCTGCTTGAGCTGCCAGGCCGCACGGCCGTAGTTGATGGCGCTGCGCAGCTCGGGCTGGGTGTCGAACGGGAACATCAGCACGAGCGGGCCCTTCTCGCGCACCGGCATCGGCTTGTCGTCGAGCAGGTAGGCCAGCAGCAGGTCGGTGAACTTGCGCGCTTGCGGGTACCAGGGCGTGCGGGTGGAGAAGCTGCGCTGCGGCAGCTTCTCGAGCATCGCCATGTCGAAGGCCGCGCCTTCGGGGGCGTTGCGCAGCCGCAGTTCACCGCTGACGGTGAGCAGCACCTTGCCGGTCGGCGCGTCGAGGGCGAACGCCGGCAGGCTGGCCAGGAATGCGGCCAGGGTCCAGCAGAGGGCCAGTCGGCGCGAACGGAAGAGCGCGGTCATGCGCGGATTTTGGCATTGCGCAGGTCCGCAAACAAAAAAAACGCCCGAGGCCCGGAGATCGGTGGGCCTCGGGCGTATCACCCGGAGAGCGGAAATCAGCCGGCGCGCTTGCCGATGACGGTGACCGGTTCGAACACGATGACCGGGGTGGCGGCCTTGGCGACACTGCGCCCGTGCTGCACGTTGGCGGCGACGGCCAGCGAGGCGGTGCTGATGACGGCGAAGAGGGCGGCGGCGAGAGTGAGGCGGCTGAACATTTGGGGCTCCTTGAAGTGGCTTGCGTCTTGCGATGAAGCGAACTTTAGGAGCGCGGGCAAGCCGGCGAAAGCGGCTTGCGATGAGCTGCGGGAAGTGGAAGATGAACTGCGGGGCAGGCTGATGAATCGCGCGCTGGAGCCGTCATCCCGACGAACGTCGGGATCCACTCTTGGGGGCGCGCCGGTGACAGTGGACCCCGGCATTCGCCGGGGTGACGCGGGGGTGACGCGGGGATGACGCGGGGGTGACGCGGGGGTGACGCCGGGGTGACGCGGGGGTGACGCCGGGGTGACGGCTCAGATCGGCTCGGTGCGCCGTTGCAGCCAGGCCAGCGCATCGCCCGTCACCAGCGGCGCGAGGCGTTCGCGCACCACTGCGTGGTAGCGGTTCAGCCAGGCGATCTCGTCCTCGCGCATCAGCTCGCGCGCGATGCACGAGGTGTCGATCGGGCACAGCGTCAGCGTCTCGAACTCGAGGAACTCGCCGAAGCCGCCGTGTTCCGGCGTTTCGGCCACGACGTTCATCACCAGGTTCTCGATCCGGATGCCCCACTGCCCGGGCCGGTACAGCCCCGGTTCGATGCTCGTGATCATGCCGGGCTCCATCGCCATCTGCGGCTCGGGAATGACCTTGCTGATGCTTTGCGGGCCTTCGTGCACGTTGAGGAAATAGCCGACGCCGTGACCAGTGCCGTGGCCGTAGTCGACACCCTGCTCCCACAGCGGCGCGCGCGCGATCGCGTCGAGCATCGGCGACAGCGTGCCGCGCGGGAAGCGGGTGCGGCTCAGCGCGATCGTGCCCTTGAGCACCAGCGTGTAGTCGCGCCGGTGCGCGTCGACTATGCGGCCGACCGGCCAGACGCGCGTGATGTCGGTCGTGCCGCCCAGGTACTGGCCGCCCGAGTCGATCAGCAGCAGGCCGTCGCCTTCGAGCGTCGCGTTCGACTCGCGGGTCGCGCGGTAGTGCGGCATCGCGCCGTTGGCGTTGTAGCCGGCGATCGTGTTGAAGCTCAGGCCGACGAAGCCGGGCCGCTTCGCGCGCGCCGCGCTCAGGTGCTGGTCGATCGTCAGCTCGGTGATCGTTTCCTTGCCGAGCGCCTGCTCGAACCAGGCGTAGAACTCGCACATCGCGGCGCCGTCCTGTGCCATCGCGGCGCGGATGTGCGCCGCCTCGGCCGCGGTCTTGCGGCTCTTGAACAGCGTGCTCGGGTTGATCGCTTCGATGACCTTGACGCCGGCCGCGACGTTCTGGCGCAAGCCGAGCGTGATGCGACGCGGGTCGACCAGCAACGTGGTGGCGCCCGCCGGCAGCGCGGCCAGCGCCTTGGGCGCGTCGGCGTAAGGTGCGATGCGCACGCCGTCGGTGACGAGCAGCTTCTGCAGCTCGTCACCGACCTTGCCGGCACCGACGAACAAGGTCGCGCCGTGCGCATCGAGCAGCGCGTGGGCGAGGAACACCGGGTTGAAGCTGACGTCGGAGCCGCGCAGGTTGAACAGCCACGCGATGTCGTCGACCGTCGAGACGAAGTGGTGGGTCGCGCCCTGGCGCAGGAAGGCTTCGCGCACCTGGGCGAGCTTGGCCGCACGCGCCAGCGGCGCTTGCGGTGCGCGGTGCTCGTAGACGGCGGCGCCCGGCAGGGCCGGGCGATCGGGCCAGATGTCGGCCAGCAGGTCGACCCCGGTGTCGAGCCTGACGCCGGCCGGGTCCAGCGAGGCGCGCAGGTATTGCGCCGCCGCCAGGCCCAGCACCTCGCCGTCGACCCCCAGCGTGTCGCCGGCCTTCAGGTGGGCGGCCAGCCATTCGACATGCCCGGTCGTGTTGCCGGTGGCGATCTTCACGAGCTCGATGCCGCTGCCGGCGAGCTCGGCTTCGGCCTGGGTCCAGTAGCGGCTGTCGGCAAACACCGCGGCGCTGTCCTGCGTGACCACCAGCGTCCCGATCGACCCGGTGAAGCCCGACAACCACTGCCGCCCCTGCCAGCGCTCGGGCAGGTATTCGGAGATGTGCGGGTCGGACGATGGCACCAGCACGGCCGCGAGTCCGCGCCGCTTCAGCGCGGCCTGGGCTTGTTCGATGCGAAGGCGAAAGGGCGAGGTGCGGGTGTCCATGGTGTGGGTCCGTTCAGTTCGGGGAGCCGGTGCCTGGTAAGTGCCGGCCGCTCCCTCTCCCTCTCCCGCTCGCGGGAGAGGGTTGGGGTGAGGGTCTATGGGTGGGCAGATTCTAGGAGCTTGCCGGCGGCAGGTCAGCTTCCAGCTCTTTCAACTGATCCAGCGCCGCCTGCAGGTCTTCGATGATCTCGGCCGCAATGATCTCGGGTGATGGCAGGTTGTCGCTGTCCGACAGACTGTCGTCCTTGAGCCAGAACAGGTCGAGGCTGGCCTTGTCGCGCGCCAGCAGTTCTTCGACGCTGTAACTGCGCCACCGGCCCTGCGGGTTGGCATCGCCGAAGGTGGCTTCGCGCGTGAGCCGGTTCTCGGCCCGGTACAGCCGGACGAATTCATCGAGGTCGGCATGCTGCAACGGGCGAGTCTTGAGCGTGAAGTGCTGGTTGACGCGCAAGTCGTAGAACCACACCCGCTGCGTGTTCGGCTTGCCATCGGGGCGCGGCGGCTTGCGGTCGAAGAACAGCACATTGGCCTTCACGCCCTGGGCATAGAACAGCCCCGTCGGCAGCCGAAGAATCGTGTGCAAGTCGCCCTGCTTCAGCAGTTCACGCCGCACCGTCTCGCCCGCGCCGCCCTCGAACAACACGTTGTCGGGCAGCACCACCGCAGCCCGGCCGTTCATCCGAAGGCTGCTGAAGATGTGCTGCACGAAGTTGAGCTGCTTGTTCGACGTGGTGGCCCAGAAGTCCTCGCGATGGATGGTCAGCGTCTCGCGCGACACATCGCCTTCGTCCGACGTGATCGTTACGCTGCTCTTCTTGCCGAACGGCGGGTTGGCGAGGATCACGTGGTACTCGCCATGCTTGCCCGACAGCGCGTCGCGAACCTGGATCGGCACGATGCGCGTGTCGTCGGCGCCCACGCCGTGCAGCACCAGGTTCATGCAGGCCAGGCGCGCCACGCTGTCGACCAGCTCCACGCCGGTCAACGCCCGGGTGTTCAGGTGCGCCAGTTGCGACTTGCTCAGCTTGAGCTTGCGCAGCTCGGTGTGCGCGGCCAGCAGAAAGCCCGCCGTGCCGCAGGCCGGGTCGCAAATGGTCTCGCCCGGCTGCAGGTTCATCACCTCGACGATGCCCTGGATCAGCGCCCGCGGCGTGAAGTACTGGCCCGCGCCGCCCTTCACGTCTTCGGCGTTCTTTTGCAGCAGGCCCTCGTAGGCATCGCCCTTCAGGTCGGTGTCGAGCAGCGACCACTCTTCCTTGTCGATCAGGTCGACGATCAGGCGCTTCAGCTTGGCCGGGTCCTGGATCTTGTTCTGCGCCTTGCGGAAGATCACGCCGATCACGCCCTCGGCCTTGCCCAGCGTGTCGAGCGTGTGGCGGTAGTGCGCTTCAAGCGGGTCGGCGTCGAGCGTCAGCAGCTCGGGCCAGTGCCAGGGCGCATCGATGATGGGATTCTGATTGAACGGCGGCCGGGTCTTCTCGTCGGCCATCTTGAGGAACAACAGGAAGGTGAGCTGCTCCACATAGTCGCCATACGACAAGCCATCGTCGTGCAGGATGTTGCAGTAGTTCCAGAGCTTCTGGACGAGCGTGGATGCGTTCATGATTCAGGCCATGCGGGCCAGCAAGGTCAATCGTTGCGAGACGGTCTGCACCCGCTCGGCGAGTGCTTCGTCGGGCACGATCATGCCTGTCAGCGTGTCGGTGAAGTCGGGCCGGGCCCACGTCGCGCATGAAGAGCAGGCATTCGAGCGGCTTGATGTCGGTGCCGGTGGCGATCATGTCCACCGTGACGGCGATGCGCGTGGCCGGGCTGTTGCGAAAGGTGGCGATCATCGTCTCGGGCTTCTCGCGCAGCTTGGTCGCGGTGTCGTAGCTCATGTAGGTGATCTTCTTGCAGAAGTCGTTGCCGCGCCCGAACACCTCGCGGGCGATGCGCACGATGTCTTCGGCGTGGCTGTCGTCCTTGGCGAACACCAGCGTCTTGGGCACCATCGCGCGCTCGGGGAACAGCGCCGGCAGCGCGTCCCTGAAGGCCTGCAGCACGGTGCGGATCTGGCTCGGCACGACCACGCTGCGATCGAGCTGGCGGGCAACGTACTCGAGGTCTTCGTCGAGCTGCTCCCAGCGCGTGGCCCGGTCGGCGCGGTTGCGCCTGTCGACATGGAAGCCGGCCTCGACCTTGCCGCCTTGCTCACTCACCTCGGTCTTGATGCGGTAGACGTCGTAGCCCACGTTCACGCCATCGGCCACGGCACGCTCGTGGTTGTATTCCATCACCAGGTTGCCGTTGAAGAAGCCGATGGTCTGTTTGCCGGGCGTGGCGGTCAGCCCGATCAGGTGGGCGTCGAAGTATTCGAGCACCTGACGCCACAGGTGGTAGATGCTGCGGTGGCATTCATCGGTGACGATGAAGTCGAAGGCTTCGATGGGCAGCGCGGCGTTGTAGGCCACGTCTTTCGGCAGGCCGTCGGCAGCGAGCTCGAAGCTCGAACGTTCGTCGAGCTCCTCGGCCAGCTCGGCTTCGCCGCGCAGCATCGAGTACATGCGCTGGATGGTGCAGATGGTGACCTTGCAGACATCGTCGAAGCGGTTGTTCTGCATCAGCTGTACGTTGTACAGCTCGGTGAACTTGCGGCCGTCGTCCGGCGCCACGTAGTCGTTGAACTCGCGCATCGCCCCGGTGCCGAGGTTGCCGCGGTCGACGAGGAACAGCACGCGCTTCGCATTGGCGTGCCTGAGCAGGCGGTAGATCGCGGTGATGGCGGTGTAGGTCTTGCCCGAGCCGGTGGCCATCTGCACCAGGGCGCGCGGGCGGTCGTCGGCGAGCGAGGCGTCGAGGTTCGTCACCGCTTCGATCTGGCAGTCGCGCATGCGGGTGGTGTCGAGCACGGGCAGTCGCTGCAGGCGCGCACGCAGGGTGTCGGGCTCGGCAGCCCAGGCCGCGAGCGTGTCGGGTTGGTGGAAGGCAAACACCGGACGCGAACGCGGAGCGGGATCGCGTGCGTCGCGAAAGAACGTTTCGGTCCCGGTGGATTCGTAGGCGAACGGCAGCTCGCCGGCGCTGACCTTGAAGAAGGCAGGCAACTGGGCGGCATAGTGGGCCGACTGTTCGGCGACACCGACGAGCAAAGTGCCGGCGCGCTTGGCCTCGATGACGCCCAGCGGCCGGCGATCGACGATCAGCAGGTAGTCGCAACGGCCGCTCTTCAGCGGCACCTCGCGCAGCGCGATGCCGCGCGTCGCCGCCGGGTTGTAGCCCACGTAGTCCTGCACGGCCCAGCCCGCTGCGCAGAGCAGCGTGTCGATCTGTTGGCGGGCAAGCTGTTCGGGCGTCATCGGGGCGGGCTCGTGGCCGGCCGGCCGAGTGTAGCGGCGGGCCCAGCCTTGGCTTTGCGGCCGAAACTCCTCAGCCCCTCACGACCGGATCATCGCCAGCTCGCTCGTCGCGCGCGTCACCTCGTCATGCAGCATGTTGCGCAGACGCTTCACCTTCTCGTCGGCGCTCAGAACGTCCCAAGGGTGGACGCTGGCGTCGGACGCGGTCGGCGAGATCGTGAAGCTGGCTCGGACGGCCTGCTCGCGCAACACCGTCGATGTCTTCAGGTCGATCAGCGAGACCTTGATGTAGGCGAACGGCGCGAGGAAGCCGCGGCCCACTTCGCCCGACGGGGTGCGTTGCATCTCCATCTCGCGGTCGATGTAGTAGCCCACCCCCTCGATCCTGCCGCTGCCCAGCGTGCCGTCGACCGAGTTCAGCCGCGCGTCGCCGCGCAGCTTCGTGAGCAGCAACAGGTGGGTGGCGCCGGCCTTGTCGAACGCGGCGCTGAGCTGCGCCGGCAGCGTGACCCGGGTCCCGTCGAAGAAACGCGCCTGGTTGTCGAACAGCTCCGGTGTGTTCACCGCGAACATCTGCACCCGCGCGCCCTTGTCGTTGCGCCGCAGCGCTTCGTCGGCGGCCAGCAGCGCCGTCTTGTCGAAGACCCAGTCGGTTACCGGCACCGCCTGGTGCAGGTTCTGGTCGACATGGCTGCCGGTGGCGATGCGATAGGTGACCACGTCGAGCTTGTCGCCGATCAAGGACACGACGGCGTAGCTGCGCGGGTTGGACTGCCCCGCGGCGCCGCCTGCCGCAGCCAGCAGCACGCCGCAGCAGATCGATGCGAAGAGTCGACGTTTCACGCCCTGCCCCTCAACTGCGCGCCAGCTCCGTCGCCACCCGGCTCACCTCGTCATGGATCATGCCGCGCAGCGTGTCCACCTTCTCGGTGGCGCTCAGCACGTCCCACGGATCCATGCCCTCCTTGGCGCGCGCGGTCGAGAGGGTCGAGCTCGCGATCACCGACTGTTCGTGCAGCACGGTCGATGTCTTCAGGTCGATCAGGCACAGCTTGATGTAGACAAACGGCGCCAGGAAGCCGCTGCTGGCCTCGCCGGTGTCCGAGCGGCGCATCCGCTTGGTCCGGTCGATGTAGAAGCCCACCCCCTCGAGCTTGCCGCTGCCCAGGCTGTTGCCGTCGGCGGTCTTCAGCCGAGCCTCGCCGCGGTGCTTCGTGATTAGCAGCAAGTGAGTCGCGCCGTCCTGGTCGAGCGGAGTGGCAAGCACCGGCGGCAGCGACACCTTGGCGCCGTCGAAAAATCGGCCCTGGTTGTCGAACAGCTCGCCACCCGACCCGGCTGCGAACACATGCACCGTGGCATCGGCGTCGGCGCGTTTCAAGCCTTCGTGGGCGGCCACCATGGCGGCCTGGTCGAAGACGCCGCCGCTGACCGCGAAGGACTCGTGCGAGTTGCGATCGAGGTGGCTGCCGGTGCTCATCCGATGCCCGACCAGGTTCAGCTTGTCGCCCATCAATGACACGACGGCGTAGTTGCGCGCGCTGGCCGGGGCTGCCGCGCCGGCCGAGGCGGCCAGCCACACGCTGCCGCAGGCCGAGACGAAATGTCGACGTTTCATGTTTTCTCCCCCTTTGGCGTTGCAGTGTGCCGCAAGACCGGCGCTGCCGGCTCGGCCACCACCCGCGCATTGCGCTCGTAGGTCCAGTAGGCCCAGGCCCAGTCGATCATCACCGTCAGGCGATTGCGAAAGCCGATCAGGAAGTAGATGTGGGCGAACAGCCAGAACAGCCAGGCGAACAGGCCCCAGAAGCGCAGGGCGCCGACGTGCGGCACCGTCAGATCGACCACTGCCGCCTTGCGGCCGACGGTTGCGAGGTTGCCGTAGTCCATGTAGCGGAACGGCTGGGTCGGCTCGCCGCGCAGGCGGCGCAGGATGTTGGCCGCCGCGGCGCGCCCCATCTGCTTGGCGCCCGGGCTGACGCCGGGCACCGGCTTGGGCTCGCTGCCCTTGGCGTAACTCTTGGCCGCGGCCAGGTCGCCGATGACCGAGACATGCGGCGCTCCCGCCACGCTCAGGTCGGGCTCGACGACGATCCGGCCGGCGCGGTCGAGCGCGGCGCCGCTGCTGGCCGCCAGCGCGCGCCCGAGCGGCGAGCCGGCGACGCCGGCGGCCCAGATCACGGTGCGGCTGGCGAGGCGGTGGCTGGTGCTGGTGTCGCCTTCGCGGGTCTCGTAGTCCACCCCTTCGGCGTCGATGCCGGTCACCTTGCAACCGGTGCACACCTCGACCCCGAGCTTGGCGAGCTGCTGGCGCGCCTTGTCCGACAGCTCTGGCACGAACGAGCCGAGCACGCGGTCCGAGCCTTCGAGCGGCACGACGCGGGTGCGCTTGGAGTCGATGCGGCGGAACTCCATCGGCAGCGTGTGTTGCGCGATCTCGGTCATCGTGCCGGCCATCTCGACACCGGTCGGCCCGGCGCCGATGACGACGAAGGCCATCCACGGCTCGCGCAGCGCCGCGTCGGTGCAGCGCTCGGCACGCTCGAAGGCGCCGATCACGCGGGAGCGGATGTTGAACGCATCGGCCAGTGTCTTGAGCCCCGGCGCGTGCTCGGCCCAGTCGTCGTGGCCGAAGTAGCTGTGGGTCGCGCCGGCGGCGACGATCAGGTGGTCGAAGCCGAGTGTCTCGGCTCCGCCATCGAGCGTGACCTGGCGCGCGAGCGCATCGATGCCGGTCACCTCGGCCTGCAGGATCGTCAGGTTGCCGCGCTTCATTTCGCGGCGCAGCGCGTGGCGGATCGGCGCGCTGACCGCCGGTGCGCTCAGGCCGGCGGTCGCCACCTGGTACAGCAGCGGCTGGAACAGATGATGGTTGGTGCGGTCGACCAGCGTGATCTCGACCTCGGCCTTCGACAAGGCCCGCACCGCTTCGAGGCCGCCGAAGCCGCAGCCGATCACCACCACATGAGGTTTCAAGCCTTCTCTCCCTGTACTTGTCCAACCGATCCCAGCCGCCGCCGCACCAGGTTGATGTGGCTGCGCAGCGCATACAACTGGTCCGCATAACTCAACGGTACCGACACATGTTCGACCCGCGCTTCGATCGCGTTCAATTCCTTCTCCAGCTCGTCGACCGGGCGCCGGCCCTGGCTGTCTTCCACCGCGCGCAGCTGCCCGTACCAGCGGAAGATGCGCGAGCGGATGCGGAACTCGTACAGCGGCGGCACGATGCGCGACAGCGGGATCAGGATCGCGATGATCGAGAGCAGCGCGACCCACATCCTGTCGACCAGGTTGGCGAGCCAGAACGTCAGGTAGTGCTGCAGCAGCGGCGGCCCGTTGCGATAGAAGCGCTCGGCTTCCTTGGCAAGCGGGAACTCGGCGTTCTTCGCGCTCGGGAACTCGCCCTTGCGCTGGAACCAGCCGGCCTCGCCGTGGATGACCTGCGCGCCTTGCACGAACAACTGGATCAGGGTTGGATGCGTTGCGCGCTTTGCGACCAGCGCCGCGGTCGGCGCGACCAGGTGCAGGTCGGCGCCCGGCACGTCGCGCGCCAGGTCGACCACGCCGCGCGGCAGCACCACCGGGCTCATGAAGGCGAAGCGGCGCGAGTAGGCCTCGGCCTGGGCGAAGTCGAACAGTTTGATGCCGGGGGTCTGCAGCAGCATCTGCACCATCAGCGATTCGGGCGCCGACGCGAACACCAGCGCGTCGCTCTCGGCGTTGAGCAGGCTCACCACCGCCGGGGTCTGCGGCAGCTGCTGCAGGGTGATGGTGGTGGCGTCGATGCGGTTGGCTTCGAGCAGCTTCTTCATCAGGTTGGGCACGCCGCTGCCGGGCGCGCCGATGTTGAGCTTCCAGCCGGGCAGCTGGCTCAGGCTCGCGAGCGCCGGCGACTTGAGCAGGCGCTGCGCCGAGTCTTCGCGGTAGAACAGCCACACCGGCTCGTAGAACAGGCTGCCGAGCGAGACCAGCGCGCCGCCCGAGGGGTCGCTGTCTTCGTCGCCGGACGCCTTGGCCTCGTCGGCGCCGCCCTGCACGAATGCCAGGTCGACGCCTGACGCCGGGTCGCGCAGCAGCGCCAGGTTCTCCGCCGCGCCCTGGGTGTTGCGCAGCTCGACCGTGATGCCGTGCAGCTTCAGCCAGGCCGCGTAGCGCTTGCCGAACTCGGCGTACGCACCTTGTTCGGCACCGGTCGCGAGCACCACCTTGCGCGGCGGGTTCGGGTCGAGCGCAAAGTAGGCCAGCGTCAGCAGGAACAGCGCGAGCGCGATGAACGGGCCCACCGTCACCAGCAGATCGCGAACCGAGAGCAGGGTGTTGCGCAGGACTTTGGGCATGGAGCGGGAAAGGTGTCGCATCAATGCGCACGATACAGCGTCGGCCACGGGTTCACCCTCACCCCGGCCCTCTCCCGCAAGCGGGAGAGGGAGCAAATGCGCCGCTCCCTCTCCCCTGTACTCCCGCGTCATCCCGGCGAACGCCGGGATCCACTGTCGCGGCAGCGCGCATCGATCACGAGTGGATCCCGGCGGAAGCCGGGATGACAACTGAAAAACTCTCGGCCTCTGATCTGAGGGGCAGCTCTCGTCTCTACGGTTATGCTTTTCCGATGCGCCTGCTGCTTGTCGAAGACGATCGGATGATCGGCGAAAGCCTGCGCAGCGCGCTGCGCCTCGAAGGTTATGCGGTCGACTGGGTGCGCGACGCGGCGGCGGCTCAATCCACCTTGGCGAGCGAACGTTTCGACCTGCTGCTGCTCGACCTCGGGCTGCCCAAAGGCGACGGCCTCGACGTGCTGCGCGCGCTGCGTGAACGCAAGGACGCCACGCCGGCCATCGTGCTGACCGCCCGCGACGGCCTCGGCGACCGCGTCGCCGGGCTCGACGCCGGGGCCGACGACTACCTCGTCAAGCCCTTCGAGCTCGACGAGCTGAACGCGCGCATCCGCGCCGTGCTGCGCCGTCACAGCGGCCGCGCCCAGCCGCTGCTCACCCATGGCGGCGTCACGCTCGACCCGGCGACCCGCCAGGTGACCAAAGACGGCCAGCCGGTGCTGCTGTCGGCGCGCGAGTTCGCGGTGCTCGAAGCGCTGCTGGCGCGCCCCGGCGCCTTGCTCTCGCGCGCCCAGCTCGAAGACCGGCTCTACGGCTGGGGCGAAGAGATCGAGAGCAACGCGGTCTCGGTCTACATCCACCAGCTGCGCCGCAAGCTGGGCGCCGACTTCATCCAGAACGTGCGGGGCGTCGGCTACTTTGTCGGCGGCGCCACTTGAATTCGCTGCGCGTCCGGCTGCTGGTTTCGCTGCTCGCGATGCTCGCCGTCGCGGCGTTCGTGATGGGCGGCCTGACCTATCGCAACGTGCTCGCCGAAACCGAGGCGCTGTTCGACTACCAGCTGCGCCAGATGGCCTTGTCGCTGCGCGACCAGGGCGAGATCGCACCCGACCAGGCGCGTGCGCTGGCCGACGAGCAGCTCGACTTCGTGGTGCAGATCTGGACCGTCGACGGCCGCCGCATCTACGGCACGCGCCAGCACACCGAGCTGCCGGAGCGCGCGCTGCTCGGCCTGGCCGAGGTGACGGCCGGCGGCCAGACCTGGCGTACCTTCAGCGTCGCGACACCCGACCGCGTGATCCAGATCGCGCAGCCGCTGCAGATCCGCGAGCGCCTGGCGGCCGACGCGGCGCTGCACACGGTGACGCCGCTGTTGCTGCTGGCGCCGCTGATGGGGCTGGTGATCTGGTGGGTCGCGGCGCTGACCTTCAAGCCGCTGCAGGCGGTCGCCGCCGAGGTGCGCCGGCGCGACGAGCAGTCGTTGACGCCGCTCGCCGATCAGGGCCTGCCCGATGAGGTGGCGCCGCTCGTGACCGCGCTCAACGCGCTGCTGCAGCGCCTGTCGCAATCGCTGGACACGCAACGTGCCTTCGTCGCCGACGCGGCGCATGAGCTGCGCTCGCCCCTGACCGCGCTCAAGCTGCAGCTGCAGATGCTCAGGCGCGCCGGCGACGACGCGGCGCGCAGCCAGGCGGTCGATGCGCTGGCGGCCGGCATCGAACGTGCGGTGCGCCTGGTCGAGCAGCTGCTGGCGCTGGCGCGCAGCGAGCCGGGTGCGCCGGTGGCGGCCAAGGAGACCCTCGACCTGAGCGAGCTGGTGCGCGCCGCGCTGGCCGACATCGTGCCGAATGCGCTGGCCCGCGGCAGCGTGCTCGAGCTGTTCGCCGACGCGCCGGTGCTGCTGCACGGCGACCGCACCGCGCTGACCGGCCTGGTGCGCAACCTGGCCGACAACGCGGTCCGCTATTCGCCGCCCGGATCGCGCGTCGAGCTGCGGGTGACGGCCGACAACGGCGCGCCCTTGCTCCAGGTCGACGATGCCGGCCCGGGCATTCCGACCGAAGAGCATGAGCGGGTGTTCGACCGCTTCTACCGGCGCGCCGCCAACGACGAAGCCGGCACCGGCCTGGGCCTCGCGATCGTGCGCAGCGTCGCAGCGCTGCATGGTGCGACCGTCGAGCTGGGAAGCTCGGCACTGGGCGGCTTGCGCGTCAGGATCCGCTTTCCGCTGGGGCCGACGCAGGACGCAGAGGCTGAGAGTTCTCCCGTCGTCATCCCGGCGCACGCCGGGATCCACCGGTGATCGATGCGCGCTGCGGCAAGAGTGGATCCCGGCGCGGGCGCAGCCCGGCCTGTCCTGAGCCTGTCGAAGGGCCGGGATGACGCCTTCTCAACCTGTCAGCCGCAGCACCGAAAACGCCGGCACCGGTTGCGCGAAGCCCTTGAGCGTCAGCGGCCCGACCAGCGTCGCTTCGACCAGCCCGTCGAGCCGCGCGAAGATCTTGCGGTCGACCAGCACCTGGCCGCCCGTGGCCTCGGCGCACAGGCGCGCCGCCAGGTTGGTCACGTTGCCGATCGCGGCGTAGTCCCAGCGCCCCTCGAAGCCGATCGCGCCCAGCGTCGCATAACCCTGCGCGATGCCGCAGCCGAGCGCGAGCTCGTAGCCGCGCTTGGCCCAGACCGTGCCGAGGGCAGGGAAGGCCTGTTGCATCGCCAGCGCCATGCGCACCGCCTGTTCGGCCGGGCGCTCGATGGGCACCGGGTCGTTGAAGAACACCATCACCGAATCGCCGGCAAAACGTTCCAGCGTTCCGCCGTGCGCGAGCACGATGCGGCCCATCGCCGCGTGGTAGTCGTGCAGCAGCTCCATCACCTCTTCGGGCTCGGCATGTTCGGTGAAGGCGGTGAAGCCGCGCAGGTCGATGAACACCACGCTGATCTCGCGCCGGTGGGTCTTCAGCAGCTCCTCGCCGCCGCCGGCGACGATCGCCTCGGCGAGCTGCGGCGAGAAGAAGCTCTTCAGCCGCCCCAGCCGCTCGAGCTGTTGAACCTGCTCGCTGACCCGTTGTTCGAGCGTGCGGTTCCATTGCGCCAGTTGTGCCGCCTGGGCCTGCACCTCGTCCTGCAGCGACTTGATGCGCAGCAGCGACTTGACACGCGCGAACAGCTCCTGCTGGTTGACCGGCTTCGAAACGAAGTCGTCGGCCCCGGCCTCGATGCCGTTGATGCGCTCCTGCTGCGGGTCGAGCGAGGTGCACAGCACCACCGGCAGCAAGGCGGTCTCGGGGTTGGCGCGGATCCGGCGGCACACGTCGTAGCCCGACAGCCCGGGCATCATGATGTCGAGCAGCACCAGGTCGGGCGGCTGCGCCGCGATCTTCGCCAGCGCCTCTTCGCCGTTGACGGCCGAGCTTGCGGCGTAGCCCTTGGCCGTCAACACGTCCACCAGCAGCTTGACGTTGGCCGGGGTGTCGTCGACGACCAGGATTCGCTTCATGCGGCGCCTCCGTCGAGCATGCGCTTCACGGTGGCCAGGAACTCCTTCAGGTTGATCGGCTTGGCGAGGAAGCCGCTGAACCCGGCCTGCGTGATGCGGTTGCGGTCGCTCGGCGTGACCGAGGCGGTGAACGCCACCACCGGCGTCGCCGCATTGCGCGGGTCGGCGCGGATCTGTTCGAAGGCCTCGATGCCGTTGATGTCGGGCAGCTGGATGTCCATCAGCACCAGGTCGGGTGCGTGTGCCAGCGCCAGCTCGACACCTTGCCGGCCGGTCGTGGCTTCGAGCGTGTCGTAGCCCTTGGCCTTCAGCAGGTCGCGCACCAGCTTCATGTTCTTGACGTTGTCTTCGACGATCAGGATGGTGCTCATGGCTGACTCGGTAAGGTGAACGTGAACGTAGACCCCTTGCCCGGCTCGCTGTCGACGTGGATGCTGCCGCCGTGCAGCTCGACGAAGCGCCTGGTCAGCGCCAGGCCGAGGCCGGTGCCTTCGTGCTTGGTCGTGTAGTCGCGCCCGACCTGGCGGAACTCTTCGAATACCGCTTGCTGGTCTTCCTTGGCGATGCCGATGCCGGTATCGCTGACGGCCACTTCGAGCGCGCCGTCGCAAAGCCGCGCGCGGGTCACGACGCGCCCGCCGTCGGGCGTGAACTTGACCGCGTTCGACAGCAGGTTCAGCACGATCTGCTTGAACTTGCGTTCGTCGGCGCGGAACTCGCCGACCTGCGGGTCGACCTCGAGCTCGAGCCTGATCGAGTGGCGTTGCGCACGCTCGCGAATCAGCGTCATCGCGTTGGCGAGCGCCGACGCGGCGTCGAAGGTCTCGACGTCGAGCTCCATCCGGCCGGCCTCGATCTTCGACAGGTCGAGGATGTCGTTGATCAGGTTCAACAGGTGCCGGCCCGACGAGTGGATGTCCTTCAGGTAGTCGTCCTGCTTCTCGTTCAGCTCGCCGAAGATGCGCTCGAGCAGCACCTCGGAGAAGCCGATGATCGCGTTCAGCGGCGTGCGCAGCTCGTGCGACATGTTGGCGAGGAACTCCGACTTGTGCTTGTCGGCGATCTCGAGCTGGCGGCTCTTGTCCTGGATCTCGTGGAACAGGCGCGCGTTCTGGATTGCGATCACGGCCTGGTCGGCGAAGGTCTTGAGCAAGCCGATGTCGCTTTCGGAGAAGGGCGACGCCTGCTTGCGTCCGACATAGATCGAGCCGACACCCTGCTCCTCCCAGAGCATCGGCGCCATGACGATCGAACGGACATCCAGCTGCTCACAGGCGCGGCGCAGGCCCGCGGGCACGTCGGGCGCGGCGAGAACGTCGGGGTAGTGAACGACCTGCCGTTCGCGAATCGCCAGGTCGGTGGCACTGTGTTCGCGCGGCAACGGAAAGAGTCTTTGAATCTCTTCGTGCGTGGTACCGCGGCTCGCGGCGAGATGCAATTGCCCGTTGTCGCCGACCAGGACGATGCCCATCTCGTCGCTGCCGAACAGGCGTTCGCAACTTTGCATGATCTTGTCGAACACAGGTTGCGTGTCGGCCACCGAACTGCTGATCACCTGCAGGATTTCGGCCGTCGCGGTCTGCTGCTCGAGCGCCTCCTTGGTTTCGTTGAAGAGCCGAACATTCTCGATCGCGATCACCGCCTGGTCGGCGAAGGTCTGCGCCAGCGCAATCTCGGGTTCCGTGAAGGCGCCGCGCGTGACTCGCATGACGGCGATGCCGAACTCGGCGCGACCGCCGCGCACCATGGGGACGAACAGCCCCGAGCCGAAGCCATGCGCGATCGCCAAATCCTTCAGGCGCGGAAGCTCGGCCATGGCCGCCTGGGTGTCGGCGATATTGAGGACGCGGGCGTCGAGCATGCAGAGGCCCATCGCGCTGCCGCGGTCGAGCGGCCATGGCTCGGGAGGCCGGCCCGCGCCCTCCTCCAGCGTCTCGTCCTGGGCGACGGCAATGATCTCGATCATGCCCTCGCGCGCGCGGTGGAGCACGACGGTACGGCCCTGGAACAGCCTGCGGCAACTCTTCACGATCGCCTCGAACACCGGCTGCGTGTCGGTCGGCGAGCTGCTGATCACGCGCAGGATCTCGCTGATCGCGGTCTGCCGCTCGAGCGCCTCCTTGGTCTCGTTGAACAGCCGCGCGTTCTGGATCGCGATCACCGCCTGGTCGGCGAAGGTCTTCAGCAAGGCCGCGTCTTTGTCGCCGAACGGCACCGGGGGCATGCGCACGACGTGGATCGTGCCGATGCCCTGGCCTTCCCACAGCATCGGCGCGATCAGCATCGAGAAGTTGCCGATGCGCCGGGCGAGCTCGCGCATCGCTTCGGGCACCCCCGGTCCGTTCAACATGTCGGGATAGTGAATCACGCGCTTCTTGCGCAAGGGGTAGGACTGGTACGCCTGCGCCAGCGGCCTGGGGAACCCCTGGTTCAGTTCGCGCACCCGCTCCGAGTCGATCTTGCCGTCGGAGTGGTGGTACACCTGCCCGTCTTCGCGCACGAGCGACAGCACGGCCTGCACGCCGTCGAACAGGCGCTCGCAGCTGCTCATGATCTTGTCGAACACGGGCGTGGCATCGGCCATCGAGTTGCTGATGACCTGCAGCACCTCGGCCGTGGCCGTCTGCTGCTCGAGTGCCTCTTTCAGCTCGCGGGTGCGCTCCTCGACCTTGCGCTCGAGCCCCGCATACGACTCACGCAGCTGCGCCGTCATCCGGTTGAACTGCTCGGCGAGGCCCTGCAGCTCGTCACCGGTGTTGACGACGATCTGCTGGTCCAGGTCGCCGGCGCCGATGCGGCGCGCGCCTTCGTCGAGCGTTCGGATCGGGCGCACCATGCTGCGCGCCAGCGCCAGCGCCGCCAGCGCCGAGATCACCAGGCCTGCGAGCAGCAGCAAGGCGGTGCGCATGATCGATGCATTCAGCTTCGCGTAGACCTCGGCCACCGGCTGCTCGACGAACACCTTCCAGTCCAGCGGCTCGATCGGCGCCATCGAGGTCAGCACGGTGGTGCCGGCCAGGTCGCGCGACACCATCGCCGGCGCGTCGGAGGAGCGCAGCGTGGCCGCGGCCTTCACGTGCGCCAGCTCCGACAGGCTGGTCTTGCGCAGCACCAGCCCGATGTCGGGGTCGGCGACCAGGAAGCCGCTGCCGTCGACCACATAGGCCTTGCCCTTGTCGCCGATCTTGATGCGCGACACCACGTCCCAGATGAACTTGAGGTTGACCTCGGCGACCGTCACCGGCCCCTTGTCGCCGCCCGAGCGCAGCGCCACCGTCATGTAGGGCTCGGTCTCCTTGCGAAAGTAGACCGGGCTGTACCAGGGCTGGCCGCGCCTTGCGTTGATGAAGCCCGGTTCCTTCGAGCGGTCTTTGCCCGAGCCGACCACGTCCATCCCGAGGCGCGAGATGGCGATCAGCTCGCGGCCCGACGCGTCGAGTTGGGCGACGTCGGTGACCTCGGGTGCCTGGCGCAGCAGCTTCAGGAACTCCATGCGGCGCAGCTCGACGTCGCCGGCGTCGAGCTGGGGCAGCGCCGCGTAGGCCAGCTGCTGCGAGATCTGGAGCACGTACTGCTCGATGCGCGACGCCGCGCCGACCGCCTTCTCGTGCTGCAGGCTGGCGAGCGCCGAGCGGTGCTCCTGGTACGAAAAGTAGACGCTGATCGCGCCCGAAACGACCAGCGACAGGGTGATCAGCGACAGGATCAACAGCAGGTATTTGCGGAACAGCCGGCCGTGGTGGGCGCCGTGGATCGGGGCGGCCTGCAGGTCGACCGGCAGCACGGTCGCAGCCGGCCGGGTCTTGGCCGAAAGGCGATCCGATGCAGAGTCGAGCAAGTTCATTCGATCACCCGGTCCGCGCGCAGCAGGACCGATTGGGGGATTGTGATGCCGAGTGCCCTGGCGGTCCTCAGGTTGACCACCAGTTCGAACAAGGTGGGCTGCTCCACCGGAATGTCGGCCGGCTTGGCGCCCTTGAGAATCTTGTCCACCAGATACGCGGAGCGCCGCAGCCGACCAGCCTGCGGCGCGGCGTAGGAGAAGAGCGATCCCACGCCGAACGGGATGACCGGCAGGCGGCGTTGGTTCGCCAATTCGATCACCCGCGCACGCATGTTGAAGACCAGCGCAGATTCGACCAGGTAGATCGCATCGACCCCGCCCGCGATCAAGCGCGAGACCGCAGCGTCGAAGTCGATGGGATGAACAGCTTCGGCAACGATGATCGTCAGGCCCACCAAGGGAGCCGTCGACACAAGCGCCTGCTGCTCGATCTTCGTGATCGGATCGGTGGGGTCGCACACCAGGCCGAGGCGGTTTGCGCCGGGCATGATTTCCCTCAGCAGTTCGATTCGTTTTGGGGCAATCGAAGCGCTGATGTTGCTGATCCCGGTGACGTTGCCTCCCGGGCGCGCGAGGCTCGCCACCAGACCGATGCTCACCGGGTCCAGCACCACGCCAAACACGATCGGGATCGTCCGCGTTGCCTGCTTCGCAGCCACCGCCGCAGGCGCGGGCGGCGCGTAGATCAGCTCCGGCTTGCGTGCCACCAACTCGGCAGCGAGCGTCGGCAGCCTCTCCTGCTCATCGTCCGCATAGACCCGGTCGTAGGCGATGTTCTGCCCTTCGACCCAGCCGAGTTCGCGCATCTGGTCGAAGAAGGGTTTGAGGGTGATCTCTTCCTTGGCGTGAGTGCTGGGTGCGAGCACGCCGACACGGCGCAGGCTCGCGCTCGATGTCTGCGCGCGCGACAGTGCTGCGTAGGAGGCAAGGCCGGCGCCGAGCGTGAGCACGAGAAGTCGCCGTTGATTCATTCGATCACCTCATCCGCGCGCAGCAGCAGCGACTGCGGGATCGTGATGCCGAGCGCCTTGGCCGTCTTCAGGTTGATGACCAGCTCGAATTTGGTCGGCTGCTCGACGGCCAGATCGGCCGGCTTGGCGCCCTTCAGGATCTTGTCGACGAAGACCCCCGCCTGCCGCCAGATCTCGATGAGGTCCGCGCCATACGAGATCAGCCCACCGGCTTCGACATAGGGCCGCAGTTCATACATGGCCGGGAGCCGACTCCTGGCGGCCAGCTCCGCGACTCGCCGGGCCAGCGGGAAGAGGACACCGGCCGCGAACACGAGCAGCGCGCCCGCGCGAGCGTCAGTCGCCGCTTTGAAGACGGCCTCGATGTCACCGGCGTCTCGAATCTCGAGCGACAGCAGTTTCCACCCCCGCTCCCGGGCGGCGGCTTCGGCCGCTTCCCAATACAGGGGGCTCGACCGATCCCAGAGGACCGCGACCGACGCTGCAGGCGGGACGAGCTCCTTGAGCAGTGCGAGCCGCTTCCCGGTCAGCTCTACCGATTGAAGGCTCAGGCCCGTGAAGTTCCCGCCCGGGTGTGCGAGGCTCTGCACGTATCGCCGGCCCACCGGGTCGCCATCGGCGGTCATGATGACGGGGATGGTCGAGGTCGCCTGCTTGAGCGCGGGCAGCGTTGGGCCCGGGGCGACGATCGCGTCCACCCGGAGACCGACCAGCTCGGCGGCCATGGCAGGGAAGCGCTCCGGCCTGCCTTCGCTGCCGCGCGGCTCGGTCACGAAATGTTCGCCATACACGTAGCCGAGCTCGCGCAACTTGTGCACGAGCGCGTTGACGTACGGGTTCCGTGGCTGGGGCCCGACCAGGTCGGAGGCCGCAGAGCCAGGGTTGGTGAGCGCGAGGATCCCGATCCGATGGACCTTGCGCGCGGGCTGGGCGCAGGCGCTCCGCAGCCCCCCGAGAGGCCCGAGCGCGAGGCCGGCAATCACAGCGCGGCGTTGCATCATTGGATCACCTCGTCCGCCCGCAGCAGCATCGACTGCGGGATCGCGACCCCGAGCGCCCTGGCGGTCTTGAGGTTGATCACCAGCTCGAACCGGGTCGGCTGCTCGATCGGCAGGTCGCCGGGTTTCGCCCCGTCGAGGATGCGCGAGGCGAAGCCGGCGAGCTGCAGGTCCATCGGCGCGCGGCGCGGCCCGTAGGCCATCAAGCCGCCGTCCACCGCGCTCTCCGACCACTGGTAGATGACGGGCAGTTTTGCGCCGGCCGCGAGTTCGATGATGCGCGCGCGGCTGGCATGCAGGAACGGCGACGAGAGCACGTTGATCCCGGCAACGCGGAGCTTGCGTGCGGTGGCGAATGCCGCGTCGATTTCGCTGGGCGTGCTCGCGTACGCCGCGTGCATCTCCAGCCCCAGCGAGCGCCCCGCGGCCTCCACGGCCTGCATGACATCTGTGCGAGCGATGGGCTCCGCGAGGTTGAGCACGACGCTGCCCTTGGGCAGCAACTCGGCGAGCAGTTCCAGGCGTTTGGCATTCAGCGGCGTCCCGAAAATGTTGATCCCCGTCACCCTGCCGCCCGGATGCGCAACCTCCGCTGCGAGACCCGCCAAGACGAAGTCGCCGCTCATCGCCACGACCGGCACGGCGGAATCGGCAGCCAGCGCGGCGTCGGTGGCCGCCGGCCCGTAGGCGATGATCACCGCGGGTTTGAGCGCGGCGAGCTCCGCGGCGAGCCGGGGGAAGTCCTCCGGGCGGGCCGCGTAGCGGGCCTCGATCACGATGTCGCGGCCTTCAAGATGCCCGCGCTCGCGCAAGCCGTCGCGCAATGCCTGCAAGGTCTTCGGGCTGGCAGACGGAGTGCCCACCAGACCCAGCAAGCCAACCCGCCGTGGCCCTTTTGATTTCTTCCCGAACGCAAGGCGCGCGCTGCCGCCCAGCGCTGTCGCCAACGTGGCAAGCACGAACGAACGGCGCTTCACTGGATCACCTCATCCGCGCGCAGCAGCAACGACTGCTGGATCGTGAGGCCGAGCGCACGCGCGGTCTTCAGGTTGATGACCAGCTCGAACCGGGTGGGATCCTCGACCGGGAGGTCCGCGGGCTTGGCACCCTTGAGGATCCTGTCGACGAACTCGGCGGCATGCCGGCGCAGAGCGAGCCAATCGGTCCAGTACGACAGCAAGCCGCCAGCTTCGACCACGTCGCGTTCGCCGTAAATCGCCGGCAGCCGGTTTTCGGCCGCGAACGCAAGAATCGCCTTCGAGTGCCTGCCGTTGATCGCATTGGGGAACACGTACAGGGCGTCGGCGTGCAATTTGCCCAGAGCGTCGAGGTCGATACCGGCTGGGCTCTCGACCATGAACGCAACCACCGTGACACCGAGTGCCGCACTCGCGGACTGCATGGCGCTGAGCCCGCGCGCTTCGACCGGAAAGTTGGTCATGAGCACTGCCACACGTGAGATCGCCGGTGCCGCTTCCTTGAGCAATTGAAGCTGCTTGGCCGCGAAGCCACCGCCTGGGCTGTTGGTGACCCCGGTCACGTTCCCGCCGGGCCGCGAGAGGCTGGTCACCAAGCCGAGTTCGACGGGATTGGCACTGCCGGCCATGACGATCGGGATGGTGCTCGTCGCTGCTTTGGCGGCCAGTGCGGCGGGCGTGGTGATGGTCACGATGACGTCGACGTTGAGCCGAACCAGTTCGGCCGCGAGCGCCGGCAGTCGTTCGGCTCGATGATCGGCGAAGCGGGTTTCGATGACCAGATTTCGACCCTCGGCATAGCCGAGGTCGTTCAGTCGATCGCGAATCGCCGCCAGGTCCCGCGGTTTGCCCGTGGCGTCCCCGAGTGCGAGGACGCCGACCCGGTGAACGCTCGCCGCTGCGATCGTCGTCGTCGGCGATCCAAGGAGCAGCGCCATCACGAACGGCGCCAGGCGACGCGTGCAGTTCATTCGATCACCTCGTCGGCGCGCAACAGCAGCGACTGCGGGATGGTGATGCCGAGCGCTTTGGCGGTCTTCAGGTTGATCACCAGCTTGAACTTCGTGGGCTGCTCGACCGGCAGCTCTGCGACCTCGGCGCCCTGAAGGATCTTGACCATCAGCCCGGCAAATCGTCGGAACAGCGCGAAGATGTCCGGCCCGTAGCCGAGCAGACCGCCCTGCTCGGCCATGAAGGGCCACTCATAGATGGCGGGCAGTCTGTGCTGCGCCATGAGCGCAATGATGCGGGCGCTTTGGTCATAGAGCACGGGAGAGGCGAGCACGTTGACCCCCGCAATCCCCCGTTGCCGTGCACCCGACAGCGCGCTCTCGATTTCGGCAGGAGTGCTGACGATGGCCTCGCTGAGGCTGAGCCCCAAGCTCTGCGCGACGGCCCGGATCGCGGGTCTCGACAACGGCGCAGAGATGCGGTCGGCGAGCAGCAACACGTTGCTGCGCCTGGGCAGGACTTCGGCCAGGATCTCCAGTCGCTTGGCGTCGAGTTCGGTGGCCATGACGCTGACGCCGGTGAGGTTGCCGCCGGGCCGGTGCATGCTCGCGACGAACTTTGCACCCAGCAGATCTTCGGTCATGACAACGATCGGGATCCGGGTCGTTGCCGCCAGCACCGCGCGCGCGCCGTCATCACCCCAGGTGACGATGAGCGCCGGACGCCGAGCGACAAGTTCCGCGGCGAGCTTTGGCAAGCGTTCGCTGTTCCCTTCGGTCGAGCGAACGTCGAATCTCAGGCTCGCGGCTGCGCCGAAGCCGAGTTCCTGCGCCCACCAACGCAAGCGCGCCTCATCGTCGTGCTCGTCATGGAAGGGGCTCAGCACGCCGATCAGCGGACCCTCCGCGGCCGATGCGAACGGGGTTGCAAGAGCGCCTGCCACGAATGCCACCAGCGTGTCTCGACGCGTTGTCATTCGGTCACCTGCGAAGTGGCAGCGCGTGGTCATTGAATCACCTCGTCCGCTCGCAGCAGCAGCGCCTGCGGGATCGTGAGGCCCAGCGCCGCGGCGGTCTTCAGGTTGATCACGAACTCGAACTTCGTGGGCTGCTCGACCGGCAGATCGGCGGGCTTTGCACCTTTGAAGATTTTGTCCGCGAAGACCGCTGCACGGCGATACAGGTCAGGGTAGTTCACTCCGTAGACTAACAACCCCCCGGCAAACTCACTGGATGCGTAAACCGCCGGTAGCTGGTGCTTTGCCGCAAGGTCAACGATGAGCCGCTGGCTCGTCGACGTGAGGGTATCAAGCCCCACGACGAGCGCATCGGCACGTTGCCTGATTGCGGCATCAAATGCCGGCTCCAGATCCTCTGGCTTTCGCGCGTCGAGAAGCTGAGGCCGGATACCCAGGGATCGCGTCGCCCTCTCGATCTCTTTCCACTGAGGTGGAATGGCAGGGTTACCCATATTGAGGAGGGCCGCGATTCGTGCAGCTCGCGGAACCAGCTCTTGGAGTAGCTCAACCCGTTTCGCGGATAGCTCCGTTACGACGGCACTGAGCCCCGTGATATTCCCGCCCGGGCGCCCTAGGCTGACGACAACGCCCTGCCCAACCGGATCGCCAATCCCCGTCATGACCACTGGAATCGTTCCAGTTGCATTCTTAGCTGCCAGGGTCGCCGGCGTCCCCCTCGTCAGGATCAGGTCCACCTTCAGCC
>Ga0209515_10001602_pt1 | contig 37213 bp, 34 predicted proteins | sample Subgroupgradi54m_FD_187454 | JGI IMG/M metagenome (GOLD analysis project Ga0209515, IMG submission 187454) | Subsurface groundwater microbial communities from S. Glens Falls, New York, USA - GMW60B uncontaminated upgradient, 5.4 m (SPAdes)... ... | reverse complement strand
ATGTTCGATTCCGGCACGCCCCCCGGCTGGCTCGCTGCGAATGCATATTTTGCCAACAAACTTGGCGTGAAATAACGTTGTGAGAATGCCGACGGACGGATTAATTGTGCGGGGTTATTTCCCACCCAAATATCACAAAAAAAATCGCACAATTTCCCGTGTGATCTCTATAACTTTACATACCGTGGAACGTCCCCAGTCGTTATTGACAGGTATGTTGTTACGTTCCAGCGAAACCGGGAAGTAATAATTCTAGGCGTTCGGTAATGGTTAACTCGCGTTGCACCCGACGAACACCGTCGCGTGGCGGGTTCTGCACGATCCATTCTTGCGACACCAGATCTTCAATCATTGCGCCATCGGTGCCAGGCATTGCGACGAGGCCTTGCGCGGGCGTCGCGTCGATTGCATTCCGCCACACCATCACTTGGAGTGCGCGTTGAAAGTCGGCAGTGTATTTTGGCGAATTGACAGACAATGTTTTCACGACATCGGACGCGAACATTTTCCCTCTGGCGCGCAACTGGAGATCGACAAATACCATAGCCGATTCCATGCGCCGACCACTGAAGCGCAACATGGCCAACACAATCAGCGGCAAACTAATTTTTATGGGCCACGGACAAAAACACAAGGCGGCCGAAAACGCGATTAATGCGGCGGGTAGCGCCAAATGGCGCATGGGCGGAGCGGCGTCGAATGCAAGGGCCAGCGGCGATGTTGCCTCGATGCGTTCATGCACCATCGCGCCAGCGAGTACGGTACGCAGCGCGGTGGAATCGAGCGCGGTAAACGGACCGGCGTAAAAATCCTCGCGTGTTTCCGTCAGCGCTTCGCGCGGCGTGTGATATTGCCACGTACCGCGCACAATGGCCGAATTCGGCCACGAAAAAATGTGGGGCCGCCAATGCGCTTCGTTGCCGGGAGTGGGCCAATACGAAAATCGCGTTGGGATATCGGCGACCATCGGCGCCGCGCTCGACGGCAACAAACGAAATAATGCGGCCGCTGTTTTCGATGTCGCAGCAACGCCGACATATTCTTGCCAACCTTCGGCGGCAGGCATGGCCACGTAAATCGCTCCGGTGGAATCCGCCATGCCGCGCGCGCCCACATCGCCAGCCAATACTGCACGCAGTGGATGCGCGTCGATGGTCACGCCCGGTGCGTATCCGGCAAACGGTGATTGCACCGCACGCGACTTCCGATCCACGCCCAGCGCAATATTCGGAAAATGGCGTGCGTCCACACGCGCCGCCGCCAATGCGCAATGTGTCCGTAATGTTTTGCTGATGAATCCGCCGTTGGCCATAGTGTCCTTCTCCCCTTAAGTATCGGCGTCCCACAAAAAAAGTTGCTTCCCCGCCAACCCAGGGTTGACAATGCCGCGCGCGTGGTTAACTATTACGGTGTTCTTTGAAAATGAAGGTAGTTCACTAGGCGGTTGAGTACGGGAGCAGATGCAAGGCGGCGGAAAAATTTCGACCGGAGCATACGTGGTTGTATGTGAGGATCGAAAATTTTCCGACAACGCCGCAGATGCCCCGTAATCGACCGCCGATCCAGAGGGGGCGATCAGTTTCGACGGAGAGACCTTGAGAATACCTGGCGCGCCGACCCGTCATCGAGTCGTAAAACCGATGGCAAAAAAACTAATTGCTAACGACAACGTTGAGCAAGAATTCGCATTGGCAGCCTAATACCTGCCAGCGTACGTTCTCTTCCTAATGTCTGCTAGGGAAACGGAACGTCTTCAGCAGGCTGGTCGTGTGCGAGCGCTGCTGGCGCACACGGCGAGAATTCTCCAGCGGGCTGGCGTTGATTTCGTGACCCGTCTGTGGGCCGCGCAACGTAAGATCAATCACAGAACACGCGCGTAGAGGGGTATTCGATAGCTTTTCGGACGGGGGTGCGATTCCCCCCGCCTCCACAAAAAAATCCCGTCGCTCAGTTGTTGAGCGGCGGGATTTTTTATTTGTGGGCTGCTGGCCGAGACTTAAACGGACACGGACACTCCAATTGACCGCTCGCCTCCATTTGAGTAACAAACGTCCATGAAAAAACCACAATGGTTATCGTGGAAAAATTTTTCGAGAATAGCAGCTCCCATCAGTGTTATATCAATCTACTTGGGATTTTTTAAAGACACGAATAATTTTTTTCTAGCTCACGTTTGGCCTCATGTTAAACTCCTCAGCGGCAATGACTGGATTCATTTCATTTTAATTTTCTGGCTGCTTGTTTTGACAATTGTCATCACACAAGTCAGCAGGACAAAAAAATCACTCCTCTTTTCAAACTTAATCTCAGAGAATGATCGTGCTGTTTTCCATTTTATTGCTCAAGAAGCAGACAAAACAAAAACAGAAACTGATGTATATAATTTTTGTGTTCAGAATTTCCAGCACGACAGACCAAAATTCCATCAACAAAAAGAACGCATGAAATATTTCGGCTACATTCGAATCTTTCAAAATATCCGCAATGAGCCATGTTGGGAGCTTACACAGCGTGGTGTTGCATGCTTGTAAGGGAGGGCAGAAAATGAATTGGAAAACTGGATTTCAAAGAGTTACAGGCATTATTTCGGTTAGTGTAGCTGTCTTTTTAAGTATCGCAGTGGCCTTCGCCCCATCTCGAAACTCTTGGGGAGCACCAACCTGGGGGGGCGTATTCGTTGCGATCATACTGTGCTCAACGATCCCGTGGGTTATTTTTTTGATTACCTTATACATCGTCAAAGGTTTCCGCGGTTCAAAGCCGCATGAGTCCTTTAAGACTTTGGGGGGCAAAGCGGGCCAGTGTGCGATATGCATCATTGACGTTACCAACCAATCAACCAAATTTTTCTTCTCTGAACCAGATGGGACATCCAGACGCACCGTAAGCAATGAGGGTCGAGTTTATGTTGAGTTTTGCATTTTTTATCTTCATTACATGGACAGGCTTGCCTTTGCCTACTTTCCCGAGAAGCAGCGCCATTTCTTTATGGCCGCATTGACTCTCGAAATGGCATGCCTATTTAGCCAACAATGGGATGGGACCGAATCAACTCGGGACAAATACGCAGATGAATTTGTTAAACATTACTCAAATGTGGCAAACGACTATGCGCGATATAAGAAATTGTTTAGTGACAAAGGAGAGCCTCCTAACAGCACTTTATTTTGGGAGGCCGCAAAACGAATATGCCAATCCGAAACGTCAGGCACGAACGAGGAAGGACCGGGGCTAATTGAAACAATGAGGGTTCTCGAGCTTCTTTGTTCCCACATTACCTGCGTTCAAACACTTTTTTCACAGTTATTTCCAAGTAAGAACGAACCGCCAAAAATATAAAAGACCAACGCAAATTTTCTTCGTCACTGTGTTTCGATGGATCCCAAATTAATCTCTGAAATATAGTCATAGCTTCACTTCACCCTCTCACTCCCATCGCCAAATAATTTTTCTTCGTCACAATTTATTGCATCGTGAAAATTAATTCCAGATCGGTCATGTGATCACGCAAATTTTCACGCTTGAGACCCTTGAAATTTTTGTATTCGCTCGGCGTGAGTCCAAAAGTTGCTCTGGAAATTTCCGCGGTCAGAATTGCGAACTCCTGATCGCCACCGACATCACGATTTTTCCATTCATCCGTTAACTCTTCCCGAATCGCAATCCCGCGCACCCGTTTTTCAATCCAACTCTCCGGATATCCCTTCGCCTGATACAACGCCCGCGCCCGCTTCGCCGCCAATTCGGGATCGTCGATTTCTTGCACGCGTTCATAGCCCACTTTCGCAAGCCAGCGTTTGAATGGTTCCGCCTTGGGCGACGGAATGGATTGGATGATGCGAAACAGCGTTTCCGTGTTGGCACAGTCCGTTTCGTATTTTTTACCATCGCTGGCTTCCATTTTCAGTTGTCCGATTTTTTCGGACAACTCACGAAACCCTTCGTCGTCAATTAGTTTGCTTTTCAGGTCCGACCAATATTTTCTGGCCCTATCACTCCCTGTTAACGCCTCAATGACATCAATAATTGAAAACCACCACTCATTGTCATGCAACGTCCGGCGAATTTTCTTCGATTTAAACACCACCAAGTGTTGCGGGGCAGCAGACGGGGCTTTGTTTTTCTTTGGCGCCATTTTTGATCCTCAACCAACCTGCGGATCTATTCCAATTAAAAAATCGAACTCACGCGTTCCAGGGCCAGCTGTTTCATTGCGGCGTTGTCGTAATTTTCCATGTGGGTGGCAATGCAGAGGAAAGCAATGATGGCGCCTTTGTGAGCAAACCAGACTCTGGGATATTGATTCGGTTTGAGCCCCACGTTGGGAACAATCAACTCAACTTTCCACATCGCCCACACATCGTTTTGGGTCACACGATGCAGTTTGCCCGGACCAATAATTTGTTGCGGTGACGTGGGATGAAACTGGACTGCGCAGAGACGTTCAAAACGTTTGAATCCATTTTGCCGGAGACCACGAAGCTTGTTTTTTTCAAGGCGATCAATTTCTCGCTCAAGACTGTCGTGGTAGATGAATTCTATCATGGCTCGCTGAAATCAGTTCCGCGATAGAAGGCCAATTCATATGGAATCTCTTGTTGAGATGCCGTACCCACATAGGGAGCTTCCTGATGCGTTAAATCCTCCAACTGTTTGCCATTCAGGTGTCCATATTTTGTGACGACTCGATGCAACATTTGGACTTCTTCTTTTGAAAAAACTGACGTGTCTGGCTTCGTGATCGCGCAGTAGACTTCGGTCGGGTGGTAACCGGATCTTTCCGGAATGGTTTGAATGTTGAGCAGTCCCTTCTTGTGCATGTCGGCGGAAACGCCTTCGAGCGATACGGGGAACGGTCCCATTGGAAGCGCTTTATACACATCGCCCGTAATGGCGGTTTGCATTTTTTCAAAAAAATCAAAATCGGCAAAATACAAAAGCTTCGCCAACTTCTTTTTTCCACGCACCTCACCGTTCAGCGCGTGGCAGAAATAAATAATGACCTGCTGATATTTTTTCTTGTCGATTCCCATAACTGCCTACAGGTTATAGTAAAGCGAATGTTCTAGCAATTGGCAGTTTATTAATTACCGAAAGGCCTCCCGTGCCCCAAGCCCTTCTCCTCATCGACATTCAAAACGACTATTTTCCCGGCGGGGCGATGGAGTTGGTGGGGAGTGAGTTGGCGGGGGAGCGGGCGGGGAAATTACTCGCAGCGTTTCGAAAGAATTCGCGACCGGTGATTCATGTCCAGCATATTTCCACGCGCGCTGGTGCGACTTTTTTTCTACCGAACACGTTCGGCGCGGAAATTCATCGCAGTGTTGCACCACTCGCGCACGAACTCGTCGTGCAGAAAAATTTTCCGAACAGTTTTCGCGAGACACAATTGCTCGAACATTTACGCACGGCAAAAATTTCTGAGTTGGTGATTGCGGGCATGATGACGCACATGTGCATCGACACCACCACCCGCGCCGCCGCCGATTTGGGATTTCAGTGTGTACTCGCCCACGACGCCTGCGCGACGAAGGATTTATCATTCAACGGAAACACGATTTCCGCAGATCATGTCCAAACCGCATTTCTCGCAGCGTTGAACGGACTTTTTGCAAAGGTGCAAGCGGTGGCAGAGATTACGACTCTTTCGCCGGATGACGATCCATAGGCAACACCGCAATGCCGGCTTCTTCGAGCAGCGACATAGCGGTGGATTCGAGCGGGTAGGCGCTTTGATACACGACTTCGGCAATCCCGGCGTTGATGATCATTTTGGTGCAGAGCAGACACGGAGAAAATGTGGAATAGACGGTGGAACCGCGAATACTCACGCCGTGATACGCGGCCTGCACGATCGCGTTTTCTTCGGCGTGCGAACAGATACACAGGTCGAGATTTTTTCCCGACTCGCCCAGACTGCTGCAGCGCGGACACCCACCTTCGTTGCAATTTTTAATCCCGCGCGGCGTCCCGTTGTAACCGGTGCTCACAATGCGGCGATCTTTCACAATCACCGCGGCGACTTTGCGTTTCAGACAATTGCTGCGCGCCGCAACGGCCTTCGCAATGTCCATGAAATATTCGTTCCAATCCGGACGCACCACTTCCGCCGCCACGCTGCGCAAGACCTCGCGGACTTTTTCGTGCAGCTCGGTCATGTCAGCATCGTTTTGCACCACGGCGTCGGCCATATCGGCGACTTGATTGAGTTGCTGCGTCGACGGATCTTTGCTGCCCGCCTCGGCGGCTTCCACGCGCAGAAATTCCTCGTAGGTGGTCGGATCGTTTTCACGCGCGCGCGTGCGCATGCGTTCAAAACGCAATTTGGAATCGGCATCGACGCACAGCAACGTGAAGTTGCGCCGACGCCGCAAGACATTCACCTCGAACGGATTGCGAATCGAATCGATGACGTAATGTTTTTCCGGATCGAGCAGCAACAACACGCGATCGGCCAAATATCCCGCACCATTGTTGGAACGGGTTTTGTTGGCAAACGAAATCAAGTTATCGCGCGTGATTGCCAAACCCGCCCGTTTCATTTCGTCGCGCAAAATATCCGAGAGCGAGAAATATTGAAACCCGAGCGTCTGCAGCAATTTCGCGACTTCGCCCTTGCCCGCACAATTTTTTCCGGTGAGTCCAATGATCATAATGAAATCCTCGCCGCGTTATAAACGAAAGCGCGGTGGTGACAATTGAATAATGCGATGCACTTCTTTCTTGAAGCGCACGCGCAAATTCACTAGATGCCTTGTATCGCTGTTTGCTGTCCAACCATCGGAGGCCGCATGTCGAAAATATTCCGCCAGGTCAGTTTTCTCGTCGTGTGTGTGTTGTGCGCGAGCGCCACGACACACGCGGGCTCACTCGATTCCGGCCACAACGATCGCCGTGGATTTTTTATTGGCACGAGTTTGGGCGCCGGCATGATGAATCTGAACGGTTCCGGATCGAACCAAACCAAATTCTCGCTCATCGGCGATGAGAAAATTGGCGGCGCCATCAACGAAAAATTACTGATCATGTACAACGGCTCGATCAGCTACGCGCGCATCAGCGGTGTCAATTTTACGATTTATACGTTTCCCGTCGCCGTGCAGTATTTCTTCTACAAGGATTTCTTTGCGCGTGCCGGTGCGGGCATCGCGCTGGCCCGCGCGACAACTTCGGTGGGCGGCGTTGGTCTAACAGCGAACAGCAAAACCTCATTCGGCGCCGATCTGGCGGGCGGCTACGAATTTCGCTTCGGCAAATATTTCGCGCTCAGTCCGGAACTCGTCTATCATTACGTCCGCATCCGCTCCAACCTTGCCAGCGGCAACGCCAATGTGTTCGGCGCGCAGGCGTCGGCCGTGTGGTATTTTTGAAGATGACGAAAAAATCGCTGATCACAATTTTTTTGTCGCGAGCAACCGCAGAAACGTCGCGAGCGAGATGACTTCGATGCCGTCAAAACGCAGATCTTGTTCTCCGCGATAGACGAGCATGCGTCGTTTGAGTCGCGGCAAATCCGCAATGGCCTTGAGTCCGACGAGCATGGTGGCGTTGAAACGCGTGGACGATTTCACTTCGATCGCAAATATTTCGCGACCGCGCGTTAGTACAAAATCCACCTCGCCTTGTCCCGACACCGGCGACCAGTAATGAATCTCGTCGTAGAGACCGCGATACGCCTGATACGCGCGCAACAGCGTGGCCATCCATCCTTCGAACAATGCGCCCTGTTCTTCGAGCGTCACGGGTCCCAACTGTCCTTTCACGGCGCGCACCAGGCCGGGATCCATCCAATAGAGTTTCGGGTGCCGACGCTCCCGCACCTTCAAACGCGGCGCATAGGCCGCCATGCGATAGGCCAGCAACGTATCTTCCAAAATTTCCAGATATCCATTGACCGTCATGCGCGCGGTTTCCGCATCCCGCGCAATCCCGGCCGTGTTAATGATCTGCGCATGACACAAGGCCGCAATCGGCAGAAAACGGGCAAATCCCGGCAAATTACGCACCAGCGCCTCGGCCTTAATCTCTTCTTTGAGATACATTTGCACATAGGCGCGCAACGTGTCGGCGCGATCCGCGGCTTGCCACACCAACGGCAACGCACCAGTTTCGAGCACACGTTTGAGTGAAAAATCGGCACCCAGTTCTTCCGGCACAAATGGAAAAAGATGCCGGACCACCGCGCGCCCCGCCAATAAATTCACACCGGATTGTTTGAGCTTTCGAGCGCTGGATCCCAGCAAGACAAATCGTTTGCCGCTGTTTTCGATGGAACGATGCACTTCGTTGAGTAATTGCGGCAGCCGCTGAATTTCATCGACCACAATCGTGGATTCGCGGCGGGCGGCAATTTCCGCCGCAAACAACTCCGGCTGACGCAACAAGGTTTGATACCGGGCTTCGTCCAGCAGATCGATCCGATGCGCTGTTCCTGTCTGGTTCTTCGTCCAGGAACTTTTGCCGGTGCCGCGCATGCCGAACAAAAAAAAGCTGCGCTTGGGCGCCACCAGCAGACGCGGATATTTTGCGATGCTCATATCGCCGTCATAATGACATGCAAAATGACGACAAGCAATACATTAATATTTACCCGCGTGTCTCCACCAAACGCTGCACCACGCTCGGATCCGCGAGTGTAGACGTATCGCCCAAATTATCGGTGTTGCCTTCGGCGATTTTGCGCAAGATGCGGCGCATGATTTTTCCGGAACGGGTTTTGGGGAGCGCGTCGGTGAACTGAATTTTTTCCGGCGCCGCAATGGGACCAATCAGTGTGCGCACGTGTTGAATTAACACGTGCTGCAAGTCGGCGTTTTGCGCGACGTCATTCTTGAGTGTGACGAACGCGTACAAACCCTGCCCTTTAATCTCGTGCGGAATGCCGACCACCGCGGCCTCTGCGACCATGGGGTGTGCGACCAGCGCGGATTCGACTTCCGCCGTGCCAATGCGATGTCCGCTTACATTAATGACATCGTCGACGCGACCCATCAGCCAAAAATATCCGTCTTCATCGCGCCGCGCACCGTCGCCGGTGAAATACCAACCGGGGAAACGGGAAAAATACGTTTCCTGAAAACGTTCGTGCGCGCCAAACACCGTGCGCATAATCCCGGGCCACGGTTCCGTAATCACCAACAAGCCACCTTCGTTCACACCGCACTCGCTCCCATCGTCGCGCACAACTTTTGCGCGCACGCCGAAAAAAGGCAACGTGGCGGAACCCGGTTTCAGATCGAACGCGCCCGGCAGCGGCGCAATGAGAATGCCGCCGGTTTCGGTTTGCCACCACGTGTCGGTGATTGGGCAACGACCACCGCCCACATGTTCGTGATACCACATCCACGCCTCCGGATTAATCGGTTCGCCCACCGAACCCAAGATGCGCAACTGCGATAAATCATGTCGTGCCGGCCACTGCGGGCCTTCGCGCATGAGCGCACGAATTGCGGTTGGTGCGGTGTAGAATTGCGTCACACCATAGCGCGCGCAAATATCCCAGAAGCGATCGGGTTGCGGATAATTCGGCACGCCGTCGAACATCACGCTCGTCGCTCCATTGCACAGCGGTCCATACACAATGTACGAATGCCCGGTGACCCAACCCAAATCGGCGGTGCACCAAAAAATATCGCCCGCGTGATAATCGAACACATATTTAAATGTGGTCGCGGTGTAGACCATGTATCCGCCGGTCGTGTGCAACACGCCTTTCGGTTTTCCGGTGGAACCCGACGTGTACAAAATAAAAAGCGGATCTTCGGCATCGAGCATTGCCGGTTCGCATTCGGTCGATGCGTCCTGCATGCAATCATGCCACCAAACATCGCGCTCCGATTGCATCGCAATGTTTTCGCCGGTGCGTCGATACACAATGCAGCGCCGCACAGTCTGACCGGCGGCGGCCGCCAACGTCATGGCCTCGTCCATCAATGATTTAAGCGCGATCGGCTTCGCACCGCGGCGCGTGCCGTCGGCGGTCACGACAAACGTACTTTGCGCGTCGAGCAAACGATCTTTAATCGACTCGGCGGAAAATCCGCCGAAGATGACGCTGTGCACCGCGCCAATCCGCGCGCAGGCGAGCATGGCGACCGCGAGTTCGGGAACCATCGGCATATACAACGTGACGCGATCGCCTTTTTTTACGCCTTCGCTCAGAAGTACGTTTGCAAACTGACAGACGAGATCGAGCAACTCGCGATACGTGATCGTGCGCTGATCGCCCGGTTCGTTGCCTTCCCAATAATACGCCACGCGTTCGCCGTGACCGGCGTCGACATGACGATCGAGCGCGTTCACTGTAAGGTTCGTTTTTCCGCCGGAAAAATATTTGATGTCGATGGGGTTGGTGAAATTAAATTCGCGCACGGTGTGCCAGCGCTCAAACCAGAAAAAATCCCGCGCGATCTCGCTCCAGAATTGTTCCGGTTCGTTGATCGATTGCGCATACATTTTTTCGTACGCCGCGCGCGAGCCGACAAATGCGTTCTTGCCCCACGCCGGCGCGGGAAACACGCGCTCTTCTGTTTGCAGAGATTCAATGGCTGCCGATTGCATACCGCCTCCTTGAAGGCGCGATGGCTAGCCCAGATGCGGTCGAAGAGGCAAGAAATTGTGAATGTGGCCTTAAATAATTCCAACCACTTAACCTACCATGCAACGTCCCCAATCGTTATTCGACGATTGGTTATGATTTCCGAATTGTTAATTTTTGACCCGGTTTGAGTGTGCCGGGCGGAAGTTTGTTCCAGCGGCGGAGTTCGTCGGCGCTGACTTTGTAGACTTTCGCGATCGCCCACAACGTATCGCCGGCGCGCACGTGGTACACGACCGGTCCGCCGCGCGCATTTTTTGCAACCGTCACGCGGGTCGGCACGGTGGAGCCACCCGACAATTTAATGGTTTGTCCGCGCAGCAACATCGCCTTTGGTCCCATTTTGTTGAGTGTGCGAAACTCCGCGATCGTCATACCGTTGCGCGCCGCGACTTGGCCCAGCGTGTCGCCGCGTTGCACGCGATAGGTCGTGGCCTTGGCGCGCGCGACCGCTTTGCTAGGCAACGCCACGCGTTGCACGGTCGGCACCGACTCAATCGACAAATCCGAATCTTCTCCCGCGGTCGGCGTGGGAATATTCGACGGCGCGATGCGATCCGACAACGCGTGCGGCGCGGGCGCGCGCGCAACCACGGCCTGATTTTCCTGCGCAGCGATCGCATTCGCCACAAAATCGCCTGACCCGTTTTCGTTCGTGGCCACTTCTTCCGGCGCGGACTGCAACGTCTGGCGAATCTTCAGTGATTGTCCCATGCGCAGCGACTTGCCGTGCAAGTGATTCCATTGTTCGATGTCGGCGACCGTCACGCCATTCGCTTTGGCAATCGAGGTCATCGTGTCACCGCGCCGAATGCCGTACGCGGTCCACGCCACATGATCCGCCGTCGGATGCTGTACCACCGCGGCCTGCAGGGTTTGACGATCGGTGTTCGTCGTGCGCACGTCGGCTAATTCAACGACATCACCCGTGGTGATTTCGCTGGCGTCGTTGCCAGACGACGCCACATTCACCTCGAGCGGAGCGGTCTCTTCGGCGGTATCAGCATCGCCACTGTTGTCCCGCAGCGACGCGACATCAACCGTCGCATGCACGGCTTTGGGTCGCACGGTAACGCGCACCGGCACGCTCAACAATAATCCGTGATGCAATCGGCCCGCGCGCCGCATGCCGTTGCGCGACAGAATTTCGCTGACTGACACGCCGTAATGTCGTGCAATCGACCCAATCGTATCACCACGCTTCACGCGATACGTCTTCACCGACGCCATCTCGACTTCGTATTTTTTCGCGACACTCGCAATGCGGCGCGCAAAGGTGCGCGCGGTGCCGTGCGGCAGATGCAGGCGATAACTGCCCGGCGGTGTGGAACCCGCGTGTAATTCCGGATTCAGATCTTGCACCACATCGACGGGGACATTCGCGGCCTCGGCCACCGCGTTCAGACTGACCTGGCCGCTGACATGCGCGACTTCGTAATGCCACGGACTTTGCAACCGCACGTGCTCCAGGCCAAACGCCTTCGGATTTTTTGCAATGATCATCGCGGCCAAAAATTTCGGGACGTAATCCTTGGTTTCCTGACGAAACCCGCGCGAACAACTCATGAGTTGCCAGAAGTCGTTGCTGCCGCAATCACGAATGACCTGTCGCACCTTGCCTTCGCCCGCGTTGTAGCCCGCCATCGCCAGATACCAGTCGCCAAATTCGCGATGCAGATCTTTCAAGTACCGCGCCGCCGCCGTGACGGCCTTTTCCGGATCGCAACGTTCGTCGACCCAGCTGTTAATGTTGAGTCCGTACCGACGACCCGTCGCCTGAATAAATTGCCACGTCCCCACCGCCGAGGCGTGCGAGCGGGCCTGATTCACGAATCCGCTCTCGATCATGGCAACGTAGACCAAATCCTGCGGCAGTCCTTCGCGGCGCAAGGCGCGGCGCATGAGATCGAGGTAACGACCGGAGCGCTCCATGTAGCGGGAGAAGCGTTCCCGACTCGACCCCGCCCCGGTGAAATAGTTGACCCACGTGACGACGCGGTCGTTCACGGTGAGCGGGACATCGGTGGCGGGGAGTTTGCCGAGCAGCGGATGCGATCCGTTACTGAAGTTGCGATGATGGCTATCGCGGCGATCGTTGTACCGCGCGGTCCTGCCGTATTTGTTGCCGCCGCCGGCACACGCGCTGGACAACAACAGCAGCGCGCTCATGGCGAATGAAATTCGTCGCATAGGACTCTCGCTTTGTGGTGAATCGATCCCCACTTCTAAAGAACGGATTGAGGGGCGCAGTATAAAGAGCGAGGCAGCTAGTGTCAAAAGCAATCAAGGTCAAGTCGCAGAAAATTTCAGAACCGCCGCGTTATTTCACCACCGCCAACCCGTGCAACTCGCGCAATTGCTGCTTCACATCGCCCGGCAACGCCACGCCCGCGCTGCCCGAATAATTTTCGTAGGCCGAGGCCTCGTATTGTTCGTAGCATTGCAGGGCAATCGCGGTGTGTGGCGTGTTGCGAATGCAGGACTCGAAGAATAATTCGTGCAACGTCCACAAATCGAGATCCTGCAGGGAATTGTAGGCGCATCCGAGCTGATACAACGCCTGACTGCGCTCCACGCCCGGCGCCACGCGCGCGAGCAGGTCGTGCAGAATTGTCGTGGCCCGCAGATATTCCACGTCGGCGCTGTGATCGGTCGCAAATTTGCGAATCGATTGCGCGTGCGTCATGATGCGGTCGGCCAATGCCCGCAGCTCGGCCACGGATTTCGCGGGCGCGGGGGCGATGCCCTCTTTTTTCCATTCGAGCAGACTCGTCTTCCACGCGGTCGCGTCGGCCTTAATGAACAGCGGCGCGGTCGGTTCGTCCAGAATGCGTTGCACCAGATGCAACGAGCGCTCGGGATCGCGATTCACGCGCACCGTAATCGCGAGCGCATGATAAATCGACCGTTCCCACTCGAGCGGACGGTCGTTAATGACCAACGGATCACCGATGACTTGGTCAAATTCCTTGAGCGCCTGCTCGAAGCGGCGCGTGGCGACGTAAAACTCCGCGCGTTCCACCGCCGACATGGTCTTCAGACGCGCATCGTCGAGCGTGAGTCGCGGTCCGGAGTTGTTGCGCGTGTGACACGCGATGCAATACCCGGCGACCGTGCGCAATAAATCGCGCGCATAGACGCGATTGCCGCGGTGCCATTCATGATACGCGCGTTTCGATTCCTGATCGAACAGCGACGCGATCATAGGAATGGTCGGATCGGCGTCGGGCGCCACCATCGCCGCCTTTCCGGAACTCCCAATCGCGTGCGCCGACTCGGCCAATTTTTTCGCATTCGCTTCAATCCGCGCCGCACTCGCAGGATCGGCGGCGCGTTCATCGCTACTTAAATCGTAGAGCAGATCGGTGAGCGCCTGCGACAATCCGCGCATCCGCTCCGCCCACGGTGGCGTCGGCAACGCACCCAACGTCCGCGACTGCACGTCCAGCGCGATTCCCAACGCCACACCCAACACGCCAATCGTTGCCCATATTTTTTTCATGGCTTCTCAATATCAGGCCGGCGCCGGGAAACACATGACGGTTGTCATACGAACGTCGCAATTCGTTGGGGACGTTCCACGCTATGAGAACCTGCCGAAATTGTTCGGGAAAATATTGGTGTTTTGAGAGATAATTTATTCACGCATTGCGCAGCCACGCATCGAGTGCTTCAGCGAGTGATTGCACCGCTGCGGCGGTGGCTGGAGTCGGCACGGTCGGCAATTTGCCCTCGCGAATCCGGCGCAATAATTCGGTGCGAACAACCCCGGCGCGATTTTTTGCAATGGGGACTGACGTTGGCGGTAGCGCCTGCAACGCCGCCTCGAAGATCGCTTGGTAGGCAGGCGAAAGCGTATTGACTGGCGCAGCAGCAACTGCAGCCGCAGGCATGGAGACTGGCGGCTGGCGTCTCTGGCCGCGACGAAACGTTGCGCGCGCATCTTTCTCGTGACGACGCGTGCGCCGCAACAGCACAATGGCCTCGGCAATTTTCACTGGCACCTGCGCCGGATCGTCTTCCTGTGCCCACGGTTGTTGTAACAACAGTGTGCACGCGCGCGCCTGCCTGACGCGGTGTTCATCCGCCGAAGCTCCGGGTACGGCGCGAAATCGCAACCGCGCCTGTTGCGTTGCGGCGGAGAGAATCGCCAGGATCATTTGCGGATCGCGCGCATGCCATTGCGCGAGCAATTTTTTATATTCCGCCGTGACCGCTTGCATCGGCAGCTGTGCATTGCGCACCAGCCACGCCATCCGCCGCGCGACTTGGATTTGAAATCCGGTCGGCGCACCTGCGCGCTGCGCAATGTCTTGATAGGCGTCGCCGACCAAGAAATTGACCAAGCACACGTCGTCTGCCACCGCAGTTCCGCACCACGCCGCCGTCAACGCGCGCACCTCTGCCAACAGTGCGGCGTCCCAATGCGTCGCATCGCGATAGCGCTCGCGGAAAAAATCGCACAACCGCGCACGGCCCGACACGCGTGCCGTGTTGATGCGGATCATCTCGGCGATGACTTCATTCACGAGATGCGAAAGATGTTGTTCAACCACGTCTGCAACATCAAATGCGGTGAGACATTTTTGTGCGTTGGTCGGCTGCGCCAACAAATCAGCAACCGCCATCAGCAATGTCCCCAACTGCGGAATGAGAATATTTTCCGTCGCCGCCGGACAACGCACGCGCAGCGCCGTGCGCGCCGCGGTTAATAATTCGCGCAGCCATTCCCGCGTGTCGTCCAACGCACCGCGTGTGATGAGTTGGCGCGCGGCACGTGGCACCGTGTGCCCAACATCGAGGTACGCGCTGTCCCACAGCGCAAACTCTGCCAAAATTTCTTGGACCGCGGTTTCGTGGGGCGACACCACGGGCGACGGCGCTTTCGTCCGCACAACGACGGGCGGTTTCACAACGAGACGCGGTGGCAACGGTGCAATGGACAACTCATCGGCAAGATCGTGATGCTCAAACAACAACGTCGGCGAATACTCATGGATCAGGTAATGTACAACGTAATGCAGTGTAGCGAAAATAGGCGACACGCGCGCCAGACTTTCCAACTCCTGATGTCGTTCAAGCAACACGGCACTGGCGCGCCACGACCTGTGGCGCGTCGTCGCCAGATGTGACTGCAATGTCCGCAGAGTGAGCAGAAAATTTTCCGAAGGTTGTGGCGCCATGGTCGGCGCTGCCGCAATCGCATCGCGGGCCACGACCGCAAGATCCTGCAATGATAGTCGCAAATCCACAGTGAATATCGTCTTGGGAACCACCACGGTGAGGGAAAATCTGACGGCAAGATCGCGCAGTCGTTGAATCAACACCGCGCGAAATAATTGGCGATATGGCGGAGCATGCATCGCAGATCGCACACTGACAGTGGTGGCAACAATTTCCGCCAGCAACGCCTGACAATGCAGATCCATCAAGGGCCAACGGTCCGTGACGATTTGATTGAGTGTGCGCAATCGCGCAATAATTTCCGTCACCGCAGTGGCGTCGCCGATTTCTTCTGTCGACAGCGATTCGTGCAAGGTTTGCACGGCATCTACGAGCGGCGGCAACGCAGGCAGCACCATCGCAGCGAGTGATTCTTCCAACTGCGCGTGTTCGTCCGGCGTCAAAGCCCGGATAAAAATGTTCCAGCGCATGCTGAGTGATCGATGCAGGGCGCGCTCCGACGCATCCACCACTTCGCGCCAAATCCAGTCGCGCGGCCATTGCGCTCCGGTGCGAATATGTTCCGCGTGCAGTACCGCGAGTCGCGCCAATCCGTCGCGCACCCGCGCCTCGGTGGCCGCAGGACGTGGCGACAGCGACGCAGATGTTGCAGGCGGTGCCACCACATCGCTCGCGCCCAGACTCACCACAGCGCCACTCTTTCCGCCGTGTTGCCCGGCGCGACGTCCGGTCACTTGCATCATGGCGCCACTGAGTCGCTCGAATAATGGTGGCGTGAGTATTCTCAGAAACGTGGAAAAATATGCGGCGACATTCCCTTTGGGGATCTCTTCCGAAAGTTCCAACACGCGGCGTTGCAATTCCTCCACGCAACACCGCACCCCGTCCGCCGCCAATGCTTCAGCATTTGCCACCGCCGCCTCCGGGGCCCGACGCCACCAATGCCCCGCGACGCGCGGTGCTGCCACCGCGTTATCATTCGCGGCTGCGTGCCACACGTTGCGTGGTTGCTGCGAGTGGCGCGATGCCTGGGGCCGAGCATCGACGCAACCCTCGCCGACGAATTGATAACCATCACGCGCGGCGTCGGCAACATGGCGACTGGCAACGGGCGTCGCACATGCATTGACCGTCGAAGGTTGTTGCGTCAACCAGACACGATGCGTCGCAACACTCGGGCGAGCGAGCGAGTAGAGATTTGTAAAGGCCGGCGATTTGAAAACGCCCATGACTGTGTATCGACCGTGTGAAAAAAAAGTTGCTTCGACGCATCCCGATTAATAAATGTATTGCATTCTGTAATGTACTTTGTAATGCTAACTGCATGAGCACCACAAATTTACAAATCCGCCTGCCCACCGCGCTTGCCAAACAACTCTCGAAGTGCGGCGCCGCTTCCAAGTCGGTCTTTGTGCGTCAAGCCATCGAAGAAAAACTTGTCCGTGAACGCACCGCCCGACTCGAACGGCGCTGGATCGACGCGTTGGGCCAATCGCCCGACCACACTTCCAACGCTCGTGCGTGGCGCTCCGTCGAAGCCTGGGGCGACAAATGAAGCGCGGTGAAATTTGGGAAGCCGACCTTGGCGGCAGGGCTGGAAAACGACCGGTGCTGATTCTTACTCGCTCGGGCGTCATTCCCTATTTGAACAATGTCGTGATTGCGGAAGTCACCACGAAGTGCAAAGGCTACCCCACACAAATTCCGATCGGCCAGTCCGCCAATCTACCCAAGCCATCCTGGGTGTCCGCCGAATGCCTGCACATGATCGCGAAAGATCGGCTGCGTCGCTACCTCGGCACCCTCCCATCGTCTCTCTTGCGCGATGTGAATCACGCAATCATATTCGCCTTAGCGTTGAACGATGCGTGAACGTCGTTTCACTCCACCTTCAGATATTCCACCATCACAATTTCCAGCTCGCGTTCACCATTCGGTGTGCGAAAATTCACCACGTCGCCGACGCGGGATTTCATGAGCACGGTGGCGAGCGGCGAAACCCAGCTGATGCGATTTTTCGCCAGATCAATTTCGTCGACGCCAACGATCGTGTATATTTTTTCCACGCCGTCCGCGTCGCAAATCGTCACCGTCGCCCCAAAAAATACTTGGTCTTTGGGATTCGCGACCGGATCGACCACCACCGCCGACTCGATCCGTTTGGTCAGAAACCGAATCCGCCGATCGATTTCTCGCAAGCGACGTTTGCCATAGATGTAATCGCCGTTCTCCGAGCGATCGCCATTACTCGCTGCCCACGAAACAATCGCCGTCATTTCCGGTCGCGTTTTCGTCACCAGCAATTGCAACTCATCATGCAACCGTTGCAATCCGCCCGGCGTGATGTAATTTTTCCGCCCTGCTGGCAACGCCGACGCCGCCTCGGGCGCGTCGTCATCGGTGTCGTCGGGTTCTTTGGTGAAGGCTTTGCTCATTTTTATTACGGGGAGCACTGAATAGTCCAATGCGCTAAGCAGAGGTTGGTTTTTTCATCAGACATTCCGCAATCCACACTTTGATTAATGACTGACGCGGCACACCCAACCGCTCGGCGGCACGATCCAGTTTATTGAGCAACCATTGCGGAAAATCGACATTGACGCGTTTTTGTAAGTGATCCGGCCGCTCGGCTTTTGCCAACTGGAGATATGGCGTAATATCCACCGCTCCACTATCGAACATTTTATCGAGATGCTTGGCCTTCATACAAAACTCGCTCTTCTTCGCGCGATCTGCGCACCGATATGAGACGTATCCGATCACCACGCTTCGCATACAATGCCGACCAATGTTTTCCTTTATACATCGCCAGCAACATATACCGCTCTTCATCGACCGTCCGGGCTGGAATCACCACACGGTTGGAATCCTTCCACAAATGCTGCGCCTGCACAAAATCGATTCCATGCTTCACCCGGTTTGCCGCATTCTTGTGTGGATCAAACTCGAATTCCATCTCGGTATACGTAGTATACCAAACACAATCATTGTGTCAAACATAGTAAGGACGCAACTTTTTTTTGCGGGGAGACGATAAGAAGGTATGCGTGTGCCTGGCTCCACACATTCCGCAGCGTCCCTGCACGTCTTGGCAATCGCCGCACAGCCGGTGCCGTCGTGTTTTGCGCACCTGCCTGCGTTGCCGCACACGACCACACCACCCAGCGCGATTCTCGTACCGGGAATTTTTCGCACAAATATGCTCGACAACGTCGTTGGTGCACTCGCAGCGCATCCAAATATTCCCATCCATTGCATCGCGACCGATTTCGATGCGACCGAAGGCATCGCGGCGTGCTTCGGACTCTGGGGCGCATTGCTCGCCACTCACGGAACCGCGCTGTCTCTGAGTTTGCCGAACGGTCTGCATTGTTGTCGCGAACCGCGCTACGACGATGCAACGCAATTTCATACAGTGATCGATGCCTCGGACATCGTTGCTGACCAACCCGGCGAGGCGTTCGAATCTTTTTTGCTCGCACTCGAAGCCTATCGTCACGCCGGTTTGGATCGCGATGAACTGGGCACACGATTTCGGACGGGAAAACAATTTCTGGCCCGAGGTTATTTTATCCAGGAATGCCAACTGTGGATTCTCAACTATTTTCATACGCCACTATGGCATGCACGAAAATTACTGCGCGCCGCCAATCGCGCCGAGGATTCCAATACAACAACACTCGACACCGCCGACGCACTCATAGCGACGGCCATTCGAAATTTAGACCGCTTTTTTTTGGGCAACATCACACCGCAACGAAGCGTGTTGCGGGCAACCGATGGATTCGACACCGTCGAATATGGGCATCGGACTCTCGTGGGCAGCAAAGACATGCAGTCGCTCTGGAAACTGTGGCGTGATCAACTGGTCGACATATCAGCCGAGGTGGCATCGATTCGGCGCGGCGAGTGGTTGCCGTGGAATGCCTATGATTGGATCGAATATTATCTTCGCACCGCACCGACCTCTATTACCGGATGCACACTATCACGCTTGATCCCTGATTATGTCACCGAACCGGGATTGTCTTATTTTGCACCAGACTCCAAATATCTGGCCGATTCCGCTTTTCGCCTTCTGGACGAGTACGTCCGCATGTGGAAAAAGTTTAGTGCAGATGCACTGCCACCTGACATGGCCACACAGCTCAAGCACGTCATTGCTCCGCTGCAAATTCTGTCGGCGCAGCCCGTGCCGATCATGCGATTATCTGATGGCTCCGTCGCACTCAGACTACCAGCGAACATGCAAATCCTGTGTTCGAAAGAGTTTGTGGGGTTTCTTGCGCAATGGAATCTTCCTCCGCCCATCGTTCGCCCTGACAATATCGATCTGATTATTCCCGCCCATCTCATCACACGCAACGGCACAACCACACCACGCGCGGATCGCCAGGCATGGATGGAATTATTTCGCGCGCAATTGGCAAGCGACGCCGATACGTTGCCCGGAGAAATTTTGCCTGAGCATCACGCACTGTGGAAAATATTTCTCAATAGTTTGCCGGAAGCCGCCACACCGCATGCGACAAATGCCCCCGCTCGATTACTCGCATCGATCATCGCACACGGCACGACCAAGGATTTTCTCATTCAGACGATTCAAAAACATCCGCCATCATGTGCTTGTTCAACCGAGGTAACCGCAGCCATCGCAGCCGTATGTAGCGTATTTTTGCCGCGCGCCGCGTTGGCAACGCTCTTTGCCGAACCCGTTTACTCCACTTTCGCAGCAACCAAACAGGTTGGGATGTGCATCGCGCTCAGCGCACCGAATCTTGCGGCCACCGCGGTAAACGAGGACGCGTGGATTCACGCATTCGAACGCGCGCGACTTCCCTCACCGCGTCGTTACGGCAACTCGATTTCGATTTTTATTCCCGCGTGGCTATTGCAAGACGGAGCAACGCCGTGGCCAATCGCGACAACACCACTCCAACCACTCACCGATGACGTGATCGCCGAATTTTTCTTGGAACCCGACCAAATCGCCGCCTATCGCGCGGCACAAAATTCTGCCGCAACCGCATGGCAATTTTTGTGGGACGATGTGCTGCGCGATGCGCAAGGCACTCCACTCGTCCCGGAACTGGATCGGCTTTTCTTGAAATCGATACCAATTTTTTTCTGAGCAACCTTTTTCGCGAACTGCCGATACTATATATATGAAGACTGCACCAACCAGAGTGTCGGGCGTGATCGTGCGCAAACAGATAACAGCCGGCCAGCCGGTATCTGGAAACGATTTGCACCGGGTCATGGATCTGAATCGGCGCGGTGTCGCACTGCGACGGGAGAGAAATTTCGTGGGCGCGGTTGCGCAATTCGCCGCCGCGTTGGCGATTGCGCGCGATCATCGCACACTGTTGCAACTCGGCATCACCGAGCGAGAAATGGGACGACCCACCGAGGCGATCGCGACATTGCGCGAGGCGATTGCGCACTATCCGCACGCGGGATGTTTTGTCGCGGGATATTTTGAACTCGCGCTGACCACACTCTCGCTCCAGATGCGCCGCGAGGCCTTTGCCGATTTACAAATCGCCGAAAAAACCGCCACGCATGACGACCGCCAACATCCGCTCTGGCGGCGCCTGTGCGAAATTTTGCGCGAACTCAAACCGCGCGATAGCGTGGAAGCCGTGCGCACCGCCAACTTGGGCGAACACTATGCCGTGCGCCGCGGGCTCCACGCCAAACGCAGTCGCCAGATGGGCATCACGTGGCGCGGGAGATATTAATTCCGAATTTATTTTTTGTCCGACACGACCGGCTCAGCCTCACCGCAGGATTTTTTGAGTTCGAAATTATGGCGGCCATCGGAACCGTTGAAGCGCCACATCGTGCTGCACCCGGCGATTCCACCCCGCGTGCGCGGTGCCGTAATCGTTTGAAATGTTTTCACACCGTACGGTGACGGCTCGCCACCATCCACCGCACAGACATATTCCGCCTGCGCTAAATTTGGATGTTTCTTTGATTTCGGCGTTTCCACACAACGCCCCGTCGTCATTTCCGGCACACCATCCGACCCCTTGCGTCCACACTGAAAGGATTCCACGCCTTTCTTCTCGCCCGTCTTCCAACACGTCCCAACCGCAGACAATTGATCATTCGCCACAGGATTTTCGCGAACCGGTTTGTACAGAGTAATTGGCGCCATAATAGTCGAGCTCCTTTGAAACTATTATCGGCCACCATAGACGGCGAAGTTGCGCATAACGTTGGGGACGTTTCTCGAAGTTATGCGGCTTGGAGAAGGTGCCAGGTGTCCGTAGAGAAGGTGATGCGGCTTGGAGAAGGTGCCAGGTGTCCGTAGAGAAGGTGCCAGGTGTCCGAAATCTGGACATCGATGTAGCGTTTTTGGACACCTGGCACCGTAAAAATACAGTTTGACGCAACTTCTCGTATCGTACATGCCGATAATATGAGAAACGGGAGGTGTGTGATGGGTGACGGACCAGGAAAATTAGGTGCATTACGAACAGCGCTGCAGGGTGCGACCCGGCAACTATTAGGTCCCACTGACCCGGCGAAGGCGGCCCAGAAACCAGCACCCACTGCTGAAACCAGCGGCGATTCGGTGGTGGTCTCGAGCGGCGATATGCCATTCAGACTGGGCACGCCACGTACCCTGCAAACCGCACCGGCGGTCCGACTGCACGGCGACCTTCCCACACGCATATTGTCCGACAAACCTCGCGCCCCCGTACGTGCTATCGCCGCCGAGGCCCCGGCGAAAAACGCCGCGCCCGCACCGACATCGCTGGGCGAGTTCATCGCCAAAACTAATCTCGCACTCAGCCAATTGAAAATTTCTGATTGGCAATATGACACCGGTTCCAAAACGATCTGGAGTTCCAATGTGCGCGACGCGACGGTATTGATCCAACAATCGCAAAGCGCGGTGGCGGCCTACCAAAAAAGTGGCAATATCGACGCCGTGCGCAAACTCTCCCAGATTATTCAACTGCTGCAAGGTGAGATCAACCGTTCGGCCGTGGAAGGCGCGATCAACTTCCGCAACAATGGATTCGACGTCGTCGGGTTTCATATGCGCGGTGATCCGCAAGCCATCGACGACCGCTGACAATCCGCAATCCAGGAATCCGCACACACAATTCCGGACGAACTGCGTGCCTGGCACCTGGGTAACATGCCTGGCACCGTGAATCCCGCACCAAAAGGCATCAGCGAGGCCGCTGTGCCAGGCAGCACGTTGGCAAGATCCTTGCTAACGTGAATGGCAACCAAGGAGGTTGTTATGTCGCGTTTCAACTTGTCGATCGACGAAAGACTGCTGGTCCTGCGGAATCGCCGCGTGATTTTGGATGTGGATTTGGCCGAGCTGTATGGCGTGCGGGTCAATGCGCTGAACGCCATGGTGAGGAATCATCCGGAATTTTTCCCGGTCGATTTCGTCTTTGCGCTGACGTGCGCCGAACTCAACACCGCCATGGAGCAACGCTCACACAGTCAGCAACTCGCGGAAGCCGCGTCGTTCGCCTTCACCGAACATGGCGTGCTCATGCTCGCCACGCTTTTCAAAAACGCCGCCGCCGTGCGCGTGAGCATCGAGGTCGCCCGCGCCTTCGTCCGCCTGCGCGAGGTCTGGCACACGCTGCGCGAACTCTCGCATCGCATCGATGCGATGGAACACCAAGTCGTCTCCGCCCAGTGCGCCTAACGACCTATTTTTTTCTTCGATTTTTTGCGCGATTTTTTCTGCGCTTCTTCCAGGCGAATGGCGCGGATTTTTTTGAGGTAGCGTAAATCTTCCAAGTCTTTCGGGCGGCCGGCGGCTTCTTTCATGAGGATCATGTCGTCGAGTTCCGGGAAAAAAACCGACACGCCTTCCCATGTGTAGGACACCCGATTTTTCCAGAGGCGATCAAAAGTAATGCCTGCGACAAACGGATGAATGTCGGTGTCGAGCGCGTATTGGCGAAAGAGTGTTTTTTTGGTGAGAAAATTTTCCAGCGACAAACCCATCAAGTCGTAACCCAGCGCCTCTAATGCAGCAATGGCGCGCTTCGCATTCGCTGGGGTTGGTTTGATGCAAAGATCGACGTCCTGTGTGGCACGATCGTATCCATAGATTGGGAACGCACCCGCCCCAATCACCACGTAAATGACTTTATGAGCGTTGAAAGACGCCAGCAGGTTTTTGATGTCCATGAGTCACCATCATTTGTGCGATTTCAAGAGAACGTTTCCACATCCGCCGAAAATGTTCCCGCGGTGAGAGCACTAACTGCCACCGCACCTCGAAATCCAGCTCCAATTCCGGATCGTCGTGATCGAGACACAGGTAATGACGCTTGGGCGGCTTGAGTGGTTTGTGTTTCACGCGACGCATGCGCGAAGCATAACAGTCTCGTGCACAGATTTCAATGGATTCGCGCGAAGCAACATTTTCCGCACCCCAGCCGATACACATCTTGTATGGCCGCCAACCGCATCAATCCCTTTGCGCAATTTCGGGCGAACGTCTGTGCGGCGTTGCGCGTGGCGACACCACTTGCGGCGGTCGCGGCGTTGCGGCGTCAGGAACGAACGCCGACCACTCCACATGAGACCAGCACATTTCATCACGCGTTGCGCGCCAACGGTGCCGCGCTTCCTACGTCGATGACACCCGCTTACAATGCAGTGTTTTCCGCAACCGATGACCAAGCGCGCGTCAAAAGGTGTGCATTTTACGCAGCAGACGTCGCCGATGCCATGATCATCAGTGGCATCCTCATGCATCTCTCGCCACACGCGCACGCCCACTTTCCACCCGATGCGCGTGTGATCGGGGCCAGAAATTATTCGAGCCACGCTCTCCCCAACTTCGTCGCGTATCTTCCCTCACTGGTTGTCGATGCCATCGCCGCAGAAACCGGATTGCACGACGACGCATTGTGCGACTGGAACGACGCCATTTTCGCAACCATGCAATCACCGTTTGATGGGCTTCGCGAAGGCAATCTCTCGGCATGGCCCACGGAACGCGCATTGCTGCGCATCAGCGCCGAAGTTTTCATGCGCGCCGCCGTTGAAGCAAATTACAGTTTGGCATTCGACCATTTCTCAGCGCTGCATGATTGTGTCGGACTCCGCGCGTTGGCGACTCGGCTGTCCGATGACTCTCTGATCAAAGCCTGGATTGGCAACGAGTGGCTGGAAACTCCGTTCTCGCCAGCACAACAAACCGCACAAGCATGGACCGGTGTTGGAAAAGCAACACCGTGGGACAATATCGATGCAAATTTATTATCATCACTGCAGCCACTACTCCATCAACTCGTCCGTGATTTTTCCACAGCACACGGATTTCCCTATGTGGCCAAGCACGTCATAAGCAGCGCCGTCGCAGGCTTGCGGGCGTTGGCAAGTCAGTACGATGTCGTGATTGCGATTGCGAAGGGCGGATTGTTTTCCGGCGCCATCGCGCAATTGTTGGGCATGACGACGCGAGTGATCGAGGTGTGTGCACACAATCAGGAAAATCCCAGCGCGAGAATTCTCGCTGCCGACACGTTGGACATGGTGCGCGGCAAACGCGTGTTGTTCGTCGATAAAGATATTGTGACTGGCGCGTCGGTGCGCGAGGCAATGAAACTGTTAGCGAGCGCTGAACCCGCGGCGTTTGGCGTTTTTTGTAATTTGAATCCGATCGATCTCGCCGCCGTCGCCCAACAACCGGCGCTTGCGGCATTGCGCGCGGAAGGTGTCGCGCTGCATTTTCCCGCCGACATCGCCGTGCCGCCGCTTGCGGAGATGATCGATCATCTGCACGAACGCCTGCGCACCCCGCGCGGACGGATTGGCGGCGTGGTACAGGCCTTCGAACAATTTCTTGCCGACGCGCCACCCAACGCCGCAGTCGATGCCGCAACGATCCGGCAATACGTCGCCGATCAACACAATCTCCTTTGGAATGTGAATCCGCAACTCCCCGGCGCCGACGCTATTCGCGAATCGATTGTAGAACGTTTGGAACGCACCTTGCGTGATTGTGTCGTCGCGGTGCAGGTTCACTCGCGGCAACTCGCGTATCAGCGGATCGCAAATTTCATGACCGCCAGTCCGGGCCTCTCCAACGGCAGTTACGACACGATGGCCCACGCCCGTTTCGCCCCGCGCGCCGCCACATTCGCTAGTCAGCGCAACATCGACAATCCGCATCTGCCGCAATCGTATTTGTCGTCGCTGCGCTGCGCGATCCGTGCGGCGAACGATGGTTACGACATGGCGCTCATTGTTGGACCGGAAGGTTGCGCGTACGCCCCACTGTTTGAAGATTTACGCATGGAAACGATCACGGTGAATATTCCGGAAGCTGAGTTTGGCGGTGCACGCTCGGTGACGGCAATCGATGATTTGGCGAGGCTGCGCGGGCGACGTGTATTGGTGGTGGAAGACGATGTGCAATCCGGCGCGACCTTGCGCGCATTGCTCGCAACAATTCGGCCACACGACCCACAGCTGCTTGGACTCTATCTGGGCGCGCCGCCGCATCGCCAACTCGCGGAAAATATTCCCGACGCATTTGAAACAATTTACGTAACGGATGGCTCCGATTCGGATGCCGACGAGGCCGCGTTTCTTGATCACATGCGCGACCGCGCGGTGATGTTTAAAACCTGAGATAAATTGTTATGACCGACATTACGCAAATTTTCGATCGCGTGCAGACGGTGATTCAATCCACCGAAAAAATGCTCGCCCACTGCGTGGATCGCGTGGAAACCATTTGCAGCGACGCACTGTGGCTGAATACGCAATATGCGCAATATTGCGACATCGTGCAGGATCGCCTCGTCACGACCGCTGCGCTATCACCCACCGCTGATTTAATTTTGGGCGTGGTCGCCGTGAACCCCTGCCTGAGTGTACGCGGGGCGGCGCAACTCTATCTGGACGCGTGGTTCACCAGACAAGCACGTCGCATTGGCACAGGGCGCCTGCATCCGCCGCGACTCTGGTCGCGCATCGACACGCTCTCGCAAATTTTGAAACCCGACTGCACGCAACGAACGATCCCGGCGCATGAAGCCGCGTTCGCTGCATTCGTACCATCAGACACGCGCGCCTCGATGGTTCAATTTAATTGGTCACTCCCATTTTTTGGGCGCGAGTCGGAGGCAGGTCATCGGCCCCGTGCGGCCGTCTGGTGGTTCGATCCCCAATCGAATCCCTATTTCCCGAAAGAACCCCTCACCTATTTTGAAACCTATTTTCGTCTCGCCACATTCGATCGCATCGATCTCGCCCACAATCGCGGCGTGGCGTTGGAGGGACCGCTGGAAACGGTACAACTGACGAAGTCATTGCGTGGATCACACATGCACGCGGTAGCGCTCGGAAATAAAATTCCGCTTCCGACGACTATCGAACACGACGGTCTCCCGGCGCAATTGTATCAAGTCGAATCGGCCGCCGACGGCGAAATCATGTGGGACGCGGTTGCCGGGCAATTGTATCTGATTCGTTCCGCCACGGCAGCGGACGCACCCGCAAATATTTCCGTGCAGGTTTTTGCGCGATGGAGCATCACACTCGCGCGCGCCCTTACGCCGCTGCACTTTGCGGTCGATGCCGCACCGCCGCTCACCAAGGAACAATTGCCCGAACCCGTGCGCGCAATTTTTGCGCAGGCGCAACAGTTGGGTGATTCCACACTGCCCAACCCACTCACGCCGATCGAACAACTCGTCTACGCGGCGTGGCGCATTGCGCACTTGCTCACACCCAGCGAAAACCCGGGCGGCCTGACGCAATTGCTGGCGGGCGATCCGGTGACAGGTCTGCAGAAATTATTTCAATCCAAAGATCCGGTTCCCGCCGATTGCGAACTCGCGAATGCGATTTTCTTTTTGGGGGCACGCGCCTTTGGCTACAATGTGCGCCGCGTGAATGGATTGGTCGATCCAGATTACCTGACTGATGACGAGCACAAAACACCGAGCCACTACGTCATCACGACTCCGGGCCACGCCTGGGTGGAAACCATGACAGATGCGCACTACGCCACACTCGATGCGACACCGTCGGACCGCAGTTTGGATCCGACGATTGCGTTCAAGATTTCTTCGAATCGCACACCCCTGCTTACCCAGATGACCAACGCCGCCTACGCCGCGCTCCCGACCGCGCCCGACCAGGAGGAATCAGCGTTGGCTGCCATCGCGTGGGAGTTGCGTAATCATCCGGATGCCCTTGAACATTTGGAATCACAATCATCCGACGCGACCACGGCGATGAATCAACATTTCGTTTTTACACTCGATCGCGTGAATAGCACCGCGTCTGCACTGACCGTATACGCGCGCAACTCGCGCAATCCCTTGGAGCGCGGCGCCCTCCTGCTCACGGCATCGGTGCCCATCGTGTACGATTTTGCATCCGATCTCATTGCCGACGAAACGGCCGACGCGATTTTGCATCGCTTGCAATTGTATCGTGCAAGTCACATCACCTTCCATGATGAAAAATTTCACGCGTCGTTGCATGGCGTGAAAAACGCTTTGAGCGCCCCCCTCACCCAACCAGCCAGCGTGGACGGCATTCGGCCGCAATATCAAGGCATCTTTTATTGCGAGGGAAACTCCGGTACGTCGGAAAATTCTTTCAGCCAATGTTATTATGCAACGCTCGTCATCGAGGTGAATGACGATCGTTTTGTGATGGATTACGCGCGCGACACGAACTCGGGACGCCGGGGCATCCGCCCGGAAAATCACGTCGTTACGAATGCACGCGGCGAGGTGATTGGACTGGACGAATTACTCGAACTGAGTTTTGTGCACGTGGCAATTACTCCGCGCGGCAATCTCCACCAACGCCCGTGGTATGTGCAGTACAATGCCAAGCGCCATTTGCTGCTGATCGGTTCCATGCAGACCGGCACCGTGCGCCGCCGCGATGGTTCATTGGTGGAACTGCGGTGGGGCGTGGTCACCGACACGCGCCTGCAACTCGTGGCCGTGCAGCGCACGATTCCCGAACAACTCGATGGCCATGAAATCTGGCCGCACGCGGATGGCGCCACCACATATTCAATCGACGAGGCGTTACGTTTTCTGCACGTCGCCGCCGAGGCGCTTGCGTGGCAACCCGCCACCACGGAGCGCGGCCGCGCCCTGGTGGCGCAAACGTATCTGCTGTTGCTGGAACATCCACCCGAATTTTTGCTCGACACCGATGCGTTCGGCAAACCCTCCGATCCGAGCAGCGCCGACGTCGTAAATTATTTTCTGAATGAAGCGGAGCGACTTGGGTTCGCGCTGCATCGCGGCGATCCGTTCCCGACCGCACTCGACGCAGCCCAGCGCGGCATGTGCATTTCCCCGCATCACGACATTCCCAGACCATGCATCCGGCAAACGCCACTCACCGCTGCGCACGATGAACTGGTGCAGATGCTGGGCAATTACATCCGTACCCATCGCGATGATTTTCTGCACGACGCTGCACTCCCGCCCCCACTCCAACTCCAGCGCGATGCTATGCTCAAACGATTTTGATATTCATTGGACATCGAGCCACGGGCGTAGGACACAGAGCGTCGGCACCTCGGCACATCGGAACAATAAAAAATGTCTCTCATCCAGAATCTTCGCACGCCGTACGAAAAAAATCCCGACCTGCGCGCGCTCGTCGCGGCGCATTTACAAATCGATGCACAGCAGATCGTCGATATTCGAGTGCACAAACGCAGTCTCGATGCGCGGCATCGGCACCGGTTATTTTGGGTGTATTCGCTCGATGTACAATTGGTGGGCGACGTGGCACCGGAAGCGCTGCCCGCATTTCCGCAAACGACGTGGCGTGGCGACCCACCGCTCATTTTGGGCGCGGGACCGGCGGGATTGTTTGCGGCGTGGACTTTTTTGCAACACGGGATTCGTCCGATTTTGTTCGAACGCGGCGCGCGTACGCACGAGCGCATGAAAAAAATCAGTCGCTACTGGCGCCATGGCGAACTCGATCTCGATAGTAATGTGTGCAACGGCGAAGGGGGCGCGGGAACGTTTAGCGATGGCAAACTCATCACGCGCATCAAAAGTCCGCTCACGGCGCGTGTCATGCAAACATTTGTGGAGTACGGTGCGCCCGCCGAAATCGCGTACGTCTACAATCCGCACGTCGGCAGTAATTTGATTCGCGAGGTCATTCGGCGCATGAGTGACGACCTGCTGGCACGCGGCGCCGATTTTCGTTTCAACACGCGCGTGGCCTCGCTCGATCTCGCGGCGCGCAATGTGCAAGGTGTTGTGCTCGCCAACGGCATGCGCGTGGCGGGCAGCGGGCTCGTGCTGGCGTGCGGCCACAGCGCGCGCGATTTTTTTTCGGTGCTGCGCGAACAGGGCGTGCACATCGAAGCAAAATCGTTTGCACTCGGATTGCGCATCGAACATCCGCAAAGTTTTATTAATCAGTGGCAATACGGCGCGCGCCAAGAGGCGAGTGAACTCGAAACCGCGCAGTACAAATTGCAAAGTTATTGGGATCAGGAAAAAATCGGCGTCTACACATTTTGTATGTGTCCCGGCGGTTATGTGATTGCAAGTTCCACCGATGCCGATGCGATCGTGGTGAACGGCATGAGCAATTATCATCGCAACTCACCGTGGGCGAATGCGGCGGTCGTGTGCAGCATCGATACCGCGCGCATTCCCGGCGATGATCCATTTAAGATGCACGCGTTTCAATATGAAATAGAACGCGCAGTATTTTCCGCAAGTGCCGCGCGTGGCGAATCACGGCGCGTTCCGGCGCAACGGCTCGAGGATTTTCTGGCGGGGCGCAGTGGAAAAGTTACGGCGCGTTCGAGTTGTCCGTCGGGCATTGTCGATGTCGATCTGTCGAAACTCTTACCGAAATGGGTCTACGAATTTCTCTGCCAAGGCCTCGCCGATTTCGATCGCCGCCGCCACGGCTTCGCACACGCCGACGCCGTTCTGCACGCCGTCGAATCCCGCACCTCCTCGCCCATCCGTATCCCGCGCGATCCCGCGAGCTTCGAGAGCGTGAACACGTCCGGACTCTTTCCCTGCGGCGAAGGCCCCGGTTACGCTGGCGGCATCACGAGTGCGGCGGTGGACGGCATTAACGCCGCGCTCGCCTGGATCCGGAAATTTGTGCAATGAACCAAATCGCCGCACCGCTGCGCGTCGTATAGCTTTGAGAAACGTCCCCAACATTATGCGCTATGCAATTTTTTGGCTCGCTGACGCGCAATCTTTTCTTTCACGAAAAAGTAGAGCCGCGCCAACAGCGCCGTCAGCAGATACAGTTCATGGTTTCATCGGATCATTCCGTCATCCAAAAATTTCCAGCGGGCGGCGGCGAAGACATATTGCAAACCTTCGGCGCCTTGGCGAATGGGGGCGTTCGGAGTGGGTTGCGGGTCCGGAATAAATTTTCGCCGCTGCAAGAGGCCGCTGACCTCCAGCGATTTCCCGGCATCGCGGCCCCACGACGCCAGACCATCGATGAAAATAATTTCCTGCGCGGTCGTTCGCACCGCGGCGCCCGCCTTGGAGTTCACGGCCGTGCCCTGCACCGTAATGCGCTTGCCAATGGATTGCTGCACCGACGGCGCCGTTGCCGCAGCACCACTCCACACCAACCCGCTCGCAAACAGACTCAGTAAAACACAGAGGACCTTTTTTTTGTTCATGTCGCGTCTCCCCTACATTTTTTTACCATGTACCGCTATTTTTTTTGCCCCGCTTGAAACGTGTGCAAGATCTGCACGGCACGATCGCGCATGACTGGATCGGCTGAATTCTGCCAAGGATCAAGGAGTCGTATGATCACCGCAATCGAAGCAGCATCAGCAGCCGCAAATAATGATGCGGGAGAATGACGCAGCAACGCTTCGACTATGCATTGTGCGCGGCTGTGGCCGGATGCTTCAATCAGAAGCATCAAAGTAGAAAGACCCTCCAATGCCGAGCCTGCCTGCTTCCCAACGATTTCATCTCGATCGTTGCGCAGACTGAGCAAAAGAAGAACACCACGTTCACAAGAGTCTCTGACATCGGTCATTGCACCCGTCAAGAGGATGGCCAGCGATTCTCGCACACCTGCAGCTGGATGCGCCGCTAATTCCTGGGCGCGTTGAAAATCGGCGGAGTTCGCCAGATCGAGGACTCTCTGTTGCGGGATGATCGTGTGATAGAGTGGGTCGTCTGGATATTGTTTAAAGAGCGCGTTGGCAGCCTCAGAGGCGGCGGACATTGTGCGCAGCGCATTGTAGGCAACACCAAAGAGTCGTGAGCCGTGATTCTTGGTCGCCACCTGCACCAGAGAGTCTTCCGCTGCCGCGCGCACTTCTTCATCTTCACACCGGCCCTTCATCAAACAGAAAGGCAGCAGTTGCACCGCCAATTCCGCAATGAGCGGATCCGCATCGGTCAGGCAGACCAACAAACGCGGTACCAATGCGATTTCCGCTGCCGACCATGGCAGATTGCCTGTCAACCCGCCGACAACGCTCAGACCAAGATGCCGCATATCGCGTGATGAATCAATCAACCACGCGGCCAGCTGCGGAAGTAATCGCACATCGCCATGCATCCGTGTGGCCAACGCATGCACAATCTGCTCGCGATCGGAGAATTCCTCGGGAATTTCTGCATAGGATTTCGCGAGCGCCTGCACCACACGCTCCGCCTGTGAGGCCGGAAAATGCTCGAGAACTTCCCGTGCAAAATCTCGTATCCGAAAAATATTTTCCATTCCCAGCGCAGAGATCATTTGTGGAAACAGCGCCACGGCATCTGCATCAGGGGGTATCAGGTGCGGCCAGGGCAATTTTGGAACATACGCCTCCTGTGCCGTGCGATACAGAAGTTCTAAATATTCGGCCAGCAAGCGCGGTCGTTGCGGCAGAAGCGATGCTAGCAATTCAATTCCCGCCGCTCGCTCTCCGCCATACCCTGACCGCAGCATTTTGCGCATGTATTGAATCTCGATTTCAATATCCAGCGCCACTGCAGGCACCAAGGATGCGAGGGGATTGTCCATATCGCGCACAGCAGTGGCGCGCCCGTCCGCATCAATAAAGGCCAGCGTTGGGATACCAGTCGCTGTGATTCCCAGATTTTTCATAATCGTAAAGGCTTCATCATGATCGTCCGCATTATTCGTTTCGAGATGGATGATGGAAAAACGTCCATGCAATTTTTTGGTCATCACGTTCAATTTCGGAACAAACTCCTGGCAGGGTCCGCACCAATCCGCGCCAATCATCACCAGTGCCAATTGCCCTGGCTGCAATTGTTTGAGCTGCTCACGCAGTGCGGACTCGGTGTGCACATCAACCACTTTCTCGGCAAATGGCAATTGCTTGGCAAGCACGCCGGTCAGTCCCACAGCGTAATCAGCACCATCAAGAAATTGCGAATGTGTTTGCGAAGTGCCCGTTGTTTTCGCATAGATATAACGTTCCCAGATTGTCACGACACCGTCGTGATCATGATCGGTAACGTGATCACTCCAGAAAAATGGGGCAAATTGTTGGCAGCAGACGGTTTCGTGCGGAGAGCCCTGCGTGACCACGGTGGTCTTGTCGTTGGCAAAGCGCGCAAAACCTGAACCGTTGTAACATTGATCCATCACAACAACACGCCGGCCATACGAGAGCTTGCCCAACTGTTCCTCCAACGTGGCGAGTGACACACATACACTTCCTTCCAACACCAGACAGCCTTCTGACTCGGCCTCAATGCCGCCATGACCGGTAGTGTAAATGACGAGCTGATCGTCGTCGTCGATCTGCCCCGCCATACCAGCAATGACCGCCTGTAACCCGGCCACCGTGGCGTGAGCATAACCCGCAAGCTCCGCCGTGGGTTGTTCTGGATTCGCGACAAAAATTTTCACACGCGCATCTTCCCTGCGCAACCCCTCAATCGCACGGCGCACATTTTCCAAATGGCGCGGTTCCAGATCTCCGTTAACGATTATGGCAAATGTTTCTCTCACCCCATCCCCCATACGACCTCCATTACGATAGTTCTCGGCAGGTACGGCAAAAAAGTTGCGTGTCCCGCCATTTTTTTGCACAAAAAAACCCGCGCGCTGCGGGTGAGCGCAGCGCGCGGGTTTCGAACAACAGAAAATCTGATTACATACAGCAGACGTCGTAGCTGCGCACGGTGCTGCGTTTGTTGGCTTTGCAGCGTTTGGCGGCTTGTTCGAGATACCAGGCGACGACACCATTCAAGGCATCGGCGACATCGCTCGAGGAGCGGCATTCGGAACCGGCCAAGAATTCCTTGACCTTCGACTTCACGATGAATTCACTGCCACCGCTTTTTCCGCCCGACTTCTTTGCTGCCTTTGACTTCTTCTTTGCTGCCATAGTTGCCTCCGGGTTTGTTGGTTGCCGTTAACGAGTTGCAGCTCTTAGCGAGTGCGCCCACATCATGCAAGCAGAATTTTGCAGAAAACCGCTCTATTCGGTGGTTTTGAGTGAGATTTGATTTTTGTCCCTGCGTCCGTACGTCCTTCTGTCCCTACGCAAAAAAATCAAATCCGACACCATCCATCGCAATGACGCAGGGACGTAAGGACATAGGGACACAAGAACAAAATTCACCCAACCATCACATCCATCATCATCGCGACGAAGAGCAGCATCACGTAAAGAATGGAATACGCGAAAAGTTGCCAGCAGGCGCGGTGGGTTTTTTGGCGATAGACGCGCCACGCAAAGACGGCGAACAGCACACCAAGGATGGATGCGCTACTGCGGTAGATTGTGCCCAGATTGCCAAACCACGGCGTGCCGAGCAACAACGAGAGCGGCAACAGCAAGAGCGAGTACCACATGATTTGTCGCCGCGTGGCATCTTCGCCCAACACAATCGGCAGCATCGGGTAACCGACGCGAATGTAATCTTCCTTGCAGCAAATCGCGAGCGCCCAAAAATGCGGCGGCGTCCAAAAAAATATAATCGCACACATGACGAGCGGTGCGCTCGCCAAATGCCCGGTCGCTGCGGCCCACGCAATGAGCGGTGCGGTCGCGCCGGCAAGTCCGCCGATCACAATATTGTACGGCGTGCGCGGTTTGAGCCAGAGCGTGTAATAAAAACTGTAAAACACAATCGTACCGAGCGCGATGCTACCTGCCAACCAACCGCCCCACCAGAACAGTGCGCCCACACCGATCACACCCGTGATGATACTAAACCACAACGCCGCGCGCGGCGTGACGCGGCCCTGCGGCAACGGGCGTTTTTTTGCGGTACGCTGCATGCGCGTGTCGACGTCGCGTTCGAAATATTGATTGAAGGCGTTCGCGGAACCGCCGATGAAAAAAATTGCGGCAATGATGAGTGCCGCATGCCACGGCTGCGTGAGTTGACTGCGCTCCACGACGAGCGCCGCCAAACCGGTGAAGGCAAAGACGAGACTAATGCGTGGTTTGGTCAACTGCAGAAATGCGCGCATTGGCAACCTTGTACCACGCAATGGCCGACATCCCGAAGAGCGACGCGGCGACGGCCAGATGCGTGATACTCATGGCCGCCGGCAGTCGGGCCAGCACATTGCCGACGCCGAGCACGAATTGAAAGATGGTCATCCCCGCGAGTGCTCCTACCGTCATCCGCAGTTTGCGGTCAACCGGCATTCGTCGCAGCGAAAAAAAACACCCGGTGGTCAAGACCAACACGACCACCGCGCCCACGCGATGCATGAATTGATAGAGATACAACCCCATGAGCGGCGGAACGAGCGCGCCGTGACACAGTGGAAAATCGGGGCAGACCAGACCCGCGTGCGTCGATGACACCAACGCACCCAACACCGCTTGGCCGTAATACGCCAGCGTAAGCCCTCCTAGCCAGGTATTGGCGTGATCGAGTCCGAGCGACGGTGCGTACGAAATATCTTTCACACGCAACCACATCCAGAGAATGGATCCCCAAAACATCAGGCCGGTCGCCAAATGCAACGACACGGTCGCGGGATTCAACAATTGCAACACGGTCATTCCACCGAGCACGGCCTGGGTCGCGAGCAACAGCGCCGACCAGATCGGCACCAATCCCAAACGACGCCGTTCGAACGGTCGCGTCGCCCAGAGCGCCACGATGGCAATCGTGAGCAGCGACACAATCAACGCCAACAATCGATGGGTCCATTCGAGCAAGACGAGAAAATCAAACGCGGGAATGATGTGCCCCTGACACAACGGCCAGTCGGGACACGACAATCCCGCGCCGAAATTGCGGACCGCCCCGCCTAAGATAATTAGTACGTAGATAAGCAGAATGTTTGTGGTGAGCAGGCGCTTCATTTTTTTGTCCCTATGTCCTTACGTCCGTATGTCCATACGCCAAAAACAAATCCGTCACCGTCAGTTGAAAGACATAAGGACATAGGGACGTAAGGACATCGGACAAAACTCATTGACCTTCACTAATCAACCGATCGATCGCGAAATCGACGGGGAGTTCGGGGAGCGCCGCGGACTCTTGATTCGACGCGCCCTCGCCCAGACCAGACGCGGTCAGCGTTTGCGGGGTGTCGGCGGGAGGATTCGGTGCGAGCGATCGGACAAAATGCGCCAGCGCCATGCGATCGGCGACACTGAGTGTTTCAAACGCCGACATCGCGCTGCCCGCAATGCCTTTGCTGATCGTGACAAATACTTGCGACGGTGCCCCGCCCTGTTTCCAGTAGCCCGACGTAAAATCGCGCGGTTTCGGAGTGAGTGCCGCTGCGGCCGCGCCATCGCCGTGACCGGTGGCACCATGGCACGCCACGCATTGCACCGCGTAAATATTTTTTCCCTTTGCGACGAGTTCCGGTGTTGGCAACAGATATTGTTTCACCTCGGTGGTTTGTTGTCCGGCCGGTGCGGCAATGGGCGTAACGGGCGCCAGCGCAATTTGCGGTCGCGCGAACAGATCGCTGTAGGTGAGTCCCACAAACACGGCGAGAAAAAAGAACGACGACGCGAACACGACTTGATTCACGCGGCGATCGTCTTTCAGATGCATGAAATAGAGCGCGACCAGCACCGCCTTGATGGTCGCGATGAGCATGGCGATAAGAATATTAAAGACGCCGAAATTTTGATACGCCGCCGCGACCGTCACCACTGTCAGGACGAGCAACGTGCCCCAAATTTTCAGATACGTGCGACTGTGATGATCGTGATTCATAATGCTCTCCGGACTAGAGACTAGAGAATAGAGACCAGAGACTAGAAATGCTTCACTAGTGTTCTCTTCCTATTCTCTATTCCCTAGTCTCTATTCCCTAATCCCTAATCCCTAACCAACCAGATACAACAACGGGAACAAATAGATCCAAATCAAGTCGACCAAGTGCCAATAGAGTCCTGTCATGGCTATCTGAGGGGCTCGCGTCGCCCCCTCCACGGGCAAAGCCCGCGGAGCCTCCCCCTCAGCGCCG